>Ga0169931_10013436_pt1 | contig 11183 bp, 8 predicted proteins | sample Kivu_15m_20L_FD_129675 | JGI IMG/M metagenome (GOLD analysis project Ga0169931, IMG submission 129675) | Freshwater microbial communities from Lake Kivu, Western Province, Rwanda to study Microbial Dark Matter (Phase II) - Kivu_15m_20L... | ecosystem: Environmental > Aquatic > Freshwater > Lake ... | reverse complement strand
CCTAGACGGTTACATGTGTAAAAATGTGTTAACTAGGTATTTTTTACCTACTTTGGTACCCCGTAGCAGGGGTGGGAAAGTTACCTAGAATGTGTAAAATCCTGTGTAAATTCGATTGCCGTGACACCCAGCCGTGTAAAAACGTAAAAAGTAAAAACAGAGATAATTTTCCAAGTCACGCGAATGACCGTGAGCCTGCCTGTGCACGTAGGCTACAGTATGTCTGTTGTGACTGGGGTATTTAAAAATGCTAAAAGTTACTATTTTTCAAAAATATCGCCGACTGATAAATACTTCCATTCTTTTCGTTGGTTTTCTACGATCATCGATTCACTAAACGAGAATCGAGAGGTTATTTCGAATATATTACACAGAGCAATATGGCTTCCCTAAAGGTGCGAGAAGAAAAACACTTTTCTATTGGCATTTTTGTTTTCGACGAATAGAACCCGTTCTCTCATTACAACTCAACGCCTTTTAGATTCTCGCAATCTTTCTTCTCACACTCGCGGTACTCTCGGTTTGTTCTGCGAAAAAGGATCCGAAGAAAAAACTCGCCACTAAGGGACCAAAGAAGTCTAAAGCTCCAAAGAAAAAGACTATTAGGCCTAAGAAAAAAACAAACAAAGGTGTACCACCATCTAAAGATGAGAAAGGGGAACGGCAGATCCAAGAGATAAAGAGTTGAATAACTTGCTAACGATTCCAGTCTCCGATTAATATTTCGAGAGTTAATGCTTTCTTATCCGTTTTTGTTGTGAACAAATGTTCGAGTTTGTTTAAGAGTTATGAATCGAATTAATGAGTATACTTAGTAATGAATACGGCCTAGAGCTCATAATTTATCAAACCTATAAAACGATATCAATCTTCAATTACTGTTAGTCTTACAAACTTTAGGCAATAACATACGATGAAGCGATGATACTGCAGCTTCAGTAAATGTGGTACCATGATATCTTATAGTAAAGTGATGGAATGAATGAATACAACCATTCTTCAACATTAAAAATAATCTCATTTCTTTGGTTCATAGATTTGTGTTGCAGGATGATCGATATAAGTCTTTGATGACTACATGCTACGTCCATGAGAAGGGTGCGATTGATCAGCAGAGTCAAGATCGTGATCAGTTCTTGGTGTATTAATTAAGTAGCATTATACAAGATCTAAAGATGGCTTGCAACAATAGAAACGAGGAGACAAATAAGATTATGGTTTCACCAACAAATAATAGCGGGACATCCATAAGTGCCTTAACGTTTGATGAATCCATTTTTAATGCATGGCATAATTCAAACACGCGGCGACCTGAGGCTTTTTTTCATCACGACGTGAGAGAACGAAGTCAATGTTATATGTTTAGAGACACTTATAAGAAACCATGTATCCATCGAGATCAAAATATCCAACCTTTTGCAAAGGGGACCTTACTAGGCCGTATAATGCAGCAGTTAAATCAACACAATAGTACAAAAAAAGAAGAGGTCTCGGAAACTTTTCGAAATCATTTGGTTACTAATGATCCAGTTCCAAGAAGTAACGAATACAATCAATCACAGTCAAGTGGGATTAGGAAGTCCATCAATGATAATACATTAGATGATCTAGACTCAAACATGGTGGATACCTTATCTATACCTGAAGTAAGTCTTTCGTCATGCGAAACGTCCATGGACGAATGGAGAGAAGTCGAAGATAAATCATCAGGCAAAACTTACTACTACAATCGTCGTACACGTCAATCCACTTGGATATTTCCCTTGAATGCGACTGTGACAAGAAGAAAAGAGAGGAAGGGGCTATCGATTGATAAATTGACACTCAAGGAAACATCGTTTAATTCCTCGAACGATGTTTCTATGGAGACCGACAATCGTGCAAACAGCAAACACTCTTCGTCTTTCCATGCGGAATCACAGTACACTGAATCTTTGAATCGGATTACATCTGAAAGTAATATGACATCCAACGAACGGCACCAAGAATACTCTGTGACAAAAATTAATAATGAGGACGATTCAGAGTACGAAAACCCATCATCGAAGCTGAATACTTTCTTCTGTATCTACTGTGGCAGTAAGGTTCATTCCATTTCTTCTCTTACTAGCCACTTCAACCTCTGCCAAGAAAGATTCGTCAGTGAATACAAATATCCGAATATAGGTCGAACGGTCGCGAATGCACTTATGTACTCTGGTTTGCGAAATCGTGATTCTTTAAATCACCGTGGTGGACAATCTGAAGATAAAAAAATCAAGACAAAGTTTTCGTTGACTCAAGCAGTTGAAGAAAGACCGCTACAATTTAAACCAGGTCCTCACGGAGAATCTTCGAGTTTCATTCATGAGTCTGTTAAGACTGAGGACAATAAAGAGAACCTTATAACCACCGCTATCGATAACAGCTTGGATCATCTGAACATGTTATCATTAGACGTGTCTAGTAACGTCATCAGGAGTAGCGACAGAAAACGAAATAATATCGACGAATGTAGCGCGAGTCCACAGACTTTTGAACGGAGCTCCGTGGATTTATCGAATAGCCTTGTAGAGAGTGACCATAGCTATGATGAAGAGGAATTCTTCAGAGATATATACTGCTCTTGTCCTTTTTGTAGACGTCCGTTTAAAACAGGAAACAAACTGAGCCAACACTTACTAAGTTGTAAAGAACGTCGCAACTCAAGCCGAAAGAGAAGATCAGGTTACCCCAGAAAAGATGGATTACGTCACATGGATGCAGAAGACTATCGTAAACTTTCAGGACAAAGTTTGCAAACCGCTCTCATCACAGATGGTGGAAGGCCATTACCGGGTTATCCTAAACTTTCCCGATCTCCCTTGCAAAATAATTGAACATATATTTTTACAGTTGATAACTATTAGTAGCTTATGTCAATTTTTCATCTTCATCCGTAGGATACTCTAAATATGTATAAAGGCCACGTAGACTTCCCAGTATGATAAGAGTTGAAATCATAGTCACAATCACAAACGGAAGTGGAGGAACATATCCTTTAATCAACCCACGAATAGCACAACCCAGCGGTATAGCAACTACCCATCCCCTTGTGGTCGTTTTCAAAGACTCAAATACCATTTCCATTCGATTGTCTAAAATGGGCGATACACGATACACTCCAGTGAAAGAACTTGTTGCATACCATGCAAGAAGAAACGGGATCGCTGTTGAAAAAATCCCAGGGATATCTATCGAACCATCAGGTGAATGGACTAGCTTTTCCAACTGATGCAAAAAGTATAATTGATATAAAATCTATTATGGCAAGAGCCGGTTTTTCGATTAGTTTTTTCAATGAGTTTTCTCCTACAATATTATCTTCTCGTTGGAGACTCAATTTCGAATCATCAAGGAGCTTGAAAGGTAGGCGTCGGTCGATAAAACGTATGGTTGTCGCTGGATGACAATCACGACCTCGTGGTCCATTGAACGAAAATCCCATAGTTAAGCAACGCCCATGACTGCTGATTAGATGAAATAGAATAATACATGTAACCATGTATTTCATCTTGCGACTGAGCGAGATATATATTGGTCGTAAATATCGTGATGTGTGTTACTATAGGTCCTACCTGGTATTAGACAACACTATGAGCATGACAGTTCGCAGTGCGTTTTTTTTTCATCTTGCTGATCGATAACCCTATTATATTATTACATAGCCCGAGCATGAACAATCACAAACCTTGCGAACGCGGAGACTAGGCTATATACTGAAACAGGCACATTATGATTTGAATGAATTCGATTCATCGATTCCTTCCCATACATCGTTACCCATCCTGAAAGTCCTGGCTACAAATATCTTTGTGAGCTTATGATGAACTAAGCCAACTCGATACATATAATAGGCGGAACCAAGAATCAACTTAGTGCTATATGCGAGTTGGCTTAGTTCATCATAAGCTCACAAAGATATTTGTAGCCAATCTCGTTGTGACTTTTACGATGGAATGAGTCTTAGTGATGTGAGAGAAGGAATCGATGAATTGATTTCACAAATCACAAGACAATCATCGTTTTTTTGTTAACAATAACAGCAGACGAGGGCAATCGAAATCCATCAATATGTCCAGTTTTGTTTCCGATTCAGATCATGTTGAAGATATTGCTTATAAGTTCATACAGTCAATCTGCAATAGGTCATCGGATGAAAGACCATGCTCATCAACATCAGAGATACCTCAACTTATTCACCAGCTTTGTCTTTCCACAACCGATGTTTCTAGCAGTACTAATTTGAGCACTCACCATATACTTGAGCTTGATTTAAGCAACAGAAAAATAAGAAAAGTGTATGGATTAGAAACACTTATTTTTCTTCGAAGGTGCGAAATTCACAGTATATATTCTCTTCAGACTTGATGTAATTGTATATATCTTACATCTCCACCAACTCAAGGTTAAACTTATCGTTCAATCACATTGATCGTATAGAAGGACTGGATTCTCTCCAACGTTTGCTTTGGCTATCTTTGTATGTAAGTTATACCCATTAGGCTTGTATTTTAGTATTTAAACATCGAACAAAGGAGTCGTAACAGTTATTCTTGGCCCCGTTATTGATTCATACGGCTTAGCATAATGAGATAAGTCAGGCTGAAGGTTTGAGTAATTGTATAGCTCTTCAAACCCTTTCCCTTGGAAAAAACCGACTCGTATCCATACAAGATAATGTCATACCTTACATTGAAAATTTACGACATCTTAAGGACTTAAATTTAAAGGGAAATCCGTGCATGGTTGATAATCAAGATGGGATATTGGAATCAGCAAACGGTTCATCAACATATCAAAAGACCATACAGAGTTTTCTTCCTTCGATAGTGTACTTCAACGATGTAAAAATATCAAAGGCATCGATAAATGATCACCATTACATATTTATGCCCCACAACGAAACCTATTTCAACATATTGAACGCGCTCAACGAGTGTGATACTACTTGCAAGTTACAATTTCATCTAAATCAAATTTATCATATGAATAGTAAATCAAGTGCCCGTGATGTGAAGGTGCTTGGGGACACGAAAATAGACTCCGTGCGTCAAACCATAGAGACCATGTGGAACAAGTACATTTCCGAGGTTTTTGACCAAGACTTGAAAATTATACAATACGTTGCTTGCTATGAGAAATATCTTTGGGATCAAGAACAACATCAACTGCAGAATATATCTGATTTTTTGAAGAAGAGCGAAATCGACGAAATCGGAATAGACGCTGTGATGGAATCAGAGATATCGTTTGGGGAAAAGCTCCGTTTGAAGTGGATAGAAACATCCGAAATATTATCTAAAATCATATTGGACTTGAACGCAATACAGAACATGTTCTATGAAAATCAATGCAATGTTGATCTATGGAATGCAGATGAGCAGCAAGTCTTGAATACTTACATTAGAGGTCTTTATCATGACGATGACATGCGCAGACAAACATTAGTAAAAGCCGCACAAGACCTCTCAGATACATGGTATTGCCGCCACCGAAATCGCTTGATAGAAATATCGCGAATGCGAGAATAACAAATAAATGTAGTAATGGCTGTCTTACAGCAACGTTCTATAATTATGATATTTATGATTAGTCTTGTATTAATCAAAAGACTAGCTGATAACGTTTTGCCTTATTTTTTTGAAACTTGTTCTTCAAGTTCAGCTTTTTTATTCATCAAAGTTCTCACCTGGTCGGACAACCACCGTCGATCGGAACTAACTTCGTCTAATCGATCCTTTAAATCAGATTCAGCTTTCTTTGCTTCTCTTAAAAGCTTATCAAGATTAACAACTTCTTGACGATACCAGTCTCTTTCCTTAATCAATTCCTTCACCAAAACGTGTTCGTTAATCTCCCTCTCCTTTTGTTCAACAGTTTGTTTTATCTCATCGACTTTTGATTGTACATTCTCCGATAACGCCTTATAGGCTGAAAGAAATTCTTCCCTCTGATCTTTCAAAGAATCAAAAACTTTTTCACTTATATCAGAGATTATGAGTTCTAGTTTCGAGTATTCATCATGAATTTTGTACAAGCTTTAACGTTTTACATGGTTTTGAGCGATGCTATTCGCCACAACGAGAGAGATTCAGAGATCGAGAACTAGTACTTACTTTTTCGGGCCTTCACCTATGAAAGGGTCTCTTTTGTCATCGTAGCTGCGGTCGTTCATCGAGAATAAGTATTACTAATGGATAAAACAAAGATTCTTGTGCTTTGGATGAACTGATCATTCGTGATTGATAAAATATACAGTTTGAGGGAGAAAGGACTCTCGATAAAAGTCGGTTTTTTAGTTTGGTCTGAACCCGTTTAATTTGCTTCTGGAATGACCTTACATGCCTCGTAAAGCTCAAGGGGACTCTGTTTCATCGCTATATAGGTTGTTCATGGCTTAGATCAAGTGAGCTGTTACTTGTGGCTCGTATTACCCAATGCCAAGGTAATTGAGTTTTCTACAATCTTATCCCATATTGTTCAGATCCACCTTTAGTTTTCAAGAATCAACCATCGAATTCAGATGTTGATCATGATGCATCTTCTCAGGTCCCTCAGGCATCGCCTCTGCAGCGACCCTATCCGGTCGCTCCTGAGCTTTCGGAGCTAAATTGGATCGGCGCCGTTTCTCATGCCTTAGAAAAGAGACCCGAATTTAATTCCTCCGACGATAGATAGGTCACAATGAAAACTGCTGAAGTTGCCAAGCGAGTTCTTCTCCTCAGATCGCAGCGTTGTCAAGCGCTTTCGAAAATCATATTCCTTGATTCAACCACATTGCGAGTAGCGTTGGGGACTGGACTAGAGGTCTTCATAGAACTAGGCGCGAGGATGAGGGTTAAAATAATAGAAAACAACAGGAATATGAAAGAAATATCATAAATACTTGTTTATGATTATATAGGTGAAGGAAGAAAAACAGATTCGAGAAGATAACAGTCGGACAGCTGAGAATCGGATATTGATGCACTGGAAATCTACTATAAACACAAGACTGAAGATACTTTTAGGTGCTAGAATAGCACCTTTGACATAAGTCTAGAACGTGTTCTTTGGTCCAATGACGACTTCATCGTCAAACGTTTGTTCCATTCTGTGTTCAACAACAGTATGATAAAAATCCCGGGCTTTTTTCACTTTTTTCCAAGATCTATCGATCAAGTGGGTCTTGCATCATATTTACAATTCTCTCAGCACGCGTACCTGCGTACCAACGTACCTACAGTATTGTGCCGCGCTATTTTCATGCACCTCATCCACTCATTCACTCACTCGTCGCTGATGCTACTAGATCTAGTTTCGGGTTTCGGCAGAGTTGACTCATTGCCTCTCCAATATTTTGTCTCTTCACTCATATATAGGCATTATTGATGTTATCGCAGATTCTTTCCATCGTTCAACTTACGACCCTGCTTTTCTCGGGCGTGTCATCATGGTCACCGATGACGCACATAATACGTCGTCCCTCCATGATTTCTAGATTACACATGGCCATTGACTATAATAATCCAGTTGTCGCGGAGGAGTTCACGAAAGTACAACCATTAACTTATGAAGAAGTAGAGGAAGAACTGCTGCAATTCGGAGTGAGAGGCAATCCAAGTATGAACGAGATGGATCTAAAGCTAATGCTTGTGGAGGTGCGAATGCGATTTGCAGGGAAAATGCCAGGACAAGAATCCAAAGCTAAAAAGGTGAAACCAAATAAATTCTCAAGTCCTTTTGAAGAGGCATTGTGGACAAAGCCCGCCTTCGAAGAATTATTTAACGATCTCAAGAAGAAGGGTGACCATAACTCTCAAAATGTCTGCGCTGAGTATATGAATAATCGGGAGATTGCTCTACAACGATATGGTAAGGAGTACAAGAGTCTCATCAAGGCCATTGATACAGCCTTGACTGCCCCTCCTCCAGTAACGAGCCCAAAACTTACGTTTAAAGGGTTTCCTGCGAATATGGGTGAAATGGGATGTCGAATGACACTTGAAGCTTTAGGGACTGTTGTAGACTTTGAATGTCGTGAAAGCGATGATTTTCCTATTCTCACTGGCGTAGTGACCTACGAAGATATTGATAGTGCCAAGAAGGCTGTTGCTCAATACAATGGGATGAACATGGGGATGGGCATGACTCTTGAACTTACACCGGTGTAATATATTGCGCAAATGAAATAAAGTACAGAAAACGATGTTGTAATACTACAAAATATTATCACCACTATCGAGGGAGCGTAATCCTATAATGATAACTTAGGTCCATACCGAGTCTCTCACCGTCCTGTTCTACCAATTATGTACAGAGTTTGTCAGCAAGTCTGACGAAGGTAGTCGAAAAACTAAGAACAGATACTGTTCAAATGAGAGAGATTTATCCATTTATCTAGTTGATGATACAGCTCATGATCTAGGCTTGCATGCTCTGAATGCTAGACTCCATGAAATCGAAGAGCACGAAAAAGCTACGCTCAAAACTCATCTTAGATGTGATGCAAATTTCTTGATTCTTCATTGTAAAGATCCTTTGGGGATCGAGCTGTAATTGTACTCCATGAATTTTTCAACTGATTCAGAAGAGTTCCCCGAGGGATAGGATCCTTTTTGATGCCCCGTCTATATCTGCAGTTGTCGTGATACTGATCGCAAATGAGACAAAAAGTAGATCCATGAAGATTTGATGGTCGCCGTAGGAATCATCAATAATAGCATCGAAATGATAGTAGGATACATAATCAATATAGGTATAAGAATAAATATCCCATATGGCTTCACTCTGCGTTTTTTACATGTCGCAATCGCATTCTTTACAAATCGACTCCATCTACTTGCCGACATGTTGTTTTGCAATCTCGATAATTTTTCATCCATCTTAACTTCTTGTCTCAAAACGCTCTCTACACATGCTTGGGCACTTGGAAATCCTTCATTCTTACGCCCTTGAGAAAGATGCTCCCCTACCCATCTTACTGCCATAGTTATATGTCTAACTCGATTCACATGACATTTATCACCTCCGGTCCTAGACGATGAATGTTTAGAGCGAGAGACCTTATCCTTTAAACGATTTATGATTATTTTATCCTTTCGCGTAGCAGATGAAGATAAATCTGTCAAAGCCAATGCAACAGCAAGTGCAGCAACATCATCCCGCCCAACATTAGATGGGCTCCATCTACGTTGCACTTTTCCCGTTGTATCAATTTGTAGATTTGTAGTTGTAGAATTCTGAATGCAGTTTTGTTGATACGTTCATAATTAATGACTTGTGCGCAATTAGGCTAGTCGAAGTAGAAGCAAAGAAACAACTTACCCGTTCTTTATCACACAAGTCCCCAGGTCTTAGTGCAACTGTATCGACCAGTTCACTTTGTTCCAATAGAATTTCGGCCATATCCTGGCTTTGAAATACGACACTTCGAACAATATTCGTCAAACACGATACGAATGACCATGCAGGATACGCAACCTGAAGATCACTTATACGAATGATTTTAATTCTTTCTTGTCGATTCTCCGTCGCCGGTTCATATAAGAATCCCCGTTTCAATGCCTCCCTTTTAATTTCCTCTTGTTTGTCAAGTGTATTTTTATGCACAGAATCTCGACGTAGCTGCTCTGCTTCGGTAAGTGATAGCACTTTTTTCATAACATGGTAGTTTACATAATATGGATGTCTTGGATCATTACACCATAACTTTGGACTTCGAAAAATGCGCCATGGACGCAATAAATAATCAGCGAAAGGCCATGTTGCTCGGACAGTACCTACAGATGAAATGATGACAGTGGCATCTTCGATGGCATCGATAAGAGCCTGATTAGGATTTTGAGTAAGTTCAGTATCCATGGAGTCTTGTTTAAGGTAATCTCTTGGCGATTCACCATAAAATTTCGCAGCTGAATAAGCTGCCTTTACTGCATCGTTGTCGTCTTCTAGTTGCGGTACGAATCCGTACACTTCTTGCGGTGGTACCAAATCTCCAACTACTAATTGTAATTTGGGACCTACTTCCTTTTGTCTCGTATAAAAGTCTCTTTCTAACAACATTCCATCATCATATAAAATGTCACGTGCTTTATCGTAATTTCTTACGAACGCAACAACTTTCATATCGACACCACTTGCCATGAGTCGCTTGACTATTAGTCGTCCGATTCGTCCTGTTGCCCCAAGGACAACAACTTTTGGCTTAGCTTGTCGGTTCGGCAATGGTATCCGAGTAGCGGATGTTTGAGTAGGATGCTCTATTTCCGGTTCCTCTTCCATGCTACTTGAGTAGTAATATACAGGCGACAGTCGATATTTTGATGAGTGCATACATATTGCGAGAATGCGAGAATCATTAATGCTAATGAAATGATCACTAAAAGGTGGAATGAGAAAATTATTGTAAGGAGACAGGGCAAGCGAATGGGACATAAATAGATGAAGTAGAATAGTAGATATCAGCAGCACCATGGTTGCAATCGGACGACATGGAAGCAGCTCATTCATACAGAAGTACTGTCTAATTAAGTAAAATCAGAGACATCCCATCCGCCTTGATTGCGCGTTCAAGTCAGGAAAACAGACACTCGCGCCAATAATTTGCCGCGCGACCGTTATCAACAGCCTACATACAGTACGTATTTGTTTGTCGTTACAGTATAAAAATAGAGATAAAGTTCAATTATTAACTGAAGGCGACAAGCGACAAATCTTTTTGGTGTTATTGTTGTTGGCATAGGAACATTAATCTTTCCACAGGACACAAGTCAATCGTGCTGTTTTCATGTCGGTTGTGCGAGATTTGCAGTGACGTCCGGCAAATTCCATGGCGAAGCTTGCCGAAGTCGCGAGCCGAAAACAACTAACGTAAACCTCCTCATAATTTCTAACTTCAAAGGTTTCCAATCTTTGTGCTCATCTTTAGAAGTTAGAAATCTTTTTCTTTCTCCAACACAGCGCCTTCCTCTCCAAGTGCACTCTTTGTGGTTGAGTTTACTCCCACATTCTAGTAGTTGAGTTGATTCTATCCTCCTACTATCAAGACTCTCTCTAATTTCGAATTTCGAAATTCTATGCCCATCATTACAAGAGCAAGATCTCGCCTCTTGACCATGCTCAACCAAACTTCACCGAGCGACACACAACCAGCTCAACAGGCCCAACCAGCCACAGCTGAT
>Ga0169931_10013435_pt1 | contig 11183 bp, 9 predicted proteins | sample Kivu_15m_20L_FD_129675 | JGI IMG/M metagenome (GOLD analysis project Ga0169931, IMG submission 129675) | Freshwater microbial communities from Lake Kivu, Western Province, Rwanda to study Microbial Dark Matter (Phase II) - Kivu_15m_20L... | ecosystem: Environmental > Aquatic > Freshwater > Lake ... | reverse complement strand
GAGCGAACCGTCGTTGTTCACGATGAACTTCGGCACGATGAAACACGAGATGCCCTTGGTGCCCGCGGGGGCGTCGGGGGTGCGGGCCAGAACGAGGTGAACGATGTTGTCGGCCATGTCGTGATCGCCGAACGAGATGTAGATCTTGGTGCCCGAGATTCGGTACGAACCGTCGGCGTTCTTCACGGCCTTGGTGCGCACCGCGCCCACGTCACTGCCCGCGTCGGGCTCGGTGAGGTTCATGGTTCCCGACCATTCGCCGGTGATCATCTTGGGCAGATAGGTCATCTTCTGCGATTCACTGCCGTGATGAAGGATCGCATCGATGGCTCCTTGCGTGAGCAACGGGCACATGGAGAAGGCCATGTTCGATGCGATGAGAATTTCCTGCAGAGCGATGCCCACCACCCACGGAAAGCCGCCGCCTCCGAAACCGGTCTCGAAGGGCACCGCTCCCCAACCCGCGGCCACGTACTGCTGGTACGCCTCGGCGAACCCGGGTGCGGTGGTGACGGAGTGATCCGCGTTGAGGCGGACGCCGAACCGGTCGCCGACCTTGTTCAGGGGGGCGATCTTCTCCTCCATGAACCGAGCCGCCTCCTCGAGGAGGTCGCGAACCACCGACGAGTCGACGTCGATGAATCCGGGCAGTCCGAGGATCCGGTCGAGTCCGCACACGCGGTTGAGGACGAAGTCGATGTCGGCGAGGGGGGCGCGGTAGTCGGTCACGCCGTCAGGTTACGACGCGGAACGCGACGATGAGATCTCAGGCGCCGGTCAGCGTGCGCCACGCGACCGGACTCGCGGCGGCCACCGCGGCCGGCGTCATGCGCAACGTCGCTTCGGGCACCAGGTCGGCGATGGCGCGACCTTCCTTGTAATGGTGAACGTTCCCGACGCCCTCGAAGAGCTCGGTGCGACGCTCGACGAGATCGTGCGGAGGGTTCGCGTCGAAGAAGCCCCACATCGTGAACGCGATCGTGAGATCGTGCACCACCGGCGCCCGACCGAACAGCGATGCCCGCTTCAACGCGATGTTCAGACAACCGCGAACCGCGTCCTCAGCCGAAGGTCCGCCGACGAGATGCAAGCGATGCCGCAGGCGATTGGCCAGCATCAACCCGTAACCCTGATCGGGTCCCTGATATCCCAATCGCTCCCCGGCGGGCTGGAAGCCCTCGATGTCGGTGGGGCGATCGTTCACCCACGCCGACGGGGCGACTTCGGGTGATTGATAGGTGCGGACCTCGTCGAGGACCGGGGTGGGGGCGAACTTGGGTGCGGACATCGTCTCTACCGTATTCGGTCAGGCGTCGGCGTGCAGGAGTCCGTACACCAACGATTCCTCCAGGGCCCGCCAAGAAGCCTCGATGATGTTCGGGCTGACGCCGATGGTCGTCCACGAACGCTCACCGTCGGTGGCGTCGATCAGCACGCGGGTGACCGCGCCGGTGGCCGAACCACCGTCGAGGATGCGCACCTTGTAGTCCGTCAAGTGGATGCGGTCGACACGCGGGTGGGCCTGCGAAACGGCGGCCCGCAAGGCGGTGTCGATCGCGTTCACCGGACCGTTGCCCTCGGCGGTGTGCACGTGACGCGTCGCCGAGCCCTCGGGACCGACCCACACCTTGACGGTGGCCTCGGTGGTGAACGAACCGGTCGCGGACTCGTCGGTGATCACGCGCATGCTCTCCACGCGGAAGTACGGCTGCTCCCAGCCGGTGGCGCGACGCATCAGCAATTCGAGTGACGCGTCGGCGGCCTCGAAGTGATAGCCCTCGTGCTCGAGGCGCTTCAGGTCGTCGATCACCTGGTTCACCGCCGGGCCGTCCATGGAGAGGCCGAGTTCCTCGGCCTTGATGGCGATGGTGGCCTTGCCGGCCATCTCACTCACGACGAAACGGGTGCCGTTGCCCACCAGTTCGGGATCCACGTGCTCGTAGGCGTCCTTCGCTCGCGCGATGGCGCTCACGTGCAGACCGGCCTTGTGTGTGAACGCACCCGAGCCCACGTAGGGGGCCTGCGGGTTGAGAGGGCGGTTCAACACCTCGGCCACGTGATTGCTGACGGCCGTGATGCGCTCGAGGCTACCCTCGGGCAGGCACTCGTACCCCAATTTCAACTGCAGGTTCGGGATGACGGTGGTGAGGTTCGTGTTGCCCGTGCGCTCGCCCAGACCGTTCAGCGTTCCCTGCACGTGACGCGCACCGCTGAGCACGGCGGCCATGCTGTTGGCGACGGCGCATCCGGTGTCATCGTGACAATGGATTCCGATGATTACGTCGTCACCCACGTGACGCTTCACCGACGCGACGATCTCTTGCACCTCGTGGGGCAGGCTTCCCCCGTTGGTGTCGCACAACACCAGATGACTGGCGCCCTTCACGACGGCGGCTTCCAACGCGCGCAGAGCGAACTCCTCGTTGCGCTTGAAGCCGTCGAAGAAATGCTCCATGTCCACCAGCACGCGGCGACCGTGGCCGTGCAGGTAATCCACGGAATCGGCGATCATCGCCACACCCTCGTCGAGCGTGGTCTGTAACGCGTTCAGTACGTGGTAGTCCCAACTCTTGGCCACGATGCACACCGCACTGGTACTGGCGTCGATGAGGTGACGCAGAGTGGCGTCGTCGTCGACCTTGCCCTTGGGGCGACGCGTGGAACCGAACGCCACGAGCGTGCTGGAGGTGAGCTTCAGTTCCTTCGCCGCGCGGGCGAAGAACTCGATGTCCTTCGGGTTCGCACCCGGATATCCACCTTCGATGAAGTGCACGCCGAGAAAGTCCAACTGCTCGGCGATGCGCAGCTTGTCCTCCACCGACGCGGAGACGCCCTCCACCTGCAATCCGTCGCGCAGTGTGGTGTCGAATACTTCGATCATGTTGCTCATGTTGGTTCCGTCACTTCTTCATCGTGTCGTGTTTCGTCGTGCTGTGAGTGGTGCCGTGAGTCGTTCCGAGAAACAGAAAAGCCGCCCTGGAGGCGGCTGACTGCGCACGAGAACGAGCCCGTGCGCTATCGAATAATGATGATCGACGCAACGGCGGTTGCGATGCGGGGTGCGGTCACGACGTTCATCGACCCTCAGTCAACCGGCTCGAGACTCTTGTGCCAACGTGGAGGCCGTTGACGAGTCCGCTTTCTGTGGACATCACTGTGGATTGACGGTGCATAATCCGACCCGCCTTGTGCACAAGTGAGAAAGTCTGGGGATAACCCTGTGGGTACTAAAATACCCCTTGACCTGCGGAAACGTGGCGAGCACAATGGAGGCACCACGGCGGCGACCACGCGAGTCTCGACGGAGGTGGCGCTGGGGAAACTCGGAACCACCACCGCAATTCGATGAGTCGGCGCCTCGGGAGAGAGTCCACTCCGATCCGACGGGAAACCGACGGGGAGGTCCGGAATCGGCGCCAGGGCAACCACGCGTCGGGGCCGGAAATGGCAATTCGCCCGCCGGGGGCAACTCCGACGGGCGAATCAAGTGAGCGAAGGAAGGGTAACAACCGGAGATCGCGTACTGGTGGATTCTCGAACGGGAGACGCCCCGAGCGGAGCGCTGGGAAACCGGCCGCACCCTCGGGGCTCTCTTGCGTTTCGACCCGATGTTCGATCTCGCGCACGTCGGTAGGGTGCGCGCATGAGCGACCCCCAGCGTGACCTCTCCCCCGGCATGCGCGAGCAATTGGAACTCGGTTACGTGTTCGGGGGTTTGTCCACTTTCGGTCAACGGCCGTTTCTTCCCGATCCCGAGATGCTCGACGAGTGGAAGCCACACGTGGCCATCGTCGGCGCTCCCTTCGACATCGCCACCACGAATCGACCCGGCGCCCGCTTCGGCCCGCGGGCCATTCGCTCACAGGCCTACGAACCCAGCACCTACCACATGGATTTGGGCATCGAGATCTTCGAGTGGCTCGAAGTGGTCGACTTCGGTGACGCGTATTGCCCGCATGCCGACACCGAGACGAGTCACGCCAACATCAAGGCGCGCGTGAAGGAAATCGCTTCACGGGGCATCGTTCCCATCATCCTCGGCGGCGATCACAGCATCACCTGGCCGGCCGCCACCGCGGTGGCCGAGGTGAAGGGATTCGGCAAGGTGGGCATGGTGCATTTCGACGCTCACGCAGATACTGCCAACATCATCGACGGAAACCTGGCGAGTCACGGCACACCGATGCGTCGACTGATCGAGTCGGGTGCCGTACCCGGACCCAACTTCGTGCAGGTGGGGCTGCGCGGTTACTGGCCGCCGAAGGAAGTGTTCGACTGGATGGGCGAACAGGGCATGCGCTGGCACACCATGGACGAGATCTGGAACCGTGGCTTCAAAGCGGTCATGGACGACGCGGTGCGCGAGGCTCTGGCCTCGGCCGATCACCTGTACATCTCGATCGACGTCGACAGCCTGGACCCGGCCTTCGCCCCCGGCACCGGCACTCCCGAACCCGGTGGCATCTTGTCGTCCGATCTGCTGCGCATGGTGCGCACGTTGTGCCTGGAGCACGACGTGGTCGGCGTCGACATCGTGGAAGTGGCACCGGCGTACGACGTGAGCGAGCTCACCGTGAACGTGGCCCATCGGCTGGCGTTCGAATGCCTGGCCGGCATGGCGGCCCGTCGCCGCAACGCGACCAACTAATTCGCGATCTGGGTATCCGAAGTGCCCGTTTTCGGGCACTTCGGATACCCAGATCGCGGCGCGGCGTCGCGGTGATGGTGTGGCGGGTTACTTGACCAGTTCGCACCAGTGCGAGTACTTGGCCTCTTGGCCCCGCACCACGCGCGCGTACATCTGACCGATCGCGGTGGTGGCCGGGCCGGGGGCCGGCACCGAACGATCATCCACCGAGTTCACGGCGCTCACCTCGGCGGCGGTTCCGCACACGAAGATCTCGTCGGCGATGTACAGATCACTGCGCGCGATGTTGTCCACGCGGATGTCGATGCCCAGATCACGACCGATCTCCATCACCGAGTTCTGGGTGATGCCCTCGAGCGCGCCGGCCGACAGCGGCGGCGTCAACACCACACCGTTGCGCGAGCAGAAGATGTTCTCACCGGTGCACTCGGCGACCAGTCCGTTGGGGGCGAGCATGATCGCCTCGTCGTATCCGGCCTTGAGCGCCTCCACCTTGGCCAGCGACGAGTTCACGTAGTTACCCACCGTCTTGGCGGCCGGCGGCATGGTGTTGTGGTCGTGACGGGTCCAGGATGAGATCTTCATGCGCACGCCCTTGGTGAGAGCGTCGTCACCCAGGTACGCACCCCACGGCCAGCACGCGATCGCCACGTCGACCTTGCAGGGAAGGGTGTTGAGGCCCATCTCGCCGTAGCCGTAGTACGCCAGCGGACGCACGTAGCACGACGCCAGACCGGTGGAGGCCACCGTGTCCTTGGTGGCCTGGATCAGTTCGTCCACCGTGTACGGAATCTCCATGCCCAGGATGTGCGCGCTGCGGAACAGACGCTCGATGTGCTCGGTGAGCCGGAACACCGCCGTGCCCTTCGACGTTTCGTAGGCGCGGATGCCCTCGAACACTCCGGTGCCGTAGTGGAGCGTGTGGGTCAGCACGTGCACCTGGGCCTGATCCCAATCGACCAATTGGCCGTTCATCCAGATTTTCGGGGTGGGGATCAAGGTGGGCATGGCTCTCCGTTCGAATTCGTCTCGTCAGATTAGTTGGTGGACTCGCGGGGTGGACCCGGCGTTTTCAGGCCAGTCGGGCGGCAATGGCGTCGGCGATCTGCGTGGTGGAACCCGACACGGGCTCGGCACACGCCGCGCGAACGCGATCGGCGGCCGCCGACTCGCCCAGGAAATCGAGCATCAACGCGGCCGACAGGATGGCCGCGGTGGGATTCGCCTTGCCCGTTCCCACGATGTCGGGGGCCGAACCGTGCACGGGCTCGAACATGCTGGGGCCGGTGCGGGCCGGGTTGAGATTCGCCGACGAGGCGAGTCCGATTCCTCCCGACACCGCGCCTCCGAGGTCGGTGAGGATGTCGCCGAACAAGTTGTCGGTGACGATCACGTCGTAGCGATGCGGATCCTGAACGAAGTAGATGCACGCCGCGTCGACGTGGTTGTACGCGGTGGACACCTGCGGGAACTCCGCGGCCACCTCGTTGAAGGTGCGCTCCCAAAGATTGCCGGCGAACGTGAGCACGTTGGTCTTGTGCACCAGCGTGACGTGCTTGCGCTCGCGCTTCATCGCCAACTCGAACGCGTACCTCACGCAGCGCTCGACACCCATGCGGGTGTTGACACTGCCCTGCGTGGCCACTTCATGCTTTGTTCCGCGACGCAACACACCACCCTCGCCGACGTACGGGCCCTCGGTGTTCTCGCGGATGACGATGAAGTCGTGCGACTTGGTGTGACCGGGCGCGGTGCCCACGAACGGACGCTGATTCACGTACAGGTCCAGTTCGAACCGCATCTTCAGCAGCAGTCCGCGCTCGATGACACCGGGCGGGACATCGGGGGTTCCGACGGCGCCCAGCAGGATGGCGTCGAAACCACGCAGCTGGTTCAGCACCTCGTCGCTGAGGATCTCACCGTCGCGCAGGTAGCGCGCACCACCGAGGTCGAAGTCGGTGGTGTCCAGCCGAACGCCGGCGGCGCGAACCACCTTGAGGGCCTCGACGGTGACTTCGGGGCCGATGCCGTCGCCACCGATGACGGCGACGCGATGCGTGGAGGAGGAGGTGCCTGACATGAGGACACATCGTACGGGGACGGACATCGGAGTCCCATCTACCTCGTGTCGAGGAGCCCGAATCCACTGCCAAATGGACCCCTCCCGCCATCTCAACGTCGTCGACGCGCCGTTACCCTGTGCCCCATGGCCAAGGTCCATCACCTCACCGCGACCGCTCTCGAGCGACTGAAGAAGGAACACCACGACCTCACCACGCGGGGTCGCATCGAAGTGGCCGATAAAATCGAGCGCGCCCGCGAACTGGGTGACCTGTCCGAGAACGGCGACTATCACGCGGCCAAGGACGAACAGGGTCACATGGAAGGTCGCATCCGACATCTCGAGTCGATTCTCGAGAATTTCGAGTTGGTCGACACCGACGACGGCGACCTGGTGGGTCCCGGCAAGTTGGTGACCATCTCCATCGACGGCGACGAGCCCGAGACCTATTACCTCGGCTCTCACGAGGAAAAGTACGAGGGCGCCGCCACCATGACGCCGGAGTCCGCTCTCGGACAAGCACTCAACGGCCACCGCACCAACGAGACGGTGTCGTACACCACTCCGAACGGGCACCAGTTGTCGGTCGTCATCATCAGCGTGGAGCTGCCCTGAGCACCATTGTCTCTCCCACGTCGAGTGCCGCCGGCCTCGACACGCCGGGAATTCCGCCGCTCCCGCCGGGTCGCGAGATCGAACTGCCGGGCCGTGGCACCACGTTCGTGCGCGAGATGCCCGCGCCGCACCCGGGTGCTTCCACCGTGTTGTTGTTGCACGGTTGGACCGCCACCGCCGATCTCAACTGGTTCGCCGTGTACGAGAGCCTCGGTCGCCACCATCGGGTGATCGCCCTCGACCATCGTGGTCACGGCCGCGGCATTCGCACGCGCAAGCCGTTCCGTCTGGCCGATTGTGCCGACGACGCCGCCGCGTTGATGAGCGAACTCGGAATCGAGAGCGTCATTCCGGTCGGCTATTCCATGGGTGGTCCGGTGGCGTTGTTGATGTGGAAGCGCCATCGCGAACTGGTGGACGGACTCGTGCTGTGCGCGACCGCGGGCAGCTTCGCGCACAGTCGCGCCGAACGCATGGCATTCCTCGGACTCACCGGAATGAGCGCGCTCGCTCGCCTCACCCCCGAAGCCACCCGCGCCAGCATCACCGAGAAGGTGTACCTGCGTCGCAAGGCGGCCAAATGGGGCCCGTGGGCCATCAGTCAGATCGAACAGCACGACTGGCGCATGGTGTTGGAAGCCGGACACGCCATCGGTTCGTTCTCGGCCCTGGACTGGGTGGGCCAGATCGACGTGCCCACCTCGCACGTGGTCACCTTGCGCGATCCGGTGATCCCGGTGCATCGCCAACTGGATCTCTTCGCCGCCATCCCCGACGCGCGCGCCTCGCGAATCGACGGTGAGCACGACGCGATCGTGGCGAACGCTCCGCGAATGGCCGATCTCATCATCGACGGTGTCCGTTCGGTGAACGAGCGACGTTCCTGACGTGAGATTCCGTCGCCTGCTGCCCATCGTCGCCCTCGGGGTCGGCGCCGCGGTCGCCGCTCGATTGGTCAAGGCACGCAACTTCGCCGCCGCTGATCGCGTCACCTCGGCCATCAAACGCGGAACCATGGCGGCCCGCAACACCGAACTGGTGCGCCTCGGCGGTCGCGTGGGTCTCACCTACGCCAGCGCCACGGCCCGAAAGGCCTTCGCCAACGCCGAACGTCGCATCGAGATCGACAACGAGACCGAACTGAAGAACGCCGCCCAGGTGTCCGAACGTCTCGGGCAGATGAAGGGTGCGCTCATGAAGCTCGGCCAGATGGCCAGCTACCTGGACGAGGGTCTGCCCGCTCCGCTTCGTTCCGCACTGTCGCAATTGCAGTCGAGCGCGCCACCGATGTCGGGCGAGTTGGCCGCCGGGGTGATCGAGCGCGAACTCGGCAAGTCACCGAGCGAACTTTTCGTCGAGTGGGACCCCGTTCCGATCGCCGCGGCGTCGATCGGACAGGTGCATCGCGCGGTCATCCTCGATCCGGCGACCGGTGAAGAGCGCGCGGTCGCGGTGAAGGTGCAGTACCCCGGAGTGGACGAGGCCATCGATTCGGACCTGCGCAACGCCGACCTGTTGGGCTTCCTGTTGCAACAAGGCTTCAGCGGTCTCGATCCCACCGAACTGGTGAACGAGGTGAAGGATCGCATCCGCGAGGAACTGGACTACTCGCGCGAGGCGACCAATCAGCAATTGTTCGCCGACTACTACCGCGGTCATCCTTTCATCCACATCCCCCAGGTGTTCCCCACCTTCAGCAGCGGTCGGGTTCTCACCACCGAGTTGGTGAACGGCATGTCGTGGAGTCAATTGCAGCAACAGAGCCAGGAACAAAAGGACATGGCCGGAGAGACGCTCTTCCGTTTCGTGTTCCGCAGTCTCTACGGAATGCACAAGTTCAACGGCGATCCGCATCCCGGCAACTACATCTTCCACGAGAACGGACGAATCACCTTCCTCGACTTCGGTCTGGTCAAACACTTCTCCGACGACGAAATGTCCACCTTCATCGCGATGGTGAAATCGGCCGCGTACGAGAGCGACGTGCCCGCCTTTCGCCGCGTACTGGAGAATGCCGGGATGCTCCAGCCCGACGCACCGGTGGAGACGTCCGATGTGGGCACGTATTTCGGTCGCTTCTACGAACCGGTGCGCGCCGACGAGCGCATCACCTGGACCGCGCAATACGCCAGCGGGATCGTGCGCCACACCTTCGACCGCTCCAGCCCCATCGCGCAGTACGCCACGGTTCCCAAGACGTTCGTCTTCATCCAGCGCATCAACCTGGGTTTGTACGCAATCCTCGGGGAGCTCGGGGCGTCAGGCAACTACCGGCGTATCGCCCGCGAGCTGTGGCCGTTCGTGAACGACCCTCCGAGCACGGCGATGGGTGAATCCGAAAGCGAGTGGTTCGCCACCCGCGCCGGCACACGCTGAACCGCTAGCGTTCGCGGAATGTCGCAACGCTCCGTCCGTCACCTCCTCGCCTCGATGGCCGTCGCCGGCCTCACACTGACCGCGTGCGGTGGGAACGACTCCTCCTCCGATGTCTCGGCCACGGAATCCGAGATCTCCTTGGTGCCCAGTGACCCCGCCGACGAGAGCAAAGAGCCCGACGTGGTTCTGCCCGCCGAGACCCCGACCGAACTGGTCATCACCGATATCACCGACGGAGAAGGTGACGCCGCCGCCGAAGGCGACACCGTGTTCGTCTTCTACGTCGGGGTTCTGTCGGCCGACGGATCGCGATTCGACGGGAACTTCGACGGCGAGCCCTTCGCGGTGACGCTGGGTCAGGGCGCTGTCATCAAGGGTTGGGACGAGGGCCTGTTGGGCATGAAGGCCGGCGGGCGTCGCCAGCTCGACATCCCCGCCGAACTCGCCTACGGAGAGGCCGGTTCGGGTGACGCCATTCCGCCCAACTCGGCGATCTCTTTCGTGGTCGACATGTTGGCCATCGTGCCGGAGATCGACCCCGCTGACGAGCCCGAGATTTCGAGTCTGCAGAACCCCGAGTTGCTGACCGAGCTGGTGATCGAGGACCTGGTCGTCGGCGACGGCACGGTGGCCGAACCCGGATCGACGGTGGTGGTGCATCTCATCGCCTTCCGTAGCGACACCGGTGAGAAACTGGTGAGCACGTGGAGCGACCCCAGCCCGGTGAACCTCACCCTCGTCACCGACGGATCGTTGCCCGGAATCGTCGAAGGTGTACCCGGCATGAAGGTGGGCGGACGTCGCGTCCTGAACATCCCGTACGCCGACGCCTTCGGTGACGCCGGCAACTCCGATCTTGGCTTGCCCGAGAAGACCGACCTCATCTTGGTGGTCGACCTTTTCGCCGCGTTCTGATCCACGTCACACGAGTTCGCCGCGCCACCATCGCTCGAGAGCGTCGGGCAACTCGCCCTCGCCTCGATCGTCCATCACTTCGGGGTCGTTCGGCGCTCCGTCTCGTCGCATGACCGTGGCGATGCCCCGCTCGTCGATGGCCACGGTGACACGCACCCGTTGACGCATGGGGTGCTCGCTCGGTCGGCAAAGGGGCGTGTCCGACGGATCGGTGGGTGCGCACCAACCGGTGACGACGAGGGCGGCCGCCGAGATCGGGCCGTGATCGGCGGTGCGTTCGAGCAGGCGATACGGGTGTTCGTCGAAATCGAGCAGGAGCACCCGTTGACCCTCACCCCGCGGGATCACGTACAGGCGCGCTTCGTCCATCGAGAAGGGATCGGCGAGGTCGCGCTGAACCACGTCGTCCACCCAGCCCGCCACGGCGACGGGCCCGTGAACGGGACGGGTTCCGGGGTCGGACACGGATTCGGATGCGTTGGTGGGATCGGTCATGGCCGACGGGTGTGCCGAGAACCACCGGCCGACGCACCGACACGCCGTCGTCGCCTCACCACGTTGTAGTCG
>Ga0169931_10013433_pt1 | contig 11184 bp, 12 predicted proteins | sample Kivu_15m_20L_FD_129675 | JGI IMG/M metagenome (GOLD analysis project Ga0169931, IMG submission 129675) | Freshwater microbial communities from Lake Kivu, Western Province, Rwanda to study Microbial Dark Matter (Phase II) - Kivu_15m_20L... | ecosystem: Environmental > Aquatic > Freshwater > Lake... | reverse complement strand
CGGACACCCAGCTCGCCGGGGCGGGTGGCAGCTCACCACCCATGGAGATACCTCCCGTGAGGAAGAATCTGAACTCCTCATAGTTGAGGTCCCCTCTCATCTCAAGCAGCTTGACTGTGAGAAGGAAGGAGAAGATCAGCTTGTCTTTCTCGAAGAGCGAGCGACAGATGTTGCGGTAGAGACTGATCAGGAACTCGGCATTCAGGAAGCCTAAGCGCTCCTAAAGGTCCTCACTCGGCTGTGAGTTTGCGATCGCAGCGATGAAGAGGTTGATGAAGAAGTTCAACGAGTACTGGTACATGGGATCGATGTTTGCCAGGTCAGTGATGCAGAAGAAGAGGCCGGCCGTGCGTTCTGCGACGGGTCTGTATCCGACACGGGCCTCGTCGATCTCCTTCTCGGTCTTCTCGGCGACGACCTGCTTCTTGGCGATGTCGTCGGACACGATCTTAGCGTTAGAGAGGATCTCGATACCCTTGGCGTCGCCGAGGATGTCGCTCGAGTTGCTGAGGACCTTCAAGATCTGGTCCTCGATCTCCTCCAGCTTCGTCTTGTTGGCCGCCGACTCAATCACCAGCTGCTCTTTCTTCAGCTGGAGCTCCGGGTTCTCCTTCTCAACGACGATACCCAGCAGCTGGTCGGCCAGGCCTTCATAGGTAATCATGAAGTTGATCAGGGTCACCTTCGTAGAGACCTCAGGCAGGTAGTGCGGGTTGCGCAGCTTCGTCGTCATGTAGAACTTGAAGTCCTTGTTGTACTCGATTGTGTTATCACCGAGACGAATGTTCCATGACGAGCCCTTCTTGAAGATTTGCTTGGCGAGAACCGGCTCGACTGCTGGGTCCATCTCCTCGCCCACATTCTCCATCATGATTGGGGTACCGAATGGAATGGCGTTCTCCAGGTCACGGAGGTAGTTGGGGTTGGAGAACTTAAGGATCTTGATCTTGCGGCCTTTCTCCATGTTACGGATCCACTTGTTGGCCTAGCCCTGGGGGTCGATGAACAGGGGCCATCTGCGCGCCTTCTGGTTGATGATCGCGTTCTCGATCGAGAAGGTGTCCGAGGGCAGTCCTGCGATGTTCCACTCGCGGATCAACACTGGGTTGCCAAGGGTATTGGGGAGGGAGAACTTGCCTGCCGAAGGGATGCTCTTCTCGCCACACTGCTAGACCCAGAGGGAGCCGAGCTGGTCGCGGAAGACTGAGGTGAAGGCGCCGAGGTAGGCGATCATGCCAGAGGCGACGAGCACATCGCCGGTTAGGTTCTTGTAGACCTCGGCCAGGATGATCGATTGCTCCTTCCAGCGGGCCTTCTCACCGCCCAGGCCGCTGATCAGCTTCTGGGCTCTCTCGAGCTTGGCCTGGCAGTCGGCCACGTCGCTCTCCAGCTTGGCCTTGAAGTCTCTCGTGGCCTTGAGATCAGCAATGAGCCCATCAACCTTGTCTTGGACAACTTTCAGCTCCGCTTGCTTAATCTTGAGCTTGCCGTCAATCTCAGCGTACGTGGCGTTAGCCTCAGCAAGGGCTGCCTTCTTGGGCTTCACAATAAGGTTCACGTTGTAGAATTTGTCCATGGCCATGACCCAAGAGGCCAGGTTCATGGCGATTGAGGAGATCGTCGCGAGGTGCTCCAGGTTGAACTTGGGGTTCTTCACGTACTCTTGGAGCTTCTTGATCCTGTCTTCTTCGATGGACTCCTTATCATATTGCTGGAGGTCCTTGAGGAAGGTGCCACTGTTCATCATCTTGATGGCAACGGGCCAGTAGTCGAACTCCTTCTTCTGAGTCTCCTGGTTCATCTTTGCCTCGGGCTTATGTCCGAAGAGCACGCACACAGCTGCGAGCACCATCCTCTGGTCCTCGGGAGGCTTGAGCATCTTCTTTGCGTTCGTCACATCGTTCGCGGTGATGCACTCAAGCGCCTTCTCTGCAGCCTTTAGAATAGGCATGGCCTCGGCGAGCTGCTTCTCGCAATCTTCCTTGATGGCGTTGGCCTCAGCCGCGGCCTTGGCAGCGACGGCCTCATCGGCTGCGACGACGACCTTGATCTTTTCGGCCTCGACTGCCTCGCCCTCGACGATCTTCTCCTTAATGGCTGTCTCCTTTGAAGCCTCAATGAGCTTGGGCTGAAGATCCTCCAGCTCCTTTTGCATCTTGGAGACGTTTGCCTCGGTGCTTATGAGGCAGCTATAGCCGTTCTCATAGCGGTTCTTGAGGCCCATGACCTCCTCGCGCTTTTCCTTCAGAATGGTTTTGAAGGTAGTGATAAGCTCAAGGTAGCTGGTAGGGGTAACGTAGTAAAAACGCCTGAGCTCGTTCTTGAAGCGCACTGCTCCTTCCTCAGTTGAGACGTGGAACATCTGCACAAGCTGTACGCAAGACTAGCGCACATGGGGCTCCATCTCGATCTCGCCGAGGAAGCGCTTGGCGACAGACTCCAGTGCGTCTTTGGGCCACTCAGAGAACCAGTCAATGGTTGTGCAGTTGACCAGAGAGGGGAAGTTTCTCACACGGGTACGGAAAGACTCTCCAATAGGGCTGAAGCAAAGGACAATGTGCAGCTTCTTTCGACATCGCTCCACAAAGTATGAGTAGAGTTGGGCAGGAGTCCCCTCAGGACATCTGTTCTCGTTCTTGGCTGCAGGTCTCACCAACTCGCAGATGTCTGCCTTCTCATCAGCAGGGTAGAGGTTAGGAATCTCACCAGTGTTAAGGATGTTGTTCACATCCTCTAGGAAGCCCTCCTCCTTGATTTGGGTGTCGGTGAAGAGGAAGCTGGTTGAGAGGCCCTTGCCACCACAGAGCTTGAGCAAGTTTTTCATGTCATCACGCCACTCCTGCATGCGGTAATTCTTCTTGATCTCGACTTGGTAGACCTCATTGTCTCCCATTTTGGAGGCAAGTCTCGTCAGAGACTGACGACCGGAGCCACCCACACCGACGAGCATGGCGTGCCCGCTCGGCTGCTTGAGGATGCGACTGATCCTGACGAGGTGCTCAAGCGCGAAGGCAAAAAGCACAAGGTCCATGGGCTTCTCAGTCATCATGTTGTAAGTGTTGAGTGCCTCCTCACAGCATTGCTGAAGTTTGTCTTTGTCCTGAATCTCCTCGTACGGGCGCTCAGCCATGCCGAAGGGAGTAAGGACATCACCAAAGATGAGGCCACGAAGCTCATCAAGGGTCTCTACCTTGCCGTTCTTGTCAGTGTCAAGGTGAGAAAAGATGGTGTCGAAGTTGGCGCCAAAGGAGCCACGGACTGTCTCCTTGAGGCAGTTGAGCATCCAGAGGCGATCTTCATTGTTAATCAGACGATCGCCAAGCACTCTAAGTACCTCGTGAGCCCAGATGCGGATACCCACGTCTGAAGTAGGGATCTGGTTCTTGCCTGCCATGCAGATACCGCAGATGATCTTGCTGAAGTCACGCAGGTTAAAGGTGTAGTGAGACTTCATGGGTGTAGGCTTAAGGTCCTCCTGGATCTTCTAGTAAACCTTCATTGTGCCAGCCACGAGCTTGCCGTCCATGCCTGCTACATCCGACGCGAAGTTGAAGGTGCGGAAGTACCATTTTAGGATCGTCTTGAAGATGCTGTTCATGGTGTTCTCATCAAAGATTGCGAAGGCAATCACGTTGAAGTGGCGCTGGAAGCGGGGCGTGATAAAGGTCTTGCCACCACCTGGGGGTCCCATGGCTGAGATGATCATGGTATCGATGATGTTGCGGAAAGGGTGCTTGTTGTCCCTGCGCTCGTACCAACCGCCCTGGTCGACGAGCTGTCTTAGGATCTCGATAGGAGGCTGGGCACCGTAGTTCTCCTTCTTGGGCATGTTGAGATCGTCTACGAAGATGACGCAGCGCATGCCGAACTTGGGACCGAAGTAGTCCTTTCTGCGCTTATCGAGCTTGCCATCGATGATGTCTTGCACCTATACAACGACATGGTGAGAGCCGTCAATTTTACCTGGTTGGCGTGGGTCTGGGCTGAGAAACCCACATCAATAGTGATGAACTTCTCGCGGTTGAGCTTGTTCAACAGTACGTTCTGAATGTAGGCAGACTTGCCTGTCCCTGTGGGTCCAACGAAGAGGGACTGAATCTCGTGCTGGATGAAGAACTCCTGGAGGTATGAGTAGCGGATGGTGTCAATGGTTGTGACGATGATGTCTTGTACCTGAGTGTTCTTGGGGAACTGATCGAGCTGGTCCTTGTTAACGAGGTCCATCCAGTGCTTCCACTCGTTCTTTTCGGGGAAGTACACGTAGTCGTAGATGAGACCACGGTCGAAGGAGCTCGGAAGGATCTTCTTTTGAAGCTTCACCTTCATCTACTCGAGCTCGCCGCTGCACACCTATTTGAATTTCTGGTCGAAAAGACGGCGGTACTCGGTGTTGATAGAGCAGCAGATAGACCATACGCATGAGAACACGAAGCACGACTCAATGACGACATGCACCTGCTTCTTGTCGAGTGTAGTTATAAAGTTCTCGTTGTCGAACACGGTGAGGAGGCCGCGCCAAATGCGGAAGCACGAGGTCACCAGGTTCTGATCCTGGGTCGGAGTGGTCTCTGCGCAATCGTTCCTCACGACGTCGATCAGGGGCTGGATGATCACCTCTACCAGCTCGGTGATGGTCTTGATGTGGTCCTCGTTGAAGCATGTGGGAAGCTTGTTCTTCCAAGGGTTGAACAAGGGCTTCCACCCCATCTGATGAGGCTCCATGTAGACCATGCCGCAGCGGGACACGGTAGCGGGCGAGGCCACCGCCAGGTCCATGGGTTCGAAGATCATGTTCATGTTGTCGGTCATCTGGATAATCTCACCGCTCATCAGGCACAGCTTCTTGTTGTCGTCGAGCACGGTGTTCATGTTCTCGATCCAAATGGCGTCCACCGGACCGTCGAAGACCAACCAGCGGCGGTCTTTCTTGTCCATCTGGGCAGCGAGGACACGGTACCACACGGCGAGCACGCCATCTGACCAGTCATGGGACACTTCGTCGAAGTTGCCGTAGAGCTGGCCCATGGTTATGGACTTGGGGTTCACTACAGTCATGTGGGTCTTCATCTCCTTCATGAGGCCCTTCTCGTTAAGCTCGGTGAGCGCCCCCTGAAGCACCTTGAGTGCTGATGTCTTGCCGGCAAAAGGCAGGCCCACGATCATGAGGCCGTGACGCACGACGATCATCTCGTAGAGCTGGATGACCTTTTCAATGAAGTAGGGCTCTGCCTGCAGGTTAAGGGCAGTGATCTGGTTCTTCATGCAGGCGATCATGTGGGTGTAGTCAGGCTCTGGAAGAACGATACCTGGGAACAGGTCACTTGTGATGTTCTTGAAGAGAGGAACGTCCGGTGCCAGGAACTTAGCCAGGTTGACGTCGTTAATGGCACGCAGCATCACGATGCTCTCGTTCTCGTCGGGGAACTTTCTCTTGAGGTTACCCGCTGCTGTGATGACGGACTTGACGGCACGCATTCCGTAGTCATAGTGGTCCTATGATGATAGCTGCTCTGAGCAGAGCTTGTAGGTCGTCACGATCTTGTTGGACAGAGGCTTTGCGTCCGTGAAACCAAAGGAGTAGAGTGAGATCTCAGCGATCATGGCATAATCAGGGACCATCATAGCCACTGATCTGAATAGGGCCTTGAGGTTATCAGGCAGCTCAGAGCGGCCAGCGTAGCCGGGGTTCATGGTGATGAAGCAGTTGCAGGTGAACTTGAGGGGAATCTCGCTGCCCTCGAAGTTGAAGCGCTCCATCTTCTTCTCTATGGCGTACAGAATGGTCTAGAACTGCTACGCGATCACAGACAGCACCTCAAGATCGATACGGTTGAACTCGTCGAAGCACGACCAGGCGCCGCAGGAGGCCAGACCCTTGAAGAACTTACCCATCTGCAGGTAATCCAGGCCGTCGGAACAGTTGAACACGATACACTGTCTGGCCAGCGCCTTCGACAGATCCTTGACGGTCTCGGTCTTGCCGGTACCGGCGGGCCCCTCAGGAGCGCCACCATAGTTAAGGAAGAGGGCACCGCAGAGCGTCCTGTAGCACCTGTCGGTGAGAGGCGTGATGACTAAACGGGCACTGTTGCCGAGATACTCATAGTTGTAGGCGAGCTCAGCGTTGATGATCTTGACATTGACCGTGTTGTCCTCCCAGCAGTAGCGGAGCTGCGAGAGCCACGCGAACTCGTTCGGGTCGCAGATCTCGTTCTTGATCAGGTCGCCCATGATTACGTCGCGCGCGTGCACGTCCAGCACGATCATGGCTTCCAGAGTGCAACGCTAGAGCCGGCCGATGTCTGTGCGCACCACTGCCACGATGTTGTTCAACTATAGAGAAGAGGGGTTAGGTATCTTGTTGGAAAGGGACACTCCTCTCAGGTTGAAAACTAGATTTCATTCCCTCTCAGTCCCTATGAGGACTAAAAGGGTCAACCAAGAGTGTCTCATCATGCGAGAGAGCATCTCATTCCTGGCTAGAGAAGTCATCGAGCCTGGTCCCATGCGGGAAAGGCTCTCAGATATCCATTCGAGTCTAATCATTCCTGCGTCTCTTTGCAGCGTTACTTACATCCTTGTTGAGCTTATCGTAGTATTGCTGGAGGCCCTGGAGCCCGTTCTTCTTCATGGCCTCCTCGGCGAGGCTGGTCCAGAAGATCATGTCGACGGCGAGGACGGCCTGACCGGGCCAGTTCATGACCCAGTCCTCACGAGACTTGGCCTTGGTATAGTCCTGCAGCGACTTCTCGACGACGTCCTTCACAGACTTGAGCATTACCTCTTCGACCTGGCACAGCCAGTTCTCCACCGCGCCCTTGCTCGCGATAGGGTCGATGATCCTGGTGAATGGCACCAGCTCCCCTTCGCTCGAGTACATACCATGGATCTTCTTCTCCTCATCAAACTCGAGAGCAGCGATGCCCTCGAAGCACTTCTTGAGGTGAGGCTGTACCCTGAGGGGCTCCTTGGTCTCGGAGAGGATCTCGAGGAGCTCATCGTTGGAGAGGAAGTAGAAGCGGGGGAAGAGGCCTCGCTTTGACTCGAGGTAGCTGTTGAGGCCCTTCTGCACGCGCTCGAGCTTGGCGAAGCACTCGCGAAGGGTCACGCCCAACTTGGCGTTCTCCATGACGACCATGGCCTTGGGAGCCTGGTTGATCTCCGTCATCATTACCCGCCACTGGTAGTCCACGTCCTTGAAGATGCCGCCCTCCACCGGCATCTGGTTCAAGATGTCCTCGCTGCTGAACACAGGCTCCAGGTACAGCCACGCCGACTGCACCTTCAGCCATATGTCCAAGTTCTCTTGGGTCCTGAGAAGGTTGTTCTCCCACTTAGTGATCTGCTCAAGGAAGACCTTAGCAAAGGGACTGCCCTTCATGGTCTGCGCCTTGATGATGTGATCGTCAAGGGTGGCTGTGATGATCTCGATAGCCTCACCCTCAAGAATGAACGACCCGCGATACTCTTTGCAGGCGAACTCAATTGGCTGCCAGTCGTCGTTCATCTTGGTCAGAGTACGCTCGTTCGAGTATTCCTTGGAGGCCGTCTCGGAGATCTCCTCCAGCTTATCCTTGTATTTCTCGATCTTGAGCTGCATAAGGGTCCTCAGCTTCTCGTTCTTATCGATACGCTTCTCTATCAGCACTCTGATGTCCTCGAAATGGCGCTCCTTCAGGCCTGGGTTGCAAATGCTACGGATCACAGGGAGGTACTCACGGAACTTGATCATGTCGTCGACGATCTCCTTGGCAAGACGTTCGGGCTTTGGCATCTTGGGGACGGCCTGCTGGAACTTAATCGTCAGCTTCTAGGCAGTCTGCCATATCGTCTTGTGGTCCTTCTCCACCTCCTCAGGGTCCAACTGCAGCAGGGGGCCCTCGGTCCACTGCGTGTACTTGGTGGACTGCTCGTGCACGATCTTCCAGAGCTCCTCAAAGGGCTTGATGTCAATCTTGTACTTATCGATTTCGGGGTACTCGGTTGGCGGCTGGTCGAGGTCGACCTCCATGTCGTTGATCTCGCGCATCTCCTGAGTGAGGTTGGCAAGCTCCTGGATGATGTTGGCAATCTGCTTGTTGTACTCCTCCTCGTTACGCTTGGCGTTGTACTCGCGGAATCGCTCCAGCTCGTGCTTAATCTTGTCAAGGTTCTCCTGGAAAATCTTCTTCTTCAGGACGACTTTGTTCTCAATCTCGTCTCGGTCCTGTCTGAGGGTGCGCTCTTTGGTCTCGATGAGTCCGGCGATTCTCAGAATCTGAGTGTGGCACTGGGTGATTGAGCGAGTTTGCTCGTCCTCTAGGTTGATGTGGCGGTTGTCATAGAGGAAGCAGAGCCAGTCGACGAGGTCCGTGTACTGGTTGATGATCTCCTGCCTCTTGAACAGCTTGAAGTCCTCGAACTCCTTCTCCGAGGCGACAAGCACCTGCGTGCTGTCGTTCGCGCGTGACTGGCACATGTCAACCACCTGCTTCACGCGCTGCTGGATCTGCATGCTCGAGTCAACTAGGACGAAGTCGATGGCGCGCTTGACGATCATGAGGATAAGGGCATCGCATTCCTGGCAGAGCTTGTTGTTGAGCTCTGAGCAGTCGATCATGAACATGTTCATGCGAAGCTCTTTGGGCATCGTGTCGCGGATTTTCTTCTGAGTCTCCTGGTAGCGGGAGATCTCTGCGCCGAACTCCTCACGCTTGAAGCTGTCTGGGTTGGACAGGAATGTCTCAACCTTGGTCTTCTCCTTCAGGATGAACAGGTACTCGTCGTAGACATGGAGAGCCTTCTCAACGATGGTCATGTTGCTCTCGAGGATCTCGGATATCTCCTTCTTAGCGGTCGTCACGAGCTCATCATCCTCAGGGACGTGCCAGAGGTGCAGCTTCTCGCTCCTGGCAATGGTGTTCTCGGGCCTTGGAATGTGCTCGCTCTGCCTGACGATGGTGCTGACGAGCCCCTCAAGGGTCTCACTGACCGAGGCGGGCAAGTCGGTGAAGACCACTTGGTTCGTGTTGTTGACAGCTAGCTTCAGGATCAAGAAGTTGTCTTCGAACTCGGTGTCGGCGTCGAACTCCCTCGTCATGATCTCCTTGGGAGTGGGGTAGTCGCTCTTGCGGAAGCGGCGGAAAAACTCTACGTACGCGTCGACGGACTTCTTGATCAGCTGGCGGACTTGGTTCGCCATTAGGGTCGCCACCGACTCAAAGAAGGTGGCGGTCTGGTCCTTGTCGAGGTTCTCTAGCTCCTCTCTCAAGATGTCGACAGCAGCCTTGTTCCACTCGCTGCTGAGGAGGTTCTTGACCCGCGCCATCTGAGCGTCCTGCTGCTCAATGAACTGGGCAAGCACCACGGCCTTCTCGCGGGGCTGGGGGAGACCCACGAACAGGTTGTTCTCGAAGTCCTGCCACAGACGCATCAGCTGAAGGGTGGCATGGGAGCAGATGCAGAGGTTCTCGCTCATGAGCATGCGGGCCATCATGACGTTGTGCTTCCACTCTTCGTTGGGCTCGATGCCTTTGTAGAAGTCGTCACCCCAGTCAATGGGCCTGTCGAGCACCTACTGGATGCCCAGCCGCCTCATCTCGTTTTCGTCCTTGAGGATGTAGTCGAGGATGCTCTTCTTGACGGAGTCGAAGTAGTCCTTGTTGATCTCGTTCAGCATCGAGTCGATCAGGTCCTCGATCTTCGACTTCTCCACAGCGTGGAGGTCGCCTGGAATTAGCTCGATGATGTGGGAGAGCCAGTACTGACGGATGGGAGCAATCACGTCGACGGGGATCTCGTTGTCGACGTACTAACGGTAGCGCTGGTAGGAGACCTTGCGGGCCTGCACTCGGCGCTTGTCGGCCGCCTTTGGGTTCATGATGGCCTCGTACTCCTCGCGGGCATCGGCGGGCTCCACGTCCTCGTTGCTAACTATGTCGAGCTTGGTGCCGGTGTCGTTGACGTCCTTGTACTTGATGCTGCGGACGTCGGTGTCGATGTAGAAGCCCTTGCCGCTAGGGGTGAAGTTGGTGCCGATGCGGTGGCACACCGAGAAGTAGTGGCGCTGGGAGCTGATCGGAGCAGCGAGGGTTCGGCTGAAGGGGTCGATCACAGGCGGGAACCTGCTCATCGCCTTGGTGGGTCTCTTGAAACTCATGGCCATGAGCTGTCCGGGGTTGTTGGCGATGAGCGAGAACTCTTGGTTCTTAGCCATGGGGTCATCGCCTGCGCCGAGAAGGTCGGAGGAGATCTTGGCTTCCCCGTGAGGCTTCTTGAAGCGTCTGGTGGGAGAGTCGTTTTGGGGGCCGGTGTAGGCAGGTTTGAAACTGCCACCTGATTGATACTGCTGGGGAGCCTTCGACTGGTCCTGCACTCCGGCCATCATCATGAGCTTCTGGGCAGAGGCCGAGAGCTTGCCGGCACCTCCGATCTCCATGAGGCTCTTGACGGTCTGCTTGCCCTGGAAGGCTGAGGGCTTCTGCTTGTTAAGAGGTGCATAGATAACGCTCTTGTTAATTGAAGAAATCTTGCCGAACTCGTGAAGGTCAACCTCAACGTTGGGTCCCTCCTGCAGCAGGTCACCGATTAGAGTGAAGAAGTTGTTTAAGCTGCTCTGGAGGACTGCCTTGTCCAGGCCGGCCGCTTTAGCCATGGCCGTGTAGTTTGGCTTGGAGGTGGGCTGGATAACGACGCCTTGCTGTTGCTCCAGCTCGGCCTGGCCCTACTTGTAGGCAAGGTTGTTCTCTGCCAGGAAGTGGTCGCTGAGCTTCAGATAGATGACCTTGAGGTTGTCGCGGATTGGAGAGTAGCCTATGGTGCCGAAGGCGCCCATGTTAACGGCTCGGCCAACTTCGATCTGGCTCTAGCACCACCTAGTCGACAGTTAGATGAGTGAGACCCTACTTAGTGAATGCGTTCCAGCACAGGGCGTAGGTTGCTTGACTAATGACGGAGCCAACAGTGTTGCTTTCGCCACGGAAGTTTCTACAAGAGATGAGCACAAGGCGAGTCTACCTCTCAACACACTCGGTGTAGAGACGGTCCAAGTCGTAGTAACTCAGGCCGCCACCGACGGATGATCTTTCTACCATATGAATTTTGAAAGATTCTTAAATTATTATTATATAGGCTCCTGGACGTTAGAGCAAATAAATTTAAATTTTTCCAAGAGTTTGAAGAAGGCGGGGTTTTGGGGTTTTGGGG
>Ga0169931_10013432_pt1 | contig 11184 bp, 13 predicted proteins | sample Kivu_15m_20L_FD_129675 | JGI IMG/M metagenome (GOLD analysis project Ga0169931, IMG submission 129675) | Freshwater microbial communities from Lake Kivu, Western Province, Rwanda to study Microbial Dark Matter (Phase II) - Kivu_15m_20L... | ecosystem: Environmental > Aquatic > Freshwater > Lake... | reverse complement strand
GGGCGCGCAGACCTCAAAGACGACGATCGGCTCCAACTGGCTCGGCTACCTGGTCGACAACAACCCAGGCCCGATCATGATCGTGCAGCCGACGATCGACATGGCCAAACGGTACAGCCACCAGCGCCTGACCCCGATGATCGAGGAGAGCCCGGTGCTGCACCGCAAGGTGCGGCAAAACCGATCCCGCGACGACGCCAACACCACCCTGCTGAAGGAGTTTGCCGGCGGCTTCATGGCCGTGGCCGGCGCCAACAGCGCCGCCGGCCTGCGATCAATGCCGGTTAGAGACCTTTTTCTGGACGAAATCGACGCCTATCCGCTCGATGCGGACGGAGAAGGCGACCCGATCAAACTCGCCGAGGCCCGGCAGACCACTTTTGCCCGCCGCAAGCGCCTGAAGACGTCCACGCCCACGACGCGGGACTTCTCCCGCATCGAGGCGGCTTACCTGGCGAGCGACCGCTGCCGCTATGAGGTCCCGTGCCCGCATTGCGGCGAGCACCAGGCGCTGGAGTGGGGCGCGGAGCTGCCCTACGGGGTCAAGTGGAGCAGCCACGGCGACGGCACGCCCGAGCCCAGCTCGGTGCGCTACGTGTGCCGGCACTGCGCGGCGGAGATCCGTGAGCACCACAAGCCCGCCATGCTGGCGGCCGGGCACTGGGTGGCCCAGGTGCCGGGGGCTGCGGGCGGACGGGTGCGGGGCTTTCATCTGTCGAGCCTCTACAGCCCGTTGGGCTGGGTGTCCTGGTCCGAGCTGGTGATGGAGTGGCACGCGGCCATGGTCGCGGCGCGGTCGGGCGACATCACGCTGCTGCGGGTGTTCATCAACACGCGGCTGGCGGAGACCTTCGAGGAGCACGGCGACAAGGCCGACGAGCACGCGCTGCGGCGCCGGGCCGAGGACATCGCCCTGGGGACCGTCACCTGGGGGCACTGCGTTTGCACCATGGGCGTGGACGTCCAGGCCGATCGCATCGAGGCCTACACCTGGGCCTGGGGCCGCGGGATGGAGCGCCAGCTGGTGGAGCGCCTAGTCGTGTACGGCGACCCGGCGGTCGAGGAGGAGGCGGCCGACAGCCCCTGGCGGGCGCTGACCGAGCATCGCCGTCGCGCGATCGCGCACGCGAGCGGGCGCACGGTGCCGTTGCTGGCCGTGATGATCGACTCGGGCGGTCACCACACGCAGGCGGTGTACCGCTACGCCCGGGCGCACCTGCGCGAGCACGTGCACGCGGTCAAGGGCTCGAGCCAGACCGGCCGGGCCGTGCTCGGCAAGCCCACCGAGCAGGACATCAACTGGCGCGGCGAGCGCGCGAAGCGCGGCGTGCGGCTATGGCCGATCGGCACCGACACGGCGAAGGCCGAGATTTACGGCCGCCTGCGCACGGCGACGCCCGGGCCGGGCTACGTGCACCTGCCCAAGTCGTTACCGGCTGAGGTGTTCGAGCAGCTGACGGCCGAGCGGCTTGTGAGCCGCTACGTCAAGGGCCGGCCGCGGCTGGAGTGGGTCAAGCCGGCCGGGCGGCGCAACGAGGCGCTGGACTGCGCGGTCTACGCCCTGGCGGCGGCGCACTGGGCGGGGCTGGAGCGCTGGCGCGAGGCCGACTGGCAGACGTGGATGGCCCGCGTCGAGACCCGCGACCTGTTCGACGCCGCAGCGCCGGCGGCCGAGCCGGTGGCGGCGCCGGCCGAGGCGCCGGCGGCAACTGACAAGGAATCCTTACCAGTTCCCGCCGCGGCGGCCCCTGCGCCGGCGCGGGGGATGCCGCCTCGGCGGCCGGGCGGTTTTGCGACCAAGTGGAGGCGATGATGGCGGACGTCGTGGCAGACCTGATCGCGCGCATCCAGGCCCGGCTGGGCCATCAGCAGGTGCGGGAGCTGGCGGAGATCGAGCGGCAGGTGCGGCTGGAGTGGGGCGGGCAGTACACCTATGTCGCAGGGCGCAAGATGGCCCGGGACGAGTCCGTGCGCCAGGCGCTGGCGATGGGCACGAGCGCGAGTGATCTGGCCCGCCACATCGGGCTGTCGGAGCGGCAGATCAGGCGGATCGCGCAGCGCTAGACCGCCCGCGGGGCGGACATTTTTGGGGGTGAAAATGTCCGCGGCACCCTGATCGAATAGGGGTATGGCCGCCCCTGTCCCGACTCAGGAACCCGCTATCGTCGTTGCCGGCGACACCGTCAAATGGACGCGGTCGCTGGGCGACTATCCTGCCTCCGACGGCTGGACGCTGTCCTACCGGCTGATCAACGCGGCCGGGCACATCGACATCGTCGCCACGGCCTCCGGCGCCGACCACCTGGTCAACGTGCCGGCCACCACCACCGACGGCTGGTCGCCCGGCACCTACGCCTGGGCGGCCTACGTCGAGAAGGCCGGCGAGCGCTACACCGTCGACAGCGGCACCATCACCGTCAAGCCCGACCTGCCGGCCCAACTGGCGGGCCTCGAGGCGCGGTCGAACGCGCGGGTGATCCTCGAGGAGCTGGAGGCGGCGTTCAAGGACTACGTCGTCAACGGCCAGGGCTTGGTGCAGCGGTACACCATCGGCGGGCGGGAGATGTGGTTCCGCACGTCGAAAGACTTCGTCCAGCAGATCGAATACTGGCGAAAGCAGGTGCAGGACGAGGCGAGCTTCGACTCTGTCGCCCGCGGCCTGGGCAACCCGCGCCGGCTGTTCGCGAGGTTCGGCCGCTGATGGGTGCCTTCGACCGCTTGCGCGCCCGGGTGGCCAGCTGGATCGCGCCAGGGGCGGCTGCCGGGGGCGTGCCGCGGCTGAGCCTGCGCAGCTACCACGCCGCGGCGGGCGGGCGGCTTACGGCCGGCTGGCAGGGGTCGAACAGCTCCGCCGATGCCGAGCTGATCGGCGGCCTGCAGCGCATGCGCGGCCGCTCGCGCGCCTTGGTGCGTGATGCGAGCTACGCGCTGCGGGCGAAGGTCATCGTCGTCAACAACGTCGTCGGCACCGGCATCGGCCTGCAGGCGCAGGTCAAGTTCCCGCGCGGCCGGATGGACCGCGCCTTGAACGACGCCATCGAGACCACCTGGTCGCGCTGGACGCGGGCGGTGCATTGTCACACTGGCGGCAAGCTCCACTTCGCCGACCTCGAGCGCTTCGCCATGGGGCAAGTGTTCGAGGCCGGCGAAGTGCTCATCCGCCTGCACCGCACCGCCATGCCGGGCAGCCCCGTCCCGCTGGCGCTCGAGGTGATCGAGCCCGAGCGCCTGGCGGACCACTACAGCATCGGTCGCGCGCCCAACGGCAACGCCGTGCGCATGGGCGTCGAGATCGATGGCTTCCACCGGCCGGTCGCCTACTGGCTGCACTCGGTGCACCCGGGCGACGTCGCCGTCGGTGCGGGCACGCCCGACCAGCTGGTGCGCGTGCCGGCTGCGGACATGATGCACCTCTACATCGTCGACCGCTGGCCGCAGTCCCGCGGCGAGCCCTGGCTGCACTCGGCCATGCGGCGGCTCAACGACATGGACGGGTACTCAGAGGCCGAGATCGTCGCGGCCCGCGGCGCCGCCAGCTACATGGCGTTCATCAAGACGCCCGACAACTCGCCGCTGCCGCCAGACGGCCAGGAGGCCGACCAGCGCCAGGTGGCGATGGAGCCCGGCATCGTCGAGCAGCTGCCGCCCGGGTGGGACGTGGTGATGAACAACCCCAACCGCCCCAACCCCAACATGGACCCGTTTATGCGGCTGATGCTGCGCGAGGTCGCCGCTGGGGTGGGCGTGAGCTACGAGTCGTTGAGCCGCGACTACAGCCAGAGCAACTACAGCAGCTCGCGCCTGGCCCTGCTCGACGACCGCGACCTCTGGCGCATCCTGCAGGGCTGGTTCATCCGGTCGTTCCGTGCCGAGCTGCATCGCGTCTGGATGGAGGCCGCCGTGCTGGCCGGTGCCATCCGCGGGCTTGACCTGGCGAGCTACATCGACAACCGAGAGCGCTTCGAGGCGGCGCGGTTCAAAACGCGCGGCTGGAGCTGGGTCGATCCCACCCGCGAAGTCGCCGCCTACAAGGAGGCGGTGCGCTGCGGCTTCACCACCGTGGCCGACGTCATCGCCCAGACCGCCGGCGGGGCCGACATCGAGGACGTGCTCGAGGGGCGGCGCAACGAGCTGGACATGATGGACGAGATGGACCTCCAGTTCGACACCGACCCCGAGCGCCAGGCCAACGGCCTGCCCGTGCCCGACGAGGCAGACATGCCCGAGCCCGCCGGTGCGCAGACCCCGGCCACGCCGGACCCCGAGGACGACCCCGAGGACGCGGCCGACACCAGCCGCATCGTCCCGTTGAGGAGCCACGCATGAAACTCAAACCCCTGCACCGTTATGCCGAGGTGCGCGCCGATGCGCTCGACGCCGAGTCGCGCACCGTGCGGCTGTCGTTCAGCTCCGAGGCGCCGGTGGACCGCTGGTTCGGCACCGAGGTGCTGGACCACGGCAAGGCGGCCGCCCGCATGGACCGGCTCAACAACGGGGCGCCGCTGCTGTTCAACCACAACATGAACGACGTCATCGGCGTCGTCGAGCGGGCCGACATCGGCACCGACAAGCGCGGCTACGCCGACGTGCGCTTCGCCAAGACCTCGCGGGCCGACGAGATCCTGCAGATGGTGCAGGACCGCGTGCTGCGGAATGTCTCGTTCATGTACCGCGTGCACAGCTACGACGTCGAGCCCAAGTCGGACACCTACCGGGCCACCGACTGGGAGCCCATGGAAATTTCGATCGTCACCGTGCCGGCTGACCCTAGTGTCGGCATCGGCCGCTCCGTCGACGCCGACGAGCGCGAGGTGACGGTCCGCAGCATCGAAAAACCCGCGGCTGTCGCCGCAGCCTCGAAAGGAGCCAACATGGCTGATGAGAACGCCGCGGCGGGCGCAAGCGCCGATGTGCAAGTCCTCGACCACACCACCGCTGCCCAGCTCGAGCGTGGCCGCGTGAGCAGCCTGCAGCGGCTGGCGACCCAGTACCAAGTCGAAGTCCCGACCCTGCAGCGCTGGATCGACGCCGGCACCAGCCTCGACGATGCCGGCAAGGAAGTGGTCAAGCTCATGGCCGACCGCAGCAAGGCCTCCGAGTCCCGCACCAAGCTCGACATGAGCAAGCGCGAGCTGAGCAAGTATTCGATGATGCGGGCCATCAATGCCGTCATCAACAAGAGCTGGGACAAGGCCGGCCTCGAGCTGGAGGCCTCGCAGGAGATCGCCCGGCGCATGGGTCGCCACGTCAACGAGCACACCTTCTTCGTGCCCCTGGACGTCCAGCAGCGTGACCTGATCGTCGGCACCTCGACCATGGGCGGCTTCCTGGTCAGCACCGGCAATCAAGGCTTCATCGAGCTGCTGCGCAACCGCTCGGTGCTGTTCAACATGGGTGCCACGCGCCTGTCCGGCCTGCAGGGCTCGGTGGCCGTGCCGCGTCAGACCGCCGCCGGCACCGGCTACTGGCTGGCGAACGAAGCCACCGCCATCACCGAGAGCCAGATGGTCATCGGGCAGATGACGCTCACGCCCAAAAACGTCGGCGGCTACACCGAGATCTCGCGCCAGCTGCTGCTGCAGTCCAGCCCGGACGCGGAAATGCTGGTCATGAACGACCTGGCGGCCGTCGTCGCCCTCGCGGTCGACAGTGCCGGCATCAGCGGCCCGGGCACGGGTGGCCAGCCCACCGGCATCATCAACACCGGCAGCATCGGCTCGGTGACCATCACCACCGGCACCGTCACGTATGCCAACGTGCTTGAGTTCCAGACCGACGCCGCGGTGGCCAACGCGCTGACGGCAAACGCCGGCTACGTCACCACGCCCGCGATCGCCAGCATCCTCAAGCAGAAGGCCCGGTTCTCCAACACCGACACGCCCATCTGGAACGGCAACATCCTCAACGGCCAGATCGAAGGCCTGCGTGCGATGTCGTCGAACCAGATGTCCAGCGGCCAGCTGCTGATGGGCGACTTCAGCCAGGTGATTGTCGGCGAGTGGGGCGTGCTCGAGGTCGAGGCGAATCCGTATGCGAACTTCGCTGCGGGCATCGTCGGCGTGCGAGCCTTCTACACCGTCGACGTGGGTGTGAGGTACCCCGGCGCCTTCAGCCTCGGCACCGGCATCACGGCCTAACCCGCGGGGGGTCGGGCAGGTGCTCTGCTCGGCCCCGTCTGGAGACCACATGAGCAATGTGACCATCGAGGCGCTGCGAGGCTTCTACGCCGGCGGCGTCGTTATCGAGCCCGGCCGCGTCATCGACCTGCCGCGCGCGCAGGCCCGCGAGCTGGTGGCCATGAACAAGGCGCGCATCGTCGAGCCCGCGGCTGCGGCCGACGATGAGGCCGCTGCGGAGGTCGACGCCCCGGCCGAGCCCGCGAGGAAGAAGCGCGCATGACCTGGCGGCCCGACGATCCGCAGGGCGGCGAGTCCGCGAAGATCCGCCACGAGCTGGTGCCCTACGTGCGCGGCCGCTGCCTCGACATCGGCTGCGGCGCGGAGAAGGTGTGGCCGCACTTCGTCGGCGTCGACTCGTTCAAAGACGTGCACCTGTTCGGCACGCCCGTCAAGGCCGACATCAACGCCGATGCCTCCGACCTCGAGGTCTTTGGCTCCGAGCAGTTCGACTGCGTTTTCAGCAGCCACACCCTGGAGCACATCGAGGACTACCGCGCGGCGCTGCGTGAGTGGTGGCGCCTGGTGCGGCCCGGCGGCACGCTGATCCTCTATTTGCCGCATCGCGACCACTACCCGCGCATCGGGCAGCCTGGCGCGAACGTGGACCACAAGCACGACTTCGCACCCGAGCACATCATCGCCGCCATGGCCCAGGCCAAAGGCGGCTGGGACCTCGAGCGCAACGAGGTGCGCAGCGGCGGGCGGGAGTACAGCTTCCTGCAGGTCTGGCGCCGGCGAACCGACGGCCAGCGGCTCGAGTCCTGGCGCAACCCAAAGCCCGCCCAGACCGCCGCCATCGTGCGGATGGGAGCCCTGGGCGATGCGTTGTGGGCCAGCTCGGTGATCGCGCACGTGAAGGAGCAGGGCTACCACGTCACCGTCTACACGCAGGAGGCCGGGGAGGCCATGCTGCGGCACGACCCCAACGTCGACCGCATCGTCGTCGTCCCGCCGCTGTACGACGGCGCCGGTCTGCTGGGCTTCTTCCTCTACGAGGAAAAGAAGTACGACCGCTTCATCAACCTTTGCGGCGTCGTCGAGACCCGGCTGCTGCCCGCCAGCAACGAGCCCGACTTCTGGCGCCCCGAGGCCATGCGGCGCGCGATGTTCGGCAGCGCCAACTACCTGCAGGCCCTGCACCAGGCGGCAGGCCTGCCCGAAGATGCCGAGCCCCGGCAGAAGTTCTACCCCACCCTGCAGGAGCAGGGCTGGGCCGTCATCGAGCGCGCGCGCTACCCGGGCAAGGTCGTCGTCATCGCGCCCAACGGAAGCACGCCGCCCAAGCACTGGCCGCATGTGCAGCGCATGATCGACGTGCTCGATGCGCGCGGCATCCACGCCATCGTGCTCGGCGACCTGCGCGGCGCCACGCTCGACGGCCGGCAGCACGGCCGCATCGTCGGGCTGGAGTGGGACGTGCGTCACGCCATGGCCTTCGCCGCCCTGGCCGACGTCGTCGTCGGCACCGAGAGTGCGATCGTCAACGCCGTCGCCTACGAGCCGCCGCTGAAGGTCGTGCTGCTCTCGCACAGCAGCGAAGACAACCTCACGCGCGACTGGCACAACACCGTCGCCGTGTCGCCCCGGGTGGTCAGCTGCCACCCCTGCCACCGCATCCAGCGCACCATGGAGCACTGCCAGATCGACGCCCCGACCGGCGCCGCCCTGTGCCAGGCCGTCGTGCGCGCCGAGGACATCGAGGCCGCCGTCGTCGCCTACCTCGAGCCGGCCACCGAGGAGGTCGCCGCCTGATGCCGATGACCGAGAACATGGCGGCCATGTTCGTCGACTTCGGCGTCGAGGCCAGCTGGGGCGCCGAGCAGGCCCTGGTGCTGTTCGACCAGCCCACCCGCAACGTGCTCGGCGACCTCGTCATCGACGAGGAGCCCGCCATCACCCTGCCCACCGCCACCTGGCCGGCGCTGGCGCATGGTGACGTCATCAACGTCGACGGTGGCGCCTACGCCGTGCGCGAGGTCGTGCGCATCGACGATGGCCGCGTCAAGCGCGTGACCCTGAGGGCCGCATGAGATCCGCCGCCCAGGAGATCGTCGACGAGGTCGTCACCCTGCTGACCGTGCCCGCGCTCGACAGCGTGCCCGCCGCGCGGGTGTACCGCGACATCGTCGACGCCCGCCGGGCCACGCACATGCCCTGCGTCGTCGTCGAAGCCGGCGACGAGGAGACGCCCGACCGCATCCTGATCGGCATCTTGGGCCGGCGGCTGCAGGTCGAGGTCACCGTGCTGGCCAAGGGCGTGGCGCCCTACGCCCAGGCCGACGCCGCGCTCGTCGAGTCGCACAACCGCATCCTCGGCGCGCAGAGCGTCGAGGGCCTGTGGCTCAACGGGCTGGCCGAGGACATCCAGGAAGGCCCGACCCGACGCCTGCGCGACGGCATGAGCGAGGACGTCGCCGCCGTTACCAAAACCTACCTGATCAGCTACCGCACCGCGGAGCGGTCGATCGAGCGACTCTGACGAGGACCACGATGGCAAACGCACTGTACGACAAGGGCCGCGAAGGCTTCCTCGACGGAAGCATCGACTGGGACACCAACGACACCCGGGCCATCCTGATCGACGAGGCCGATGACACCATCGACCTCGCCGTCGACGACAACCTCGACGACCGCGCCGTCGCCTCGCGCGTGGCCACCTCAAGCGCCATGGCCAGCAAGACCGCCACCAACGGCGTCGCCGATGCGGCCGACCTCACCTGGACCGCCGTCACCGGCGACCAGGCGGAGAGCATCGACATCTACCGCCACACCGGCACCGAGTCGACCAGCAGGCTCATCTGCAACATCGACACCGCCACCGGCCTGCCCGTCACTCCCAACGGCGGCGACATCACCGCCCAATGGGACAACGGCGCCAACAAGATCTTCAAGCTCTGATGCTCACCACCCGCATCCGCCGCGAGGGCGAGCACGTGCTGCTGCAGTTCCAGGACGGGGCCAAAAGCTTCGTCGTGCAGCTCGAGGGCCACGTCGCCGTCGAGCTGGCCGCCCAGCTGCGCCAGCAGGGCCTGCTGGCCGACGAGTGGGCCCAGGCTGAGCGTGTGGCGCAGGACAGTGCCATCCTCCTGCGCGCCGGCTCCAACTTCGGCCTCAGCAATGACCCGCGCATCCTCGCCGAGGCGCGCAAGGCCGCCGCGTGGGACTCCGCCCTGCGCCGCTACATGCCCGGCGGCGTGCAGAGCGAGGAGTGCTTCGGCACGCCCACCATCCAGCAGACCAACCCGACGAGGCAATGACATGAGCATCGCATCCCTGGAGGCCGAGCTGGCCCGGATCAACGCGCAGCGCGACGCCCTGCGCGACCAGGCCGCCGAGCTGGTGCGCCAACTCGACGCCCTGCGCGCCGACGCCGCCGTCGACGAGCTGGTGCGCGACTTCACGCCCGAGCAGCGGGCGGCGCTGATCAAGGCGCTGGGCAAGGCGTGAGCCTGCACCGCAACCGCGTCCAGATGACCGTCACGTCGGTCGCCTCGTCGGGCACCGGCACGATCACGCTCAACGCTGCAACCACCGGCTACCAGTCGTTTGCCTCGGCCTACGGCGCCGATGCGACGGTGGACATCCTCATCACCGAGGGCAACAACTGGGAAGTTTGCCGTAACTGCGCCTACACCAACGCCACACCGCAAGTTAACCGGGGCACGTTGGAGGGTTCGTCGGCGGGGCCAACGACTCGCGTGTCGTTCACTTCGGCGGCGATTGTCAGCGTCATCGCCACCGCAGCCACGGGCAACAACTGGGGCTTAAACGAGATTCAGGCCAGCCCGACAGGCGCAGGTGTGACTGGTGTCGTCGGCACCATGCACATCCTTGACATCAGCGGGCTGACGGCCAGCCAGGACTTCACGCTGCCCGCGACGTGCGCGGTCGGTGATCGGGTCGGGGTGTTCATCAAGGTTGGTGACGCTGACCACGCGCTGTTATTGAAACCCGCCTCCGGCGACACGATCAACGGCGGGTCTCCCGCTGCCGAATGGAGTCGTGTTTTTGCTACTGGAGACTTGGTCATATTTCGCTGTATCGCGGCCGATTCGGAATGGATTGTTGAGGTCGATGGTTTGCAAAGATTGTTCGCTCGGGCAAAAGGCAGCGCCAGCAATCAAACAATTAGCAGTCTTTCAACGTTTACAAAAGTTACGTGCTTGGTAACTGATGTTTCCGACGGCGCAGTGTGGGATGACACGAACAAGGTTATGAAACTACGTCGGCCGGGGCGCTGGCTGATTAACGGCGGGTTTCGCATCGACAGAATTAACGACACAAACCGGATGATTATGCGGATTGGTGTGGATACTTCTGGCGGCGGCACGCTATCTAGTTCAAATGCTCAGTCGTGGGATTTATTCCGAGGTTACTCATCAGTGGCAAACGGATCAGTGGGAGGCGCGGGCGGTGCGGTAGTGGTGGCGAACGGAACATTAAGCGTAGGTCTTTTGGCTTTTCAGGACAGTTCAGTAATCGCAGCCGTGCAAGCTGAAGCAAATTTGTGTTTCTTGAGTGCAATGTTTTTGGGGCCTGCGCCATGATTGTTGCAACACTAAGCTATATGTTTCCCGGCATCGATCTGGCGTCCGAAGTTTTGCTCCAAGACAACGGTGCTGGCCCTTACATCGCGGTGTGGAACCGCCCAGAGCCTCAGCCCACCGACGCCGAGATCGCCGCCGCTGCGCTTCCCGCAGCCCAAGCCGCGCAGCGCATCGCCATCAAGGCGGCTGCTCGCCAGACAATCCTCGCCCGCTACCCGGAATGGATGCAGGCCAACCTCACCGCCCGAGCCGTCGAACTGGTGAGCCTGGGCGAGATTACTAGCCCCGAGTGGCAACAGTTGCAAAGCATCTGGTCGTGGATCAAGGCCGTGCGAGCGCACAGCAACCTGCTGGAGGCCGACGTGGCCAACTGCACCACAGTCGAGGCGGTTGAAGCACTGTTAATTTCTGACTGGCCGGAGTGATAAATGGCAGACAACGTAGGTTATACCCCAGGC
>Ga0169931_10013431_pt1 | contig 11184 bp, 19 predicted proteins | sample Kivu_15m_20L_FD_129675 | JGI IMG/M metagenome (GOLD analysis project Ga0169931, IMG submission 129675) | Freshwater microbial communities from Lake Kivu, Western Province, Rwanda to study Microbial Dark Matter (Phase II) - Kivu_15m_20L... | ecosystem: Environmental > Aquatic > Freshwater > Lake... | reverse complement strand
TGATAACTTCAAAATTAGATATTTCTAAAAGATTAGAATCTCTATTTTTATCAATTCCACAAAAACCCCAAGTTTTAAACATATCATCAGAACCCCAATAACCAAAATCTTTTGGTTTTTCTAAGCCGTCTTTAGCACATTTTAATATGTTTTCACTGTAATTAAACGCATTAACATTCATTTTAATTTCCTTTCAATAATAATTAATTTATTCTGATTCATTTTGATATACTTCAATGAAATCAATAATATTGTTTATTTCATCTTGACTTAAACTTATTGTATCTCCATTATCATTACTTTTAGTAAATACAACATCGCCTACAATATACCCTATTATTCGTTTTTGAAAATGACCATAACTTGTTGCAAAACGATTTAATGGCAATTCTAAATTTATTCCATCTTCATTGCAATACATTATTATGTTATCATTAAGATAAACTGCTTCAATACATCCATTAACTGCTGTTTGAAGAGTATCCAATGTTATTTCTTTTTCGTTTATTATTTTCCAACTATTGTCAGATCTCATTAATATTGCTTCCATTAGTATTTTCCTTTACTATATAATGGTGTTTGATTAGAAGTTATTTTTTTAGATTCAGAAAAAGCCCATCTCTGAGCGTCATCTAAATCATCAAAATATTTTGATTTTCTTTCTTGATTTTTTAAATTAAAAATAGTTGCGTAAAAACAAATAATTTCACTTTCATAGTTAAAACAATCATATACTCTAACTTCAACGGCTTTGTTGTTAAAAGTATTTTTTTCTGTATACTCGACTACTAAACCATATCCTTCAATTAAAGTATTTTTAAACATTATTCCCCTTTTTGTTTTTCAAACATTTCGTTTTCCCAAATAGCCCAATCTTCATTCATTTCTAAATCTAAAGCCCAATCAAAAGGTTCGACTTTTTCGTAATTATTACGATCATTTATATACTTATCCATTTTTAATTCTCCCTTTGTTCTAATAGATCTGCTCTAACATTTAATGTTTTTAGTTCTGATTTCTTAACCCAGAAATAATTACATTTGTGTAATAATGCTGGGGTATATTCTTTTCGGAATTCTCTTTGCATAAGATCAATCCCGATTTTTTGGCATTCTGTTTTTAAACAGTAATTATATCCGGCTTCTTTTCGTTCATCTATATAATTAGATGAACAATAAATGCATATAGCCATATATTATTTCCTTTATTTATTTTGATTGCGAATAATAGTATGAAACGCAGCATCTCTTTCTTTATATGTTAATTTAGACATAACATATGTTGCTTGTTCATTATTTAATTTATGATAATGAGTATAGATTTTTTTCTCACTATCATAATTACCACCTGTAAGTGGATCAATTCTCGTATTCATTTTTTTCTCCCTCTTTAAGTAATTTACATATTTGTATTATTTTTTTTGTTGTTTTATTATCTTCGTTATTAATCATTAGATTTCTTAAAATCCAATTGTAATCTTTACTTCTTAATGCTGGAATTTTAACTTGACTTGATAATTTATCAAGTTCATTTAATAACAAATGTCTTGTGTAATTGTCCATTTTAATTATTACCTTTCATCTTCATAAACAACAAAATTAAAATTGTTTTTAAACAAATAATCGCACAATTCTTCAGCCCAAGTATTTGGCAATAGACGAAATTCAACAATATCATCTAATACAACTTGTTTATTTCGCCTATTTTTTCTTATAACTTTCATAATTACTAAACTACGAAGCAAATCCCAATCTGCTTCATTATTATAATTACGAACTCTATTATTTTTGACATACGAACTTGCATTTTCATTATCATAAATTAAATCATCAAATGATGGTTTGAATTTTTTATCATTAGTAGAAATAATAAAGCTTTCGTCAATTTCTTCAAATTCTACAATTTCAGGCATAACAAAAGTATATGATGGATCATTATTTTTGTTAATGCTAGTATTTTTATTTTGTTTTGATTTTGCTACAGGTATTTCAACAATTTCAAAATTAAAATTATTTTCAGTATTGTTTTCCATACTTATATCCTTTCGTATTTGATAGTGTCATTTGAATCAATAGTTTTGGCAATATTAATTCTCTCATTCCCAATTTTTGCCGTAGTGTTAATATGAGCAACACTAAAAGGAATAGCTTGTTGTTTTTTCTTAGTGCCAATCGAATATTTAGAATAAGATGCACCGTCAGGAAAAACAATAGGAATAAGATTACCTTTTTCATCGCGTTTAAGCGTAAGATTTTGAGATGCAAATAATTTGCGAATACTGTCTAAAGACAAATTTTTACCTGTAGACATAACAGCAATAATTACAAACTCATTATCGTGTCTAATTTCAATCAAATCTGTAATTTGACCAAAATCAGTTTTTTGACCTTTTACAGATAACCCAATAATGCTACGATCAATTCCCTTACTCATTTTTTTATCTCCCTTTTTATCTCAATAAAAACTTCACGGAATATAATAATCTGACTAATTACTAAAATAATATAAGAATATATAGATATATATATATTAGATAATTTAGTTAGTAAATAGTTAGTCATATCCACCAAGTAGCGTATCGGGGATATGGTGGAGAAACAACCTAGAGATTATATTTCTTTTATATTTCTTTTGGGCGCGAAAATGACTGAGAAAATAGATCGGGAAAATGCGGCGAAGCCTTGTATCAAATAATATATTAAATTAAATAATTCATAAGATGCCGGCCGGTGCTTATCAAGATATAATTAATAATATAAAAATTTAGCGCGCACAAGGGATCGTGTAATATTACATCATTGTATTATTACTTATGTGTAATATTACGGCGGGCGTTTTAGCCAATATTTTACTCAATTTTTAATATATTTTTTTAGCAACCTTTATGGAAAAAAAATATGTCTCTTATGGTAACTGTTTTGCACTCATTTCTTTAGACATATCTATAAGTTGGTCAATCATTGAGCCTTCAAAATTAAGCCGGCCGAGATGCTTAATATCAATACTGGGATCAACCCAAATCTTGCCGCCAATCTTTTGCCAATAGCGACCAAAACCATAATCTTCAGACAAGAACCTGCCGTCATCATCAATGTAAGAATTAAAAAAAGCATACGTCCATTTGCGCTCTTCTTCATTCAAAGAACCAGTATCATCTTTAAATTTTAGCTCAGGGTACGCCTCAATCATTTTCTCAAAAACTTTTCTTTTAATACACATAAAGCCAGTCCCGGCATCGTGGATAGACAAAGCCCCATCTTTTACCTCTATTTTGCCCTCAGCATTTGGTCGCGGGTTAACAACAAACCTAGTAGATTTTTTCAATAAATCTTTTGCATCAGTACCGTTTTTAGACATTTTAACTACTTTTTCCCAATTTATTTCTTTAATTGGATAGCTTCCGGTAATTATATCTTTATCGTGCCAGAGCATTTTTAAAATATCTTCATGTTTAAATTGTAAGTCAACATCAATAAAAAATAAATGAGTGAACTTAGGATTTGCTAAAAATTTCGCAACAAGATTATTTCTTGCTCTGTTAATTAGGGAATCAGTAATTGTACTGACGGCAAATTTTAATCCAATTTCTTTACAATACAAAGCCGTTTGTACAAATGACATAAAAAATGGTTCAGTCAATTGCCGATCATAACAAGGCAGCCCAAACATAGGACACCATTTTTTAATATTTTTTGCTTCAACTTCAATATTTTGTTTTTCTATTTCAAGCATGTATATCAGTATACACAAAAAAAAAGCGTAGCGTATAAAACGCTACGCCTTTTTAATGATTATTAATTATTTTTTAGCTGTTGTCTTGCTGGAAACGCCGGTGATTTCTTTAGCAGAAACGCTTGAATTATTTTTAGATGCCATAAAAAACAAAGTCTTTTTAGTAGCATCATACCTAATAACAACTTTATAACCAAGCTTTTTAGCTTGAGCGCGAATTCTTTGCTGCATTGAATTAAATGCATTACCTGGTTCAATACCTTCAAGACTAAAGGGTTGATTATTTTTTACTGAATTATTAATTGCTTCAATAATCATTGCCAATTCAGGCGATGTTCGCCCAGATCTTACAATTTCTGGTAATGTATTTACTTTGTTAATTTTAATTGTCATTTTTTTCTCCTGTATAATTTATATTGTTTTTATTTTCCAAGCACATAAAAACTTTATATGCTTGCCACCCATATACTAGGGGCAAGGGTCGTCTATAACAACCTAAAAATAAAAAAATATTTACTTTGAGTCATTTGGCGACAAATTGGATGACATAATTTGAATTTGATTTTTTAACTTATCATTCTCTGCTTTAACAACACAAAGATCAAATGTCATAGTTGTCAGTTGTTTTATCAATTGATTAATCAAATCCTCATGTGTTATTTTAATTGATTCTATAGTGTTTCCAACCATTGTCCTATATCTTCCTTTGTTTGATTGTAGCCAGGAACAAATTTTCCAATGTCTTTATTATACACCTGGACCGTGCCATATTCTGGCATTTCTTCATTTATTTCATAATATTTATCTGGTGAAAGAATTTCAATGTTAACCTCAGTATTTACAGCCATATTTTCAACACATACAAATACAGCACCAGCTACAGCATCAGCTAAGTCTTTAGACCCGGAATTTGGGTGATCTATTCTATTATTAGAAAATAATCTTAATTTCAATAATTCTTCTTCAACCAATAGCTCATCCCAATAGCCGCGCAACCGGCCATCATAAATCGCAGTCATTAAAGTATCATAATCTGTTTTTTTAACGCTATGAAAATCAGCATTAATACCTAATGATCTAAGGCTCTGGATCATTTCAATAGATTGCCATCTATCAAAAGTAACTTTAGCAACATCAAATTTTCTACATAAATCCACAATCATTTGCCGGATTGAAGCAAAATTAATTTCTTCATTGATACTTGCTTCCCAAGCATGAACTAAATCTACTTTAATAATCGGAAGACTTTCTACGCCATTTAATGTTTTAACTTCTCTAAACCCTAAACAATGAACAAGACTAAGCGCAGCTCTATCTCGCTTAAGAGCCAAGTCAACATGAATAAATCTTATTTGATTATCTGTTCCATTAAACCAATTTAAAAACTGTCCTTCTTCATCCATTGGGTTATCTTCAAGCATAAATGCTTTTCTTACTAAATCTGCATCTCTAAAATAAGCGTCTTCCATATTTGGTGGATTACATTCAAAACGAGCAGCAGCCTCGACTGGATTTCTAACATATTCTGATTCTAATTGTTCTCTTTTAATCGTAGGATTAACTTCCCAGGTTGCAGCTTTAATAAACCAAGTTTTTGGTTCTTTTTTTTCTTTTGCACCATAATATCTTTGTTCAATAAAGTCTCCCTTATACCGGGGGAAAGACAATAGAATTACTTTTCCAACATCTGGAAATCTTGACATAACAGATAATTTACTCATATTGTAAATTGCAGAAGCAGAACCTTTTGCGCGAGTTGTGCCTTTCAATTCAGCATCTGTTTTAAAAGCCGCAATTTCATCTAATACTACAGTCAATACTTCATAACCTTCCCAACCTTCACTTTCAGAATGACCAGAAAAACATCTCACAGGTCTAGAAAAGAAAAATACTTCTGATACTCTTGGTTCAAATCCAACTTCATTAAAAAATGCTGAATTTAATAATAAGTTTTTAAACGGTTCAAAAAATACTCTTTGAGCTTGCTGAGCATTTACAGCAAGATTTAGCAAATCAATGTATACTCCGTGTGCTTTGCCAAAATAATTTAAAGGATCTCTTAAACAATGAAGCAAATAAATTGTATAAGCCATAGATATACGACTACAATGATCTTTACCGCTACCTTTGCCAAGCATACATATTACTTCATTATCTGTATAATTTTTATAATATTCTTTACCGGCGTTTTCTCCCATTAACGATATCAATGTTTTTTCTTTAAAGATCTGAGTGTTATGTTTTACAATTTCTTCTTGAATATCAGAAAGTGGTGGCAAACCCAAATATTTTTTTTCTTGCACAAATGTTTGAATTGGCACTGGGGAAGTGATAAGATCATCTGAGCGCAATAATTTATCAAAATCACTAATTTCTAAATTTAAATTTAGGTAATCGCTCATAAATTACCTAATTTATATTTAAAGAGCGGCAAAAGCGCTCTGTGCGCTTCTAGAGCCTTTATGAGAGCATATGCTGGACTCATTTCATTATCAACCTTTATGAGAGACTGTGCCGGACTCATTTCATTAAGTCTCATTCATAATATCAAAAGCAATTTGCAATTCTTTTCTTACCTCTTCTGCAATATTTGGATGTTTAGATATCACATCTCTTAAAATTTTAGAAAGAATTTGATTAACATTTTCTGCTTTTTGCATTCTGGCAATAAATTGTCCGTCAGATTGGGTTGCCCCTAAAAGTTTATGCAATTGAGCTTTTTTAGTAGCAATTTCTCCGGCCAATTTAATAGCTTGAATTCTTGCAGGGATCATTCCGTGATCAGTTGCGATATTAACTGTCTCCCAGGCTTCCTTGCTTAATTGGTCAAATTCATTAAGAGCTTTTATAGTATTAAATTGAATTTTTTCTAAAAAATATGGGTCTTCGTCAGCTTGTCTATTTAAAATTTTCTTATATTCGTTTATTTGTTCTTTTACTTTATCAGGCGTACTGCTCAGCAAAGAAGATATTTCGTGTATGTTGTACCCTTTAACATACAGCAAGCCAACTTCTTCAACATCTTTTAAAACATCTATTAAAGTTTTTTCTAAATGGTTAGTTTCATATTTTTCAATATCAGACATGTTATAAAATTACCTGTATATAGTTTATCACAAGGCTCGGTCTTCTTTTTTAATAAACTTAATAGTTGAGCCAGCATCGGCAGCCGCTTTCTGCAAAACTTCATCAGAATATCCATGTATTTTGGTATATTGCACTCTGTAATTAAACCAGCCATCAACTGCCAACCAAAAATGAGGCGGAGTAATTTTTTGTAATTCAACCAATTCATTGTTCTCTAACAGAAAACTTAAGACACCTAAAGGCATATACACAACCATGTCATACCCGGAATCTTTATCGCTAGAATACTCTTTCAAATAATCTTGGAATTGCTGGATTACTCTTTTTACTCCATCACCGGCAAAATAATCAATATTGCCCATTGCATTTTTAATTCTGGGGCAAAAATCATCAACATGAGTTATAGTGCCAAAAGAACGACACACCATTGGCCGGTATCCATAAATAGTGCATCCGCCTTTATAAAAGGCACAATACTTTTCTGTCTCTCCACCGTTTTGCCATGTCTCATCATGCATAGCTAATTTTAAATCTTCAACGACACCATTCATCCAATTATCAGCAAACTCCTGGCCTTTATCTTCAAGTTTCAAATAATACTCTTGCCTTAACCTAAATGCAATATTTGCGCATTCCCCCATATGGATTACTAAGCCAACTCGGCAGCACTCACCGGAACCAAGACACTTAAATTGTGTTTGATTTTGTTTTGCTTCAAGAATTCTGATTTGATTGTAAATCATATCAAGTTTACTAAAACTATTAATATCTTTTAAAGTTACTGTTCTTCTCATGGATTCCTCTTTCTAATTCTTTGGGCATTGCGTTTTCTGATTTCTCTATTTCTTTTTTCTGCGGCAATTAAAGCTGGGGGTTTTGATCGTGTTTGACCTCCAGTAGACAAATTTCTTCCCTTGCCCCTGTATTTGAGAAGATCATATTTTTTGACCCAGTTATAAATCGCTTGTGGAGTTACTTTAATATTAAAACTGTTTTCTAAATGTTTACAAATATCAGTAAGATTCATCCTGCGTTTAACATACATTTCATACAAAAAAGCTTTATCTTTATACGGCTCAGATGTCATTCATAATCCTTTTTTAATTTCAACGAATACCATATTCCAATACCTGCTGCATCTATAATATCATCATCTTCTAAGAAATCTTGATGATTTTTAAAATATGTTTTAACAATTTCACGCACTCTTTTTTTTCGTTCTTTTTTTAATTTTATTTGAAGAGAACCTTTTTCGCCATTATGCTCAAGAAGGTTTTTATCTGTTGCGCTAATGTTTTTATACCCAATTTTATTTTTCCAAATTAATGGGTTAATATCCATCATTTCAACACCAAACCCGCTCAAAACACCCCAAGAGTAGCCAATAATGTAAGAAATGACTCTGCTAGATTCAAAATTTTGAACATAAATAGATTGCTCAATGACAGCAATTTCCATGCCGTAATTTTTATATATTTGTTTTAATTCTTTGTTAATAATTTTAAATTTTGAAGAAATTTCTTTTGTTTCTTTGAAATTTATTTTTCCACAGTCAACCATGTTTATACCGTTAGCGGTATGATCAAAAATTACCCAAGCCAATGAATTTGAGGAAGGGTCCATTGATAAAACTCTTTTTACTCTTATGTTATTTACAATATTTTTAACGCTCATAAATGTTTTTTAGCGTCAGACTCTGACCAGCCCCAAGAAATTAATCTGTCAGCAAATCTTTTTTGCTTGCACAATTCACAAATATTTTCTTTATTGTAAGAAGATAAAACTGTTGTGCAATTTTTATTTTTACAAATTCTTTTTTTATTTTTATTTTTTTTCTTTTCGTAATAATTTTTTAATAAATTTTTATTAGTGACTACTCGCCGGCATTCTTGAGAACAATAAATAGCATTGTAAACTTTTGCTTCAAATTTTTTTTTACATTCTGGATTAGAACATATCTTTTTTTTGTACTTTTTCACTATTAGACCAACATAATTCAACCAAATCACAAGAATTACAGTTAGCTGATGTTCTCTTGTACGGCTGTTCGGGTATATTACCATTTACATAATTATGATAAATCCCGAGGTATTTCTTAAATAATTTTTCAATAAATTTAGAATCTTTTTCAATATAGATAGGTAAAATTTCTTGGTTGTTTTTATTTTCATAAATAACATAGCCAGAATCTAGGTTTAGGCATTCCATATAAATTTGGGCTTGTCGGTAATGTTCGTCTTTAGGTTTATTATGCAACTGTCGGTAATGAAAACCTTCTGAGCTAATTGATTTTAACTCAATAAGTTTATTTCCATCCCAATCTATAATACCATCCGCTGTGCCCTCAATTGGCGGGGAATCGTATCTTACTGGAATTTCTTCTGCTACAAGCACTCCCATTTCTCTAAAATAGCTATAAATACGATCATGAACAGCATGTCCATTATCAAATATACGATAAGTTTGGGGAGAAAAAGATGATGTTACATCAACGCCGTTAAATAAGTAATACCAATATCTAGCACATTGATTTGTATAACTAGGGTGAAACCCTTGTACCTGCTTAAATTTTGAAACATTTCTCAACGATAAATGATTATCAATTTCCTCCACTATGCTTTTGCGAAGTTTGACAGGAGTTTCTTCAATAGTTTGCTTAGGAGCGCGTAATTGTTTTAATGATTTCATTGAATTCCTTTTGCTGCTAATTTAAGTGTGTTTATATTTTCTGCTAATGCCTCATACATAGTTTTCCATATATCATTAACAAATTTGTCTTGATCGCCCATAATGGCTGATTTTCTTTTAAAAACTTGTGATTTTACAATCATTAATGTTCTATAACCAGCAAGAATATTTGCTGATTTAATTGCTTGCATACCGACATAATGCTCTGGATTTTGCACAATATCCTCTACGATACGCAAACATTCTAAAAACTCGTCTGCTTTGTCACCCATCATTGCGGTGAGTATTTCTTTATTTACAATAATATCTGCCATTATACATCCTTTTTCAAATCTTCTGTTTTAACAATTGCTTCTTTATAGATACTCCAGTTTTTGCGTATACATGGTTTATGAATTCCTACAAAGTATTTATAAATATAAATACCAAAATAATATCCGTCATCCCAGTTATAACTTATACCAAAAGCCCTCCAGTCACAAAGTTTATCACAAAAAAAATAATATTTTTTATTAAACATTTTTAATAATTTTTCCAATCCATTCAGCAACTGGTGATGCTACTGCATTACCGCACATCTTATATCTATTAGTATCTGCTATTTTTTTACCATCTGCTGCGAATTCTGTGTGACCATCAGGAAATCCCATTAATCTCTCGCACTCTAGTGGAGTTAATCTTCTTAAAGCAAGGTCTGGAGTCATTACACCATGTTGAGATATTGTATCTAATGTATAAGACGGATCATTTTCATCACCAAACCCCTTGCCTTGCGGGCCGGCTGTATCTGATCTTCCAATAATTGTGCCTTGAATTGGAATTGCAATATGGTCTGCGGAATCAATACCAACCCTGAGTGTTCTATAAATATTTTCAGAAATAGCATTATTATAACCATCATAAGCCAATATTGGCTGTTCTATACCCACCAATGGTACTTGACCTCCCCCAGTCCCCATTCTATGTTTTAAAGTAGGAACAATTTGATCTTCATAAATACGAATATCATTTGTCCTTGTGCCATCAACAATAATTGGCGGAACAGCGATGTGCGGAAAATTATCACCATTATGATGCTCTGCTCTGAGTGTTGGCACTATGTCTTCGGACACGCCCCCGCCTTGACGAGCCATAACTCCAGGTTGAAAAACAAGCACAGTTGATTTGTTTTCTTTTACAAACGGAATTGCTACCGCCACTCCGTTTTGACCATAGAGAGTCTGAGAAATATTTTCAGAAGATATAGGAACTTGTTTTGAATGAAAAGATATTGGTTTTTCTGCAACAATATTTGTCTCAGGTCGTTTATAATCTGTAGCCCGAATACTTACTCCGCCTTCTGTCCACTTTCCGTGTCCGGTTTCACCATAGACGCTAGTTTCTCCAAGGATTGACGCAACCGCTTCGGAAGCTCGTTTCCCTTTTTTCCTGCTCTGTTTAATATGCCCTTTGCTGTCTTTGGGGACAGGTAATATTTGCTCGGGACATCTTGCAACGGTTCCAGGATCGTAGCAAGCAAGCACGAAGACTCTTCTTCTGCGCTGGGCGACTCCGAACCATTGTGCATCCAAGATGTGCCATTCAATCGCCAATGCCCCGATGTTTGCCATTTCGTCAATGACTCTTGCGAAGTCATTTCCTTTATTGCTACTGAGGGCACCTGGGACATTTTCCCAG
>Ga0169931_10013430_pt1 | contig 11185 bp, 6 predicted proteins | sample Kivu_15m_20L_FD_129675 | JGI IMG/M metagenome (GOLD analysis project Ga0169931, IMG submission 129675) | Freshwater microbial communities from Lake Kivu, Western Province, Rwanda to study Microbial Dark Matter (Phase II) - Kivu_15m_20L... | ecosystem: Environmental > Aquatic > Freshwater > Lake ... | reverse complement strand
GTTATCAGTTATTAACGTAATAGGTAATTTTAAATAATTTCTAATTAGTTTACTTGCTGTATCTGCTATTTTAACATAATCTACTGTATCGCTGTTAAATGCAAATAAAACGACACCTTTAGATTTTTCTAATTCGTTTGATTTGTTCATATTGCGTGTGCCACAAGTTCATTTGTGTTTGATAATGTTGAATAGCCAAATTCAAAAATTCTGATTTTTTTATAAGAATTGGATTTTGATATGTATCTTCAAGAAATAATTCTTCATAAGGCCACGATGTAACAAAAGATATAAGTTCGGGTGTAGATTTAAACAAACCATTATTATAAGAAAAATGTAAATCTGTTTGAATTTTTTCTCTAAGTAATCGTCGATTAATTTGATAATCCGTAGATTGTTTAATTTGATCTACAATATTATTTAATGTAACAGTCATAATAAAAGGTACCTAAGTATAATACTATGTACCTAATATTAATACTATTGAAAAGTTTTTACGCTATCGTAGCAGTTCCCCAACTATTTGTCAAATAAGAGGTCGACGGATAAGTTACTGTTACTGTATAATTAATTGTTACGTTTATTGGGTCACTGGTTGGACTAGGCCCGGTACCTGCTGAGCCACTTACTCCTTGAAAGAATACAGTTAAAATATTTCCATTACCGCCATAACTTCCTGCGCCACCATTGGTTTTAATTAAAAGTTCTATATTGTCGCCCGTGTATGGATAAGTTTGACCGCTAATGGAACATCCATACGAATACAACACAGTAAGCTCATACCAACCTGTTGCAGTTGTGTCCGTTACAGCAGTTCCACCTGTACCAGTTCTGGCTCCTTGTCTGCGTGCAAATATTGTCTTTGAATTAAAATTAGTATTTGCCAGTGTTACCATGCTACCAGATCTGCCAGTCCCATCGTTATTAGTTACAGATGTAACATCAAATGTAACACTTCCCCCTGCATTCCAAAAATATCTACATTGATCAATGCTAGAAAAAGTTATAGTTCTGGTAGCTGATCCAGAACCGGCCGATCCGCCTGCCGCACTAATACCAAAACTTCCAGTGTATGTAGTTGTTGATCCTGTTCCAGTAGTAGTCAGTCTACTGTTATAAACATCAGTAACATATCCAGTAAGCGTAGAAATAAAAAGTATTGTACCACCAGTTACTGGTGCAGAAATACCAGTTCCTCCAGTAGAAATAGTATGACGATATGCATTGTTTAGATTATTAATTAATGTAGCCCATTGCGCAGCGGTGACCGTAGAACCGGCACTAACTTGACTGACTGCAGTTTGTCCCCATCCTCGATCATTTTGTCCTACTGCCCAAACACGGTTAAAAGTCCCTGCTGTATCGGTAGGATTACCACCAACTATGTTATTGTAATCCGTTGCTTCAATTAATCCACCTGCTGCGTATGTCATCGATCTTTCCTATTAGCCGTTAAATTTAACTATAGATAGTACAGTACCAATTTCATTGGTATCTTTAGACTCTAATGCACGACCAATTACATTAAATGCTGAAATTTCATCTTTTTTAGCAGCCCTGGCTAATCCGTTGCCTGCGCTTACTAATCGATCGCCTTTGTTAATTTTTCCGATAACTTTGACCGGAACTCTGCCACTAATTGCAACCTGAGGATGTGTTTCATCTGAACCTGCAGCACCATTCATTAAATATCCTGCATGAGTGCTAACTACACCAAATACCGAATCACTTAGTTCTTGATTTTCGATTGTTACTTCTGCTGGTCCACCGATTGTAAGTACTGTTCCTGGATCATAATATGAATCAGCTTGGAATCTTTCCGCTAAGTCACCATACAATGCTTGTATAGCTGCGCCTTTTAAAAAGGCTGCATGAACGTTAGTAGCACAGAAGATGTTACCTTGTACACTCATACCGCCAGTGATACGAACTGCACCATTTAAATTACCCGTTGCCTGTTGTGATCCGGTAACAAATAAAAATCCGTCTGTGCTAATATTTCCTGTACTTACAATTCTACCTAACACAGTGATATTACCGTTAGCTTGAATGCTATTTGAAGTAAACAAATTACCTGTTAACCCAATTCCTCCTAGCACCCTTAACGCACCCGAACTATTACTTGTTGCGTTATCTCCTTGCGTGGTTTGTATAAAACCTGAAGTAATAAATGCACCACTAGTGCTTAAATTGGTAATTGTGGTAGCACCCGTTTGACCATTGATACTTATTGCTGTTAAAGGAGTTCCCCCAACATTGGCTACGATTGCAGTATTTGCATTTAAAATATTATTATATAAAGTTGTTAATGTTCCAGTCTGATTAATAATAAAATTATTTGAACTACCTATTTTAATGCCATTGGGAGAAGAAATTCTTACAATTTCATTGAAAACTGTTTCCTCATCTGTTCTTGCATAGTTTGCGGCCGCCACTGAGCCTAACGCATCTGCGTCTGTTGCTGCGCCCACAAATTTAATATTACCAACTGTGCTTAAATTGTATCCAGGTTTAATTGTAGTAAATCCGCTAATAACACTTTGAGGTGTGTACTCACTGTCTTTACTTAAAATACTAATTAACGTATCTTGAACATAAACATTAACTGCAACGTGGTTGTTGGTGTCACTGTCAACAATTGTTCCAACAATAAATCCGCTTTGACCTACATTGCTTGTAAATGCTGGACCAATTAATACCCAGCTGGTACCATTATAAACTTTTAGTTGTTGTTCAGCAGTGTCCCACCATGCGTTACCAACCACAGGAGCAGTAGGTTGTGCAGTATTTGCAGTAATACTACCTAATGTACGCCAGTTTGTACCAGTTCTGACTTTTAGATTTCCGCCTAGTCCCGAACTATCCCACCAAAGTTGTCCTTCTAAAGGCGTAGTGGGTGCAGTGTCGTTATTAAAATTTTCTAATAAGTGCACCAAATCAGTATTTAAAAAAGCACCATACCCTGCGTAGTTTTTACCTACCAATGTAAGGGGCGTAGAAGTACTATTTACTGTACCATCTGCTATAGTGGTTAACAAATTACCACTGGTTAAATTAATTGTATAGGCCATTTACTGTTTATCCAATTTTAAATATTTATCCTAAAAAATTACAAGTTTGTACTTAAATTAGTCAAACTTTGAATTCTTATTGTATAATCAATTTGAATAAGTCTATTTAAAGCTTTTTGAACAGGATGGAAAATAACATGTGTTAATAATCTTCCGCTTTCGCTTAATAAACCCAATTCATCAAAAACATACGTTCCATTCATGGTAGCACTATTATCAAATGCCTGCTGTCCTGTAGGCTCAGTATAATCCAGTAAACAACTTACAAAAATATCCGAATATATAGTTCCAGGAGTGTGTCTTATTTCAATAAAATTTCTTGCTGGATCAATATTCAATGCACTGGTATTGTCCACCACTTTAGCATAGGTTTGATTGTATAAACTAGCACTTTGCCCAAATGTGTTTGTTGGTAGATATGTTATAACACCGGTACTATCTACGGCTGTTGCACCATTTCCAAAAGCCATTTGATTAATGAATCCTATACCTTTGTTTGCGATACTTTGGGCCAATGCTTCACTCATATTTTCATAATGGATAGCATTGTTTTTATCTACAAAAATTTGTCCAGTTTCTGGATTCCAAATTTTTACATGGCCTTGGGCAATTGTATTTTGTTTATCTAACATAATAATCCATTAATTTGCAGTCTCTAAAATTGTTTCGCCCGATTCGGGATCTGAAATTTTTAAAAAATTTCTAATATACATACTGGAAAAATCGTCCGGTTTTTCTTTTTTCTCAGATTGCTTTTCCAAATTGTTTTCGTTGTCAGTATTTATCATGTTTTTTCCTGGTTAAGCGGTTACTGTTCCATTATTACCAATCATAAACCATCTACCGGAAAGAAATATTAAAATACAGCCATCACCTTCCCTATCAAAAGTAATTGTTCCACTTGCACCGCCGTTCCACCCTGCATTAGTAACTGTCAACGTTAAATCTCCACCGTCGGTTACCATATGAAAAGTTTTAATCATTCCATTTGTAGTAGCGGAGCCCAAAGTAGCAGATAGAGCTCCTCCGGTGGTATCAATGATTGTCACTGTAACTGTGGGGTCTGCTGTAGTATCGGAACTATTAATGGTGTCAGTGGTAGAATTACCTAATAATAATTTGTTAGTAAAAAATGAATTACCTACAACAGTATTAGAATTTACACTTAAATTTGCTGCACTTACATTACCAGAAGCAGCGATTACATTTGCTGATAAAGTAGAAGTGATGTTTGCTGTTTGACTTACGATATTCCCAGCAGACACATTAGATGTTACAGTAAGGGCAGTAGTTTCAATATTTGCTGTAGTAATTTTTTGAGTTACGGTGCTTGTACCCGTCGTTATATCTGTCACAACACTGATATTTCCTGCGGTTATATTTCCCGAAATTGCGATGGTATTCGAACTTATATTGTTCCCAGTTAAGGTAGATGTAAATGTAATATTATTTGCATTTACAGAACTGACATTTGCAAGAATATATGTCCCAATGGAAGAAAGATTAGCTTTATAAGTATCAAAACTGGCATTCCCTGTAGTAACTGGAATAATAGCAGTGGTATTTGCCAAAAGTAGCGACGAGCTTATTTCTTCTAATTCTGTAAACTTGATCATTTTTTACCCTTTTTAATATTTATTGGCTGTGACATTTATAATCCTTGTTTTAAGAAATTAACTTGTATGGTATTACTGTTAAACAAGCCAGATCCGTTAGTAGGATATTCTCCATCAATAATTAATATATTTCCAGATTCTGTTGTTAAAATATCATTATCTTCAGTTGTGATAGCAGCATTAGACCTACTATACCATAAGTTACTACGTACATACCCTGTATTACTATAAAAAGTGAATGTGTTTGACGAAGTGGTAGTTTTTGTGATATTAGCAGCGTATTCAAAACTTACTGTGTTAGCGTTAAATCCAACAGGACTAATCACTCTTGCCGAAGTATCACTGTTAATTCTGGAAACTTGGCCGATATATCTGCCGTCACTGACAAAAACATTAGCACCAACAGTTAGTTCAGTTGTAAATGCAGTGCCTGTACCAATCATTAAATTACTGGTAGCTGATAAATTTACGGTTCCTGTAGCAGTTAATCCTGGATACCAAAGATAATTATCACTTTGTATTACTGTCTGATTTTGCCCTGCATCATAAACTACATTACCAATGTAATGATTTATTGCCCCGGTTCCATTAGTTCCTCTTCGTAATTGTCCTAAAGTATTGGATACGTTATCTTTATAATAATAAACAATACGTTCACCGTTAATAAACACAACACCGGGTTCACCGCCTGCTGCAGCAGGTTCAGGTAATTTACTTGCGTCTGAAACGTATATTAAGGGATCAGTTAAACCTAAATTAGCAGATAATGTTGTAGCTGCCGATTGATCTACTCTTAGGTATGTATAGTTATCATTCATATCCTTGAATATTTTATAAGTCATTAAAGGATATGGATCCGAACTGGAAGGAGCATTAGTTAATTTCATTACTGCCGTTGCGATAATAGGTTCTAAATTAGATCCTACAATAACAATATTTGGTGTGGTTGTGTATCCGTAACCAGGTTCATAAACTTCAAAACTTACGGCACTACCGTTACTGTCTAATAAAATTTGTGCTTGTGCATCTAGTGCTGCGCCGCCGCCCGACACAGTTACAAATACATTGCCAGGATCATAGCCTAAGCCGACGTTGGCTATTTGAATGTAATCCACAGCAATACCACTGTTAGCTTGCCATTGTATATAGACATTCGAAATAGGATCTGCAGCTATGGTGTAAACTGTCATTTCTAAAGTATCATACACTCTGCCAGGAATTAATTCTTCGGGTGCATGACTCGCATATGGCCCTACATCATATACTGCCAAATTGGCTGTAGCAAACGAAGTATTGCTAGTATAATCTTGTATAGTATAATAAACAGTATTATTGTAGGTAATTAAATCGCCTTTTTGATATGCTGTGTTAGCAGTCCAATCTCGGAATGTGTCATATACATACGGGCCACCATCAACAACGATATCCTCGGGTCTTATACCTAAACTGGTATCATTGAAATCGCTGCTAATTTTTGCATCTAGAATCGCATCACTGATAACATAAGTACCATCTGAATCTAATTCAAATGGATCAAAAATAATGCTATCAAAACCTGAAGTGTCAAAGCCACCACTATCCGTATACAATGGCCCTTGCACTTGTACTCCAGGATAGTCTATACCTTGTTGTAAAAGAGAAAATATTTTTGCAGGTTGTCCTAATTCAGGTTGATAATAGGCCTGTATTCTATCATTGGCTGTTAAAAACTTATCCACGGTGTATACAGTAAGATCACTGAGATTAAAAGCACTGTCAGACACATAATTTGTTGAATTAACAATATAGGCTGTACCGTTATAATTAAGGACTTGTCCTTGGTTATATGCAGTATTAGGTTGCCATTCTAATACTGAAGTACTGTAGGTATATCTGTCGTACAAAATGTTAAGTTTAAGATTGCGCACTAAATCATTTTGTAAATTAGCACGGGCAGTTGCTCCTATTCCGTTCCCGCCCTTTAAAGTTACAACAGGAGTGCTAATATAATTTGACCCCGGATATAATAAGTCAATTCTACTTACTACTCCATCAGTTATATAAGCTTTAGCTACAGCATCATTTCCAATTGAACTACCGGTAATTATTACCACTGGGGGTAAAGTATAACCAGAACCGCCGTTTACAATATCAATGCTTTCGATATAATAACTGTAGTTTAATAACCAGTCTCTATATTGGGGTAACTGTAATGCATTTGCATCTTCTATAAATTCCCCGCTAGGACTTCTACTTAATCTTAATACTGGATCATAGTAAGGTGGTACATCAAAATCTGCGACATAGCCATTCCAATTATCGTAACCTTCATAATCAACAATGTATTCCCTAATACTGGTTCTATAAGGCTTTACTTCAGATATATATTGTTCATAGAAATTTTGATTTTCTCTGTTATAAATCTGAGGTTGAACTAATCCTAATATCTTTTGCAAAACTGTAACAAAACTTGTTTTGAATACATAATCTACATATTTTTGTTCTGTCAGGATATAGTTTATAATAACAAAAAACAATTTAACAAAATTATTGTCAAGTTGATCAATGAAAATATTATTTTTAATTATATTAAAAATTTCTCTTGTTTCAATACTGGGATTTTGATCAAATCTTCCAGTATCAAAGTCATCCTGACCAAATCCCATGTTGTATTTGGCTAGTTCCCAAAGATTTTCAGTGAATTGTATGGTACCGTTTTGAATTGCTACAGTATTAACTTGATTTGGAAAAACTTGTATAATAAACCAATTACCACGTCCATTATCTAAAATCTTAACTAAGTCTCCCGAACGCATAGTAAGTTTGGAAATTTCTGCAGAATTGTTTATAGTATATGTTGGTTGTACAGTATTATCAAAATTATCTGCATACCAATCTATATATTGCCAATATTCTGTCAAATTATAACTTTGAACACGAATCAAATTCCAAACATTTTGAGGGCGGTAAGTAGTTAAATTTTCGCTGTTGAATTCTAAACCACTAGTAAAATCCTGATCAACTAGCCAAGCCCTTTGTAGATAAAATAAGTAAGTACCTTTTTTGAAAAATGTGTTTGCTGTCCAATTAACGACTTCTCTGTCTTTAATATAAATGGTCCACAAATTATCCACTGAACTATCATTTTTTACTAAAACTTTGTAGCCGATAGGTTCTAATAGAATATTAACAAAACTTAAACTTTCAAGATTTTCTACTGCTAAATTATACTCACCTGAATTAGCAGACGGAATAGGTTCACCACTACTCAAACCTGAAATATTAAAATTTTGTGCAATTAAATTTTTCTTTAAGATACTATTTATATAGTCAAAAATATTTTTTGCTGCTTGATCTCTATTAACAATTAAACTTTGTCTCGGTCTAAATGCAGTTCCATATCTATTTTGTACTGCTAAAGTAGGATCTGGGACTGGATTTCCGAACAGGTCTACTCCACTAATACTATCTACTAATTTATTGTATATCGATGAAGGAATTTCTTTTGACTTAGATCCTTTTTCAGAAACTAATGCATATTCATTATGTATTATGTTACTGTTTAATAAAGTAGCATAATCTAAATGAAATATTGTTTCATCTCCTACTGTTTCATTCACCATATTAAAAATTGCAACACTGTCGTCCCTTAATGCAGCATAAAATTTTACACCACTAGATTTGGGATCTCTGATATAACTAGCAACTGCTGATATTGGTAATTGCTGTTTACTAAAATCTGTTACAATGTTTTTATCTTTAACCCAAAAATAATATTTTACGCTTGTAAAATTACTAGTAGGATCCACATACGTAACCGTAACGTATGCTTCGTTATTGGGATATTTAGGCTCCCCGTTGCCACCGTTGGCAATATATTGATTAGGTGGATATAAACTTTCAACCCATTCATAAACATCAATCGAACTACCAGGAAAAGTTTGTCCCCAATTATTTGCACGATATTCTATAGACCCTTGTTCGTAATCTATATATCTTACAGTACTCAGATCCCACCAAACTTGGCCCGTTTGTTCATTCGACCAATACAACGTATTATTTTTTGCTAAAGAATTTAATGATACATTATTATAAACTGCAGGATCGTAATCTGTTTTATAATCAATTTCTTGTTCAGCCAATCCTAATATTTTACCCTTTGCAGGATCTATAAAATCTAAATTATACGTTATTGTTTGATTAGTTCGACTATAAATGTAAGCTTTAACTAAAGAATCAATGTCTACTTTTGGCTGTTGCGATCTGATTATGTCCCAACCCAACAACGCATTGGGATTGTCAAACTTAAACACTCGTCCAGTGTTAAATCCTTGTCTGCTATTGTGTTTACTACCAACAATCATTTTGGTATTAACAAAATCAACTGCACTACCAAATCTGTCATTTGTTTTTAATGACGATCCTACTACCGTCGGTGTAAGCTGTTGAATAAATGTATAAATTCCAGGATGTGCGATAGACTGCCTATTATCGCCTAAATATGAAAAAATCCAAACTGCGCCACTGTCGGACACTATTTCTTTAAATTCTGTACTGTTGCTATCAAAAAGTGTTTCTAAATCCAATGTTATATCAAATGTAGTAGTCTCTAATGTAGCTGCGCTATCACTTGCTACTGCTAATGTTTGTGTATTGTTACTATTTTTTACTATTTTTCCGAAATAGTCATATGATTTGATAGAAGGATTGTTAATAACCTCAACTTGTTCGAAAACTGTTATTCCCAGATTTGTCAGTACATTTCCTTGACCTGGTAATATTTTTAATTTATCTGCACTGATTACACTAGCACTAGACAATGTCAAATATCCGTTTACATTACTGGCAATAACACCTGGTATGTTTAACTCATTAATAGAATTAACCACACTAGTTAAAGTTGTGCCTGAAAAACTAACAAGAAAATTATTGATTCTTATACTATCGCCACTAGAAATAGTAGGATTTTGTATAGTTCCTGTCACATTGCCGTATGCTTTGCCTTTATTAACTAATCGATATACACAACCATTAAACAAGTTAACAGAAGAATTAAATGGTGCTCCTACAAAAATGCTGCAGCTATTATTACAAATATCCACACTAAATCCAAATTCTTGTAGTTGTGTAGGGTTTGAAGAATTGTTTTTTTCTATTAAACTGAAAATATTTGTTTCAATTGACACAATTTTTCCAATGCCAGGAGGTATTATGAATTGTATCACTGAAGGACCAAAAGATACCCAATCAACTCCATTATACTTTTCTTCATTGTCAATGAATACTCTTGTAAATGCAGAAATAGTATTTCTTATTTGAAAATTAATTTGATCGTCGGTTTGTACTAAAAAACTATCAATACTGCGATCATAAATTTGTATTTCACCAGTGTTCACATAAGTATTTGCAGCTATTGTGATGTTTGCTTTGGGTGCCCCTATAACTACTTGATCACCTGCTATTGTGGTAGTTATACTTTTACCAAATTCTGATCCTGGTGTCCCATTTAATTCTGTGAAATACTTATACCCAACTTTTTGAACTACGGTCATAGTCCCTGCTGCAGGCGCAGTCTGAAATATTATTTCAGACTCATTTACATAATAATCTTTATACGGAACAAAAGTTTGTGTTGCAGAATTAATAATAATACTTTCTGCGTCGTCTGGTGCGAAAGATAAAATATAATTTGACGATGTACCATCTGCTACAAAACTTGTGTTAGCAACTAAACGATTTACATTCAATGCATAAACATAAATCTTATCGTCTTGTGGTGCACCTACATATAACCAACGATCATCATTACTCATTGATATACTATAACCAAACTTTCCTGTAGTGTTTACATTTGGTCGTAAAATTTGAGTTTCAGTTATTGATCCAAATTCATCTTTGATATAAACAAAAGTATAACCAATGGAATTATCACTATCGGGCGCACCTGATACTACAAAATCAATACCGGTATCTACGCTAGATCCTAACCCCAAAGCATTATTTGCAAATGTAGATAGTGTTAAATTTTCTACTAGATCGTCTGCATAATTAATAGCATAGTTAGTAATAGCGCCAACATTATTGTTATATCCTGGCATGCCTGCAATTACAAATTTATTATCACTACTAATTGCAACTGCTGTTCCAAAAGCACTGTTATTTTCTAAAATAGATTTAGGAAGTGCAATATCGTAAACCCAGGGTTGAGATTTTTCATATACAGCCCAGTTTTTGTCAGAGTTATATTGATTAACCCAAATTTTATCTTCTGTTACCCACCCTGCAAGTGGTTTAATAGAATCAATATCTGTTTGCCTTTCAATTTTCAAGCTAACAAGTTTTTGTAAAACACCATTTTCTGAACTGGTACTAAAACCCGACAAATTAACTACTACGGTTACTGTGAACTGTGTTAAACCGTTTACAGCAGTAACTCTATAAAATCCATTAAATCTTTTTAAATTTGATAGCATTACTGTGTCATCTAAGGATAGCCCATGAGACCTGTCAGTTGTGATT
>Ga0169931_10013429_pt1 | contig 11185 bp, 14 predicted proteins | sample Kivu_15m_20L_FD_129675 | JGI IMG/M metagenome (GOLD analysis project Ga0169931, IMG submission 129675) | Freshwater microbial communities from Lake Kivu, Western Province, Rwanda to study Microbial Dark Matter (Phase II) - Kivu_15m_20L... | ecosystem: Environmental > Aquatic > Freshwater > Lake... | reverse complement strand
CTTGTGCCGTGAGCAGGCCGCCGCCCGCCTGGAGGCAGTCGGCCATCGAACGGGCGATCGGGCCGTCGTAGAACGCCGAGACGCCTTCGGCCGCGATTGCACGGAGCGTTCGGGCCGCGGCCGGCTGCCGGATCCGCTCGCCCTCCACGGGCGGCTGGCCGCCGGGCAGGAAGATCGCGCGGCAGTGGGCATCGGCCCGGATCGCCGCCGCCTTCTCCACGGTGTTCTCGATCAGCACGTCGTACGCCGGGAAGCCCTCCTCGGCGTGACCGATCGCGGCAGGCAGCAGGCTGGCGAGCGCACGCGAACCGAACCGTTCGACGGCCGCGGCCCAGCCACCGACCATGCCCGGCACCGAGACCGACCGCGGCCCGGTGGCGGGAATGCCGTCGGGATAGCGTTCGACGCTCGCGGCTGCCGGTGCGCGCCCGCTGGCGTTCAACGCGTGCGTGGCGCCGCTGCGGGCATCGTGGATGACGGCGAACAGGTCACCGCCCAGCCCGCATTCGTGCGGCGACACCACCGACAGCACCGCCGCGGCGGCAATCGCGGCATCGATCGCGTTGCCGCCGTCGCGCAGGACCGCTGACCCCTCGGCAGCCGCCAGCGGGTGACCCGCGGCGACCATGCCGCCGTACGCGCGGACCGTGCGCAGCGTCATGCAGCGCAGCCCACGCTCGTCAGAGACACGCCCTTGCCGCCCATTCGTTCGCCCCCGTGAGTTGCTGCCCGATCGATCCGAAGCACCCGTTTCCGACCCACGACGCCGGTTCAATCGACTCCGGTGTTCGCCTGGATCACGCGCAGCATCTCGCGAAGCTGCTCGACCTGCGCCTTGGTGAGCCCGCGCATCAGCGCGCGGTTGTAGTCGGCCAGGCGCGGCAGCAGGATCTCCTCCAGGCCGCGTCCCTTCTGCGTCAGCGAGACGACGATCTTGCGGGCGTCCTGCGGATCCTTGCGGACCGTGACCAGGCCCGCCTTCTTCATCTTGCCGATGGCCGCGACCGTGCTGGGGGCCGACGTGGCGACCCGCTTGGCCAGGTCCACCTGGCAGATGCCGTCCTCTTCCCACAAGGCCCGCAGGAAGAACCAGGTGCCGTAGGTGACGCCCTGATCGCGGACCTTCATCTCGAGCATCGGCTGCAGCTGGCGGTTGATGACCGAGATCAGGTGCCCGATGCTGTCCTTGATCGGGTACTGGGTGTGGTCGATCTTGCGGGTCTTGCTCATCGGTCGGCGGCCCCTGGTCGCGCCGCCGTCGGGCGCGGGCCGGACCTGCCGGCATGTGTCGGACGGAATGGCGTGCACGGCGCGCGCCTTGCGCTACTCGTAGATCGACACCGCACAGCCGGTGTCCCAGGCGTGGATCGCCTCGTAGACCAGCGTGCGCGGCTTGCGGTCGTGCGCGGCCCCCAGCGCGGTGACCCACTGGCGGATCTCCCAGGTGCCGAAGCCGGCCTCGTCCATGCGTGCGTTCGGGATCGACAGCACGTCCTCGACGGCGTTGCGCTCGAGCAGCTCGAGAAAGTGCCGGTCGAACGCTTCGTCGAGCTGATCGGCCTCGGCCGCGCCCGGCGCATGCGACAGGCCACCCGTGCCGATCACCGCGACCCGCAGGTCGCTCGTGTCGATGGCGGTGCGGATCGCTCGGCCCAGCGCGTGGCAGCGTGCGAGCGACATCAGGGGCGGCACCTGGCAGTTCTGCATGACCCAGACCAGCGGCACGTCGAAGGCGGGCGTGAGCAGGCTGAGCGCGACGATCGTGCCGTGCTCGAGCGCCACGTGCTCGGAGAACGCGGGCTCGATGCCGGCCTCGTAGGCGGCACCGAGGATGCCGCGTGCCAGCGCCGGGACGCCCGGTATCGACAGCTTCGGGATGCCCAGCCAGTCCTCCACCGGGCCCCGGTACTCGGCATTCATCGTCACGCACGCGGCCGGCATGTTGTCGATGAAGAAGTTCGAGAAGTGATCCGGCGCGATCACCACGAGCGCGTCGGGCCTGGCCGCCTGGAACCGCTGCCGCAACTGGTCGGTGGCGGCGATGAACCGCTGCCGCTGGGCCTCCTGCGGTGCGTTCGGGAAGGCGGCGATGCCCGGTGCGTGACTCATGGCGCCTGCGAAGACGAGCGAACCCATGCCGACGGTGTCCTGAGTGATGTACGGGTGGCGTCAGCTCTTGAGCTGGCGCAGGCCCCGCAACGGGGCGAGCAGTTCGACGTACCTCGGCCGCGGGATACCCATCATCCTCGCGTAGGGCGCGCACAGCAGCGGATGGACGCCCATCCGGTAGAGCGCGGCGAGGTCGCCGCCCGAGAGCGCCGCGGCCTCGGCCTCGGTGAAGGCCAGCCCGTCGAGCACCGACACGCCCGCCTGCCGGAAGCGCTCCTGCAGGGCCTTGTCCTTCTTGAGGAGGTAGATCGCCTTCTGGACAGCATACAGGCTCATGTCAGGCGCCGCCCTTCTCTTTGGCGATCGCTTCGCGGAACTGGTTGCGCATCACCACCAGCCCGCGGTCGCCCTGCACCAGATACTCCCGGTTCAGGGAGGCCCGGTGTCGCTGCGACAGCAGGATCGCTTCGTCTTGGTCGATCACCTGCCACATCTTGCGCTCCAGCCGCACGTGCCACAGCACCTTCCACAGCCACCACTTCCAGCCGGTGATGTTCCGCTTGCGCACCATGTAGACCTGACACGACGACTCGTCGATCGGGCACACCGATATCAGGATGCGCATCGGCCCGCCCGGGCCCGCCGATCGCGGATACGGGATGTCGAGCCGGAACCAGTTCGGGAAGTGGTATTCGACATAGTCGAAGTTCACCAGCGACTGTCCCTTGCGGCTGATGTGCTGGCTGCCGTCCGGGTTGCTGCGGACGTCGATCACGTCCTGGTAGCTGTTCGTCTTGTGCAGCGTGTAGGTGCCGGCGTGCAGGAACGGCGCGTGCAGCGGGTCGACGAGGTTGTCCATCGCACGGAACCACGGCACGTCCTTCCAGTGGTGGCGGACGATGAAGCCGTTCCAGTCGGGGCTCTCGAGTTCGTACGGATTGGGGCAGGGCTCGTGCGGCGCGCGCCCGTCGCTGGAGAAGTAGACGAAGATCAGGCCGCCGTGCTCCTCGGCCGGGTACGTGGTGACCTTCACCTCGGCGGTCATCCGGCACTCGGTGCCTTCCGACGGGATCTCCTGGCACTGGCCGTTCACGTCGAACTTCCAGCCGTGATAGCGGCAACGGATGCCGTCCTCCTGAAGCCTCCCCATCGAGAGCTTCGCGCCGCGATGCGGGCACCAGTCGGCGAAGACCCGCACCGCGCCCGTCTGGTCGCGCCAGAGCGCGATGTCCTCGCCCATGCGCCGCAGGCCGAGCGGCTTGCCGTCCGGCAGTTCGTCGGACGGCAGGACCACGTACCAGTGATTGCGCAGACCGGCCGCCAGATCGGCCTCGATCTCGGGCCACGGGCGCCGATCCCTTGCGCCCGACGCCTTGCTCGTTGGCGACGGGCTCACGGCCTTCTCTCCGACGGCCTGCACACCCATGGCGCGGCCCCTCCGTTAGTTAGCTGACGAAGGGAAGCATGCCACAAGGTGCATGGTGTGCCAACGCTCTGGCCGCGTCGCGCCGATGCGGGCGCCGTGCACCGATGGCAAGCTGCCCACGGTGGAATCAGGGTCTTTTCGGATGCGACCGGGGCTCGGCCTCAGCCCTCGGCAATCGGCGTGGAGGCGAAGGCGGTCAGGCAGGGCGATGCGCCGTCGGTGCGCCAGACGGCGATGAAGCGATTGTGCATGCGCTTCTCGACGCCCTTGCTGACGATGGTCATCCGAAGGCTGCCTTCGAGCACCACGGTGGTGCCCACACACCGCGCGTTGATCTCGTAGGGGTCGAGCTGCAGGTAGCGCGTGCGCCCGGGAGCGATCGTGTTGACGTAACCATCGCGGTCGTCGCGGCGGCCGGACGAATGGGTGTAGACGAGATCCTCGTCGCACAGGGCGGAGAGCGCCGGGACGTCGCCCGCGAGCAGGGCGTCGCAGCGTGCTCGCTCGAGTCGCAGGACTTCATCGATCAGTTCGGTCACGGTAGCGCTCGCCGGTCGGGGTGATGGAAGAGCCGCGCGGGCGCGGGCGCGGGCGGGCCGCAGGGCGCCGCGTGCGGATTCTAGTCGAGTCGGCACGCCGCACCCGGAAGCCACGGTGCCGCGCAACGCGCCAGCGAGCCGTGCGGCCGGGGCCGGCTGGCCGGACGCTTGCGGTGCCGAGGGGCCGCTTGCCGGCCGCGCCTGGCACAACTAAACTGACCAGTCACCTGACCAGTCGGTACGTCCCCATGAAGACCTGGCCCGTCCAGGACGCGAAGGCGCGTTTCAGCGAGTTCCTCGACAGCTGCCTGTCCGAGGGGCCGCAACTCGTCACCCGGCGCGGCGCCGAGGCCGCCGTGCTGGTGCCGATCGAGGAGTGGCGCCGCCTCCAGGCGCAGGCTCGGCAGTCGATGAAGGCGCTGCTGCTGGCCGAGGAACCCCGGGCGGAGTTCAAGCTGCCTGCGCGCGGTCGCGCCAGGCGCAGGCCGCCGGCCGCGGCCGAATGACGATGTTCCTGCTGGACACGAACGTCGTCTCGGAGCTGAGGCGGCCCCGGCCCCACGGCGCCGTGCTCGAGTGGCTGCGATCGACCGACGACGTCGACCTCCACCTGTCTGCCGTGACGCTCGGCGAACTGCAGGCCGGGATCGAACTCACGCGCGCCCAGGATCCGCGAAAGGCCGCCGAGCTGCAGCGCTGGCTCGATGCGGTCGAGGGCCAGTACTCGGTGCTCGCGATGGACGGCAGGACGTTCCGCGAATGGGCGCGGCTGATGCACGGCCGGTCGGACACCCTCTACGAGGACGCGATGGTCGCCGCAACGGCCCGCGTCCACGGGCTGACGGTGGTCACGCGCAATGTCGGCGATTTCCGGGCGTTCGACGTGCCGCTGCTGAATCCGTTCGCGTCGACACGCCGCAGCTGAGGGCGACGAGGCCGCGGGAACGCGGAGCCGCCTGGCCCGATCGGCGCAGGCTCATCTCCTGAGCCTGCGCCGCGCGACACTGTCGGTTCCTCCCCCCGCCAGCGAGACCCCATGCTCCGCAAAGAATGGAAGTTCCCCTACCCCGCCCAGGAACTCGCGGCCGCCGCCGAAGGCAAGCTCGCCTACCACGACGAGCGCATCCGCTGGTGGTCCGACAAGCGCGCCCAGGTGATGGCCACGATCCGAGCCGAGGGCATCGAGGTGGACGAGCGCATCGCGCTGTCGCACCCGAGCCCGAAGGCCCGCGACTGGGAACGCGGTGCCAAGGTGATGGTGCGCAACGACCTGCGCGACGACCTCGAGGAGTGCCTGGAGAAGCTGCGCTGGCACACCGAGCAGCGCCGCGACTACGACGGCTGGCTGCAGGCGCTGAAGGCCAACGGCGACCAGCGGGTCGAGCTCGACATCGAGACTGGCTGCACTTCTTCGGGCGGAACTGAAGCGGTCGGCGCCCGCCCGCTGACCGGCACCACCGGCAGGGGCGGCGCGCGCCGCGATACACTTCGGATCGTCGGCCTCAGCGCCGACCGCGGGGTTTGCCGACCTGCTTCCTGGCGCGTCATCCAGGTAAAGAGTCGCGCCGCGCGCTCCCTGCCACGGCTGCCGACTGCTCCATCGGCACGCAGGGAACACAGGAGCGGCTCCATGCCCAAGCACGTCCTCGCCTGCACGGTCTCCGAGACCGGCGGCTTCCGCTACATCGCTCGCCTTGCGCCGGTCGCATCGCCGGCAGGTGCGCTGTCGTTCACGCTCTGGACGACCTGGCGCAACGCGAAGGCTCCCGACGCGGAGCGCCGCATCGTGCAATGCCACCTCGACGCCGGCGCGCCCGGCGGCTGCGAGGAGGACTGACATGGACCGTCGACGATTCCTCCAGTCCCTCGCCGCGCTCGGCGCATCGATCCCGGCAGCGGCGCTCGCGGGCCGGCCGTCGCACGCGGCGCTCGCGGGCCGGCCGTCGCACGCGACGCTCGCGGGCTGGCCGTTGCACGCGACGCTCGATGCGCTGTGCGACGCGCTCGAGGTTCCCGAAGCGACCGAGTGCGACCGGGCCGATGTCGCGGTCGCGCGCCTGCTGCTCGGCGGCATCCAGGACGCGCTGCCCTCGTGGCGTACGCTGAGCCACGAGTGCCCGGTCGTCGCGCGGCCGGTTTTCCCGAAGCGGCTCGACGGTACGCCGGTCTTCGAGCCGGTGCACGTCGCAACGATCTACTGGGCAACCTCCGGGCCGGGCGATCCGTGGCCGGAGGCCTGCCACGTGACGGCGGTGCCCGAGCTCGGCATGCAGGTCGTCACGGCCTCGCGCGACTCGGAGGACCTGTGGGGCTGCACGGACCACGCGCTCGCGTGGACGTCGCTTCGGATCCCGCCGCACGAGGTGGCGCGCGCGGTCCTGCGCACGAGCTGGCTTCAACAGCGCGACCGCTGGGAGCAGGACGCCTGGGAGGAGGTGCTCGAAGCGAGCCTGCTCGACGAGGCGGCGCTGGTCACGATGCGCGACGCGGTCTGGCCGCAGCACGACCCCGACGATGACGAAGGCGACCACGTTGACGACCCGCGGGAGACCCGTCATGGCTGAGCGCCCGTTCATCGCGATGTCGCCGCCGGTGTTCCGATCTACACTGCGCGCCATACGACCGCCCATGAACGACGCCCGCTACACCACCCTGCCGCACTGGCCCACGGCCTACCCGCCCAGCGGCGCCACCGCCACCCTGAAATCCGTCAACGAGGATTTCGTCGTGACCGAGCTGCCGCTGCATCCCCCCTGCGGCGAGGGCGAGCACCTCTGGCTGGAGGTGGAGAAGAACGGCGCCAACACCGTCTTCGTCGCGCAGCAGCTGGCGCAGGCCGCCGGGGTGCCGGAGGTGGCCGTGGGCCATGCCGGCCTCAAGGACCGCCACGCGGTCGCCCGTCAGTGGTTCAGCATCCATCTGCCCAAAGGCGAGACGCCCGACCTGACCCGGCTCGAGCACCCGGAGTTCACCGTGCTGAGCCAGGGCCGCCACGGCAGGAAGCTGCGGCCCGGCGACCTGCAGGGCAACCGGTTCCGCATCGTGCTGCGCGACGTGACCGGCGATCGCAACGCCATCGAAACCAACCTCCAGGCGGTTGCGTCGCAGGGCGCGCCCAACTATTTCGGCGCCCAGCGCTTCGGGCACGGCGGCGGCAACGTCGAGCAGGGCCGGGCCCTGCTGGCGCGCGAGATCCGCGTGCGCGATGCGAAGAAGAAGGGCCTCTACCTGTCGGCGGTGCGCTCCTTCGTCTTCAACGAAGTGCTGGCGCAGCGGATCCGCAAGGGGCTCTGGGCCAGCACCCTGCCCGGCGACGTGATGGACGAGGCGGGCCGGCCCACCGGACCGCTCTGGGGGCGGGGCCGCGTGAGCACCACCGATCAGGCGCAGGCCCTGGAGAACGAAGTGGCCGAGCGTCACGCCGCGTTGTGCGGCGGCATGGAGTACGCCGGCCTGGACCAGGAGCGCCGCGCCCTGATGGCAAGCCCGGCCGGGATGTCATGGGAGTGGCCGCAGGCCGATCGGCTGGTGCTCGCGTTCTCCCTGCCCGCCGGGACGTACGCCACCGCCGTCCTGAACGAGATCCTCTGCGCCCAGGAGCCCGCTTGAACCCGTTCGCCCAACCCGCGGCCCGCGCGGCCGCCCTCGCCCTGCTCTGCACCCTCTTCGCCGGTGGCGCGGCCGCCCAGGGCGTCGCGGCCGACCGCGCGGCCTGCGAGCAGCCGTACAAGCCCAGGCCGGGCCAGGACGGCCGGGACGTCGTCTGGGTCCCCACCCCCGATGCAGTGGTGCAGCGCATGCTGCAGATCGCCGAGGTGACGCCCGCGGACCTCGTCTACGACCTCGGTGCGGGCGACGGGAAGATCACGATCGCGGCGGCCCGGCTGGGCGCGCGGGCAGTGGGCATCGAGTTCAACCCGGACATGGTCCGGCTCGCCCGGTGCTACGTGAACGCCGAAGGCCTGGCCGACAGGGTCCGCATCGAGCGGGGCGACGTGTTCGTGTCCGACTTCAGCCAGGCGACGGTGGTCACGATGTACCTGCTGCCGGAACTCAACATCCGGCTGATCCCGAAGCTGCTGAAGGACCTCAAGCCCGGCACGCGCATCGTCTCGCACGCGTTCGACATGGGCAGCTGGCGGCCGGAGCACCAGGAGATGGTCGCCGAGAAGATGGTCTACCGCTGGACCATCCCCGCGCCCGGCACGGCGGCGCATGCCGAGGCGATGGCGGCGTCGAGGCAGTGAGCGACTGTCTCGTGGCTGGCGACTCGGGCGGGCCCATGCCTCTCGGTGGGTACTGCAAGGACGAGGACTTCCCTCCTTGTTAAACGGAGCCTTTCACATGGATCCGGATCGGATCTATGTGAAAGGCTGCGACACGGATGGCGAACCGCCCCGAGTCATCGACGCGAGCAGGGCGGTACATCTCCCAGCCGACGGGATACCGGGCCTTCATCCCCGCCCCGCTGCCGCCGCAGCCCGGGGTCCACTTGACCGGCGGCCTGCCGGGGCTGCTGTCGGCGGCCGACCGGGCGATGGGGCGGCTGGACGGCTCGGTGCTGACATTGCCGAATCCCGACCTCTTCGTGTTCATGTACGTGCGCAAGGAGGCCGTCCTCTCCAGTCAGATCGAGGGGACACAGAGCTCGCTGCAGGACCTGCTGTCGGCCGAGGCACAGGTCTTCGACGAGCACCGGCCTCGCGACGTGGACGAGGTGATCAACTACGTGCGGGCGATGAACCGCGGCCTCGCACGGCTGCCGGACCTGCCGGTCTCGGTGCGGCTGATCCGGGAGATCCACGCCGAGCTGATGCGTGGCGTGCGGGGCGGACGGCTGCAGCCCGGTGAGCTGCGCACCAGCCAGAACTGGATCGGCCCGGCCGGTCGCACGCTGAACACGGCGACGTTCGTGCCGCCGCCGCATCAAGCGGTGCCCGAGGCGCTGGGCGACCTGGAGAAGTTCCTGCACGGAGACGACTCGCTGCCTCCGCTGATCAGGATCGCACTCGCCCACGTGCAGTTCGAGACGATCCATCCCTTCCTGGACGGGAACGGGCGGGTCGGGCGGCTGCTGATCACCTTCCTCCTGACCGAGTGCGGTGTCCTGCACAAGCCGGTTCTGTACCTGTCGCACTACCTCAAGCGGCATCGGCAGTCGTACTACGACCATCTCCAGGCGGTGCGCGACCACGGAGACTGGGAGGCCTGGCTCGCGTTCTTCCTTCGAGGCGTCATCGAAGTGGCCGGCGAAGCCGCGGAGATGGCGCGTCGCATCCTGCAACTGCGCGAGCAGCATCGGATCGCGATTACCGAACGGTTCGGCCGCGCCGCGGGCAACGGCCACAGGGTGCTCGAGTCGCTGTTCGACCGACCGATCGTCGCGGTGAGCGACGTGCAGACGCTGACCGGCACTACCTACGCAGCGGCGAACGGTCTGGTGTCGAGGCTGGTGGATCTGGGCGTGCTCGGCGAGATGACGGGCTACGCGCGCAACCGGCGGTTCCGCTACGCGCCGTACATCGCGCTCTTCAACGACACGGGTCCGGGCACCGAGGCCGCGGCGACCGCCGCCTGAGCGACGGGACCTCGCTCCTTCTGCATGCGGCGGCCACATCGGCCGGACTTCGACACCGCGTTCTTCCGACAAGGCCAGGCTCGCGGGAAGATGACGCCGTCGGCCGCACCACCGGCACGCCACCACGAGGAACCCCCATGTCCGAATCGCACGAGCCCGCTGCCGTCGCCTACCCGGTCACCGCCCGCAACCGCGCCAAGCGCCTGCACGACCGGGCCCGCTACGACCACGACACCGTGCACGCGCTGCTGGACGCAGCGGCGCTGTGCCACGTTGCCTACGTGATCGACGGCCAGCCGTACTGCACGCCGACGCTGTTCTGGCGCGAGGGCTCGCGGCTCTACTGGCACGGCAGCAGCGCGAGCCGCATGCTGCGCAACCTGCAGTCGGGCGAGCGCGCGTGCCTGACCGTCACGCACTTCGACAGCCTGGTGCTCGCGCGCAGCGGGTTCAACCATTCGGCCGACTACCGCTCGGTGATGGCCTTCGGCACCGCCCGGCTGCTCGAGGATCCGCAGGAGAAGGCGCGCGCGATGGTGATGATGGTCGACCGCCTCTTTCCCGGGCGGACCGCCGGGCTGCGACCGACCACTGCGCTGGAGCTGAAGGCGACCTCGGTCGTCTGGATGGACATCGAGGACGCGTCGGCCAAGGTCCGTGCGAGCGGCGTGGTGGACGAGGACGAGGACTACGCGCTGCCGGTCTATGCCGAGCGCATCCCGGTGAGCACGGTGCTGGGTGCAACCGAGCCCTGCCCGCGCCTGGCGGAAGGGGTCCGGCGCCCGGACCGGCCCGCGTCACCCGCCGCCGCGGTAGACCTCGCCGCGATGCCCGACCCGGATCACCTCGACGACGACGCGTTCGTCGTGGATCGAGTAGACGATCCGATGCGCGCCCTGCCGCACCCGGTAGCGCTCGCCTTCACCCGCAAGCTTCTCGCAGCCCGGGGCGCGCGGATCGTCCCGGAGGGCTTCGATGCGCACGAGGATGCGGCGGACGTCCGCCTTGGGGACGCCGCGCAGGTCCTTCGCCACCGACGGCTTGGCGCGCAACTCATAGCGCGCCATCGGCCTTCAGCTTCGCGAGGAACGACTCGTAGTCCATCGAGCGCTCCTTCGCGCGCGAGCGCACCGCGGCCAGATCCTCCTGGTCTTCGCGCAGCGACTGCCGCAAGGCCTCGTTGACGATCTCCGACATGCTGCGCCGGCTGTGCGCGGACTTCAGGCGCAGGGCCTGATGCAGCTCGGGGTCGAGGTAGACGGTGGACCGGACGGCGTCGGTGCCGGACATGACGGAGCCTCCGAAAGCAACGAATGCCACTTTAGCATCAGGACGTTAGGACGTCAGGACGTCAGGACGTCATGGTGTCAGAAGTCCGTCCGAGCCCCCCGCAGGCTCACTGCACCACTCGCACCACCCGTCGGTTCTTCGCCCGGCCCGCCTCGGCGGCATTGCTCGTTACCGGTGCGTCGCTGGCGACGCCCGCGACCCCCAGGCGCTTCGGATCGATCCGATGGGTCTTCGCGAGCGCGT
>Ga0169931_10013428_pt1 | contig 11186 bp, 14 predicted proteins | sample Kivu_15m_20L_FD_129675 | JGI IMG/M metagenome (GOLD analysis project Ga0169931, IMG submission 129675) | Freshwater microbial communities from Lake Kivu, Western Province, Rwanda to study Microbial Dark Matter (Phase II) - Kivu_15m_20L... | ecosystem: Environmental > Aquatic > Freshwater > Lake... | reverse complement strand
GAGAATTCCTGAAGGAAGAAGATGAAGTGCATATTTTTGATCGCCTATTACAACGGTATGTCCTGCGTTATTGCCGCCTTGATAGCGGACTACATATTTGACTCGATCACCGAGAAGATCTGTTGCTTTTCCCTTGCCCTCATCGCCCCATTGAGCACCAAGTAAAACAATGGCTGACACGTGCAACTCCTCACATAAAAAGACCCATGAATTAGTCTCTCATACATCGACGTATTGCCAAAGCTAAATTTCTGACTGAAACCAATTGAGATGAGGTAAAATATGCAATTCACGATGTTGAGTTGTAAATTCAAGCTCGAAGTAGAGGAAAAGTTGGACACTAAAAACTCCTGAAAAGTACATGACATAGATTGCAGAAATCAGCTTCTAACACCCGTGCGCAAAGTTTTTAACACTAACGGGCGCACAAGAAATTTGCAAAAAACAATTAGTTACCCACAAATTACACTTTTAACTCTTTTTGTCTATTCATCCAAAGCAGACGAAAATCCTCTATACTATAATCGCTTAAGTCATCTAAAGGATTCTCGAAGACCCTGAGCTCCATGAAGTCAACTTCACTCACAAAGCCTATTTCTTTTAAACATGCATCTCTTGTCGTTACCACAGCTGCTCCCGCAAGTAACCCTTCAACCACTCTTTTGTAGTCACAGTCTCTGGCAATTTACTTCCAAACATCCACCTCTTCCTAATATGGCAAAGTTGCAGATAAGAAGTTGTCGTTGTCACGACTGATTTTTTTATCAGGCCAACATATTGATTTCAGGAATATTGTTGATTAGTTTCGAAACCTCAAAGCTAAAGTGATTTTCACCCTATTTCAGTTTTGTTGTATTGACTAACCGCCTCGCATATACATTTTAGTGTTAGGATTCGATTCTAAATTAAATTCTCATTTTTTCACTATTTCTCGCTGGATGGCAGAGAGGAGTTACCTGGTCAAATTTCATTAATCCAGCTCTTGTGACCGTCCTACCATCCGATAGCGTTTCTAAATGAGTCCGAAACCACATCCTACCCGCATTGGGCACTAGAGGAAACACTCTTCTATATTCATTTAAATCAATGCCTAAGAATCGACATGCTATCAGCCTGATTAAAGTTCCATGGGTTATCACTAGAACATTGCCAGTTGAGTGATCGATCAGTATCTTCTCAATGGCTCCCCATGCCCTTTCTAAAGCCACGGTTCCTGATTCTCCTTCAGGCATTACGGTTTCAGCCGGCTTTTCTAAGAAATCTCTATACAGATCCGGGTGCTTCGATCTGAATTCCATGGGATTCAACCCTTCGATTACACCAAAATTAACCTCACGTAAACGACTATCTACCTGTAATGGAATTTTACAGTAATCAGAAATAGGTTTCGCTGTCTGAGTTGCCCTTAGAGAATTCGAGCTATATAAAGCAGTCAATTCCAAAGAAGAAGCCCACAATGCAACATCTTGAGATTGTTTCTTACCAGTTTCGGTTAGACAAATATCCGTGTGCCCAGCATATTTGTTTTCCAGGTGCCACTCAGACTGACTGTGGCGAATTAAGTGGATATCAATCATGAGCAGTTCTTTTCAATCTTTTCGCACATGTAATGATATACAGGTAAGTGAAGTTCCTGGATTCTTGGAGTAATGTTTGAAGGAACATTCAATAGCACGTCAACAAATTCTCTCACCTTGCCACCACTTAATCCAGTTAAAGCAACAGTAGCCATCCCTCGAGTTTGCGCTACTCGCAATGCGTTTACCACAGATGGTGAATTGCCGCTTGTTGTCAAGCCCAAAGCAACACCGCCAACTTTTCCATGAGCCTCCACTTGGCGCGAGAAGACGGTTTGGTAATCGAAATCATTTGACCAAGCTGTCATCACTGAAACATTTGAGTTCAGGCAAATAACATTTAGGCTCTTTCGATCAAGATGAAACTTCCCCACAAGCTCACCAGAAATATGAAGTGCATCGGATGCAGACCCACCATTTCCGAAAACCAACAGCGGTAAGTCTTCACAAAGACACGTTGAAATAAGTGATATCGCTTTTTCGACACGTGATTGAAAGTTATAATCCTCAACTAATTTAGTCAAGTTTTGAATTCCTTCGTTTATTTGTTCTTTCATATCTTCCTATTCATGCGAGAAGTAAACAATTTTGGAGCCAGTATCTTCAAAGCGAAATGGAACAAAAGTCTTACCTGCAAGTGATTCTTGGATCGCCGAATGCCTTTCTTGGTCGGCATAGAAAAGCATAAACCCCCCACCTCCAGCACCCAAAAGTTTGCCTCCTAGGGCCCCATTCTTTTTGGCTATCTCATAAATTTGGTCTATTTCTGGGCTCGAAATATGGGAGGTTAGTGAACGCTTTATCCTCCATTGCTCATCCAAAAGCTTGCCAAAATGCTCAAGTGAGTAATTCTGACTTATTAACAGCGATAAAGCCTCTTCTGTTAAAGATAGCATTGCATTCAGTTCTTTTACACGTGAACGTGTTTCATTAATCTGATGATTAGCAATCTCTGATGCTGATCGAGAAAATCCGGTAAAACAGAGCAGAAGTTTATCTTGTAGTTCCAACAATCTATCTTTACTTAAGGTGATGGGGTCAACTTCAAATTCATGCTCTCCCCCGAATTTAATACGATTAAATCCTCCAAAAGATGCGGACACTTGATCTTGCGATCCAACTGATTCACCAATTACTGATTGCTCAACTTCCAATGCCTTAGTGGCCAATTCACGTTTAGTGGGCATATGATTAATTAATGTGTAAAAAGAATGAAGCATGCCAACCGTAAAGGTTGAGCTAGAACCCAACCCTGTGCCTGCTGGCAAGTCAGCATGATGAATGACTTCGAACCCATCTCTGATCCCCAAGATTCGTGCACACTCTCGCACTGATGGATGCTTTATTTCATCTAGAGTTTGAGTGTATTCCGTTGTAAAGTATCGAACTCGAAAGTTGTAATCAAAAATTTGTGGCAAGTAACGTAGGGTGATATAACTATATTTATTAATAGTTGTACTCAGGACCATCCCACCATTTTCACGATACCAAACTGGATAGTCAGTTCCTCCGCCAAAAAAAGAAATTCTAGTTGGTGTTCTGCAAATAATCACATCTCTACCTCTTCGGGAGTCCTATTTGCGAAGAAATCACGATACCAGTTTACAGTCTTGGACATGCCTTCCTTTAGATCGGTTTTTGGTTCCCATTCAGTTAACTTTTTTACCTTGTCTATATTAATCATTCGTTTTGGGATCATGGTGGGCTTGGTTGAATCATATTCAACCGGCACCGAATTATGACCAGTTATTTCAAGAATCATCCTAACAATTTGTCGAATACTGACTGGTTTTCCTGAGGCAATGTTAATCGGATCGAAATTACTTGCTTTTTCAAAAGCAAGGAGCATTCCACTAATAAAATCATCAATATATAGAAAATCTTTTATGTCTAATCCGTCTCCCCATACCTTGAATGGACATTCTCCTTCAATCGCACGACGAATAAGCGCAGCCATGACTTTAGACTCTGAGTTATTGAATTTATCAAAAGGTCCATACAAATTCCCTGGACGAACAGTAACCGTTTGCATGGGAATCTTTATTTTGTTAGAATACATCTCACACATAATTTCTGAAAATCGTTTCATCCAACCAACAATGAAATACTTATCAAAATAGTCGAAATTTGCATCAGATTCTTTTACTGCAAAATCTGTTAATGGATAGACGGTGTTACTACTTATAAAGCAAAAACGATTTACACCATTCTCGTAGGATGCAGCAAGCATTTGGGCATTCATTATTAGGTTCGGTGTCAGATGAACCAAAGGAGTGCGTTCCATAACTGCTGCGCCAGAACTCTTGGCTGCACACATAAATACAAATTCGGTATCTTTTGTTACTCGAGCACAATCCTCAATCTCTAATAGGTTCGCAAAAACATAGTCCACCGTACTAATTCTTTCATGAGGCTCTCTCATGTGAAATGTGCTGCACACTTGCGCACCTAGTTTTGATAAAGCGGCAGTCAAATTTGTTCCTATGAAACCAGAACCACCAGCAACAAGAATTCGCTTTCCTGAATAAAAATTAGAATTCATTTATACTGAATCTCGCTGGGATAGAATTGGGTTTGACGCAGGCCACCAGATTGCATACTCTGGGTCATTCCACCTTATAGTAAATTGACTTAAGCGATCATAGTTAGTCGTCTGTTTGTAGTGGAAAATGGCCAGCTCAGATATGACATAGTGGCCATTGCCAAATTTTGGGGGGACCAAAATCTGAAGTCTATTTCGGTCCGAAAGTGTAAAACCAATAGATTTCTTAAATTCTTCGGAACTTGAGTCATTATTTACCACAACTAAATAAAAAGATCCATACAGGCATGAAATGAGCTTCCAAGTTTTTTCGTCACCGTGAATACCCCTGAGCACTCCCTGCCTTGAAGTTGAAATGTCATCTTGAATAAAGTTCTGAGTTATACCAGCCGCTTGATATGAATCGTGGTTATATATCTCCAAATAACTTCCACGAAAGTCTTCATGAATAGTGGGAGGTGTAATTGCCAAAACGCCTTCTAGGCCCGTCTTCTCCACCTTCAGATGACTCATTCTACTTTTCCTTTTTTTAGAGGGGCACGCGATTCTAGCGTGCTAACGTTTCATCTTTGTAGAAATCGATTTCCCTCATTCTTGACTCTATTGCGCCAGTACTCCAGAAGGTCGAACATAGTCTTTTCAAAGCTAATTTCTGGCCGCCATCCCGTGTGCTGAGTAAACTTTGAGGTGTTTGGGACTTGTAAATCTGCGTCAATTAGTCTTATGCGAGTTGGATCTTGAACTATCTTTAGACGATTCCTGACTGAAGAGAGTGAGATAAGGTGATCAAGAATTTCTCCAACTTGAGCGGTGTGTTGACCACCAATATTGTAATACTGGCCGTTAATCGGATTTATAGTCGCTAGCATGTAATAAGCTCGAACAGCATCTCTCACATCAGCCACCGTTCTTAGACTCTTCAAATTTCCGACTTGGACAACTGGGTCGATGAATCCTACCTCTGCAAGAGCGATCTGTTTTGCAAATGATGACTCTGCAAAAATATCACCTCTCCTTGGACCAGTGTGGGTGAACATTCGAGTAGTGATTACAGTCATTTTGTACGCTTCTGCGTAATATCGTCCGACAAGATCAGTGCCTACCTTTGATATTGCATAGGGTGACGCTGGGTGAAAAGTACAATCCTCGTCTATCGGAAGTTTGCTAGCAGGAACACGACCAAAGATTTCTGAAGACGAGCAAACATGTACTACAGCGCTCGGGCTGTATCTGCGGACCGCATCTAGCACTCGTACTGTTCCCTGTACGTTGGTCTCGAGAGTATCTAATGGTGCATCAAAACTGGTTTTTGGGAAACTTTGTGCGGCTAGATGAAACACATAATCTGGCTGTGAATCTTGAACAGCTTTTTCAATCGACAATGTGTCCCTAAGGTCACCGTAAACAAAACTAATTCGTCCGTCAGTGTTTGCACTGGGCACAAGATGTGAAATATTATCGAGCGGACTTCTCCAACGAATTAGCCCAACTATTTTCCAATCGGTGTTCTCGATTAAGTAGTCGGCTAAGTGTGAGCCAACCATCCCTGAAATTCCCGTAATCAGCGCAGTTGTCATTTTGGACTCCTATGCTCCAGGTGCTTTAAAGTAGTTCTTCTTAAGGAGATACTCGTCCTTATTCTTTTGGAACCAATCCCATGTTTCGCTTAATCCTTCTAGAAGTGATGTTTGTGGCTCATACCCTACCCACTCACGAGCTCGATCAATATTCATCACTCGATGTGGAAATCCACCAGACTTAGTCACATCGAACTCATATTTGAATGGAACAACTTGATTTAGAGTCTCCACAAGCTCTTTTATGGAATGCCCAACACCACTACCTAGATTTATAAAGGAACCACGCGTGCCATGCATTAATGCCTGAATAGTTCCCAAGGCAACATCTCGACTAAATGCAAAATCGCGGACAGCCGATCCGTCACCCCAAACTCTAAGTGGATTTTCGCCATTACTTATCCGCATCATCAAACTTGGAATAACCATTGCATTATTTGGGTCAAAGTTATCCCCGGGTCCATAAACATTGCATGGTCTCACAACTGACCACTCCACTCCATATTCTTCGGCGTAAGCGCGAATTTGTAACTCTGCCATGCGCTTTGCCCAACCAGGATACATATCCATAGGATTGCCAACTTCGCCCATTGTTTCTTCAAATATCTCAGCAGCTGAGTAAGCACCAATAGAACTGGTATAAACTAATTTCTTCACACCATTTCGATGTGAAGCTTCAAGAACATTAGTGTTAACATTAATAAAGGTACGAAGAAACTTGCTGGTCGTAACTTAGTTACTTCTATTGAACCTTTGATCCCTGCGAGGTGAAAGACATAATCCATATTCTTAGTTACTTTTAGACAAAAGTCTAAGTCAGTCAGATCACCATAAATGTACTGAACATCTTCATAAGGCCTGATCGCATCTAGAGAAACTACTGAAACCTTTGCTCCTAAAACTCTAAGTACACCGACGATTTCTCGCCCAATTAATCCGGTTCCACCGGTGATTAATACCCGCTGATTCATAAAGAAGTCATCCATACCAATACCATTTGGCATACTTCCAACTAACTCACTTTCGTGGGAATATGAAAATTGTAATTCCGATTTGAACTGACCAATGGCCCTTTCGGGTTATCAGTCCGAAAACTTAGACTATTCAATTTTATAACCTCTACAGGATATCTTATGGTGCTTACAAAAACAAACGTAAACAATCAAGTGACCAAAAAGTCTAGTATCAATTACACACTCTTTGATTATATCCGTGTAATTCTCCTAAATAAGGTGGAGGAATTTCTTTTAACATCTGAGTAAGCAATGTGGTCGGCTTTTCTAAAGTCTCCAGTTCCCAGATTTATTAGCTTGAAAGAAAAGATGTAAAGTTAGGGGATTCATATGGCGAATAATTGTGCCTTAGTACTGAATACGTCCTCCCTTCCAGCCGTACAACAATTTGGAATTTCTTATAGATTTATTCTATTATTAAACGTACGCGTAATTCACCTATGAAATGACTTTTTTTCTCGAAGTAAACTCAAGCTGTCTCGATAGGACTTTAATAATTAAAAATTCTATGTTCAAACAATTCTAGGCAATTGTCACGGCAAAGCGTTTTCACGCATAATCAAAGAGCGCTCGATTCTCCCCCATCTATTGTTATTGACGCACCATTTATGTATGACGCGAGCGATGAACAAACAAAGACAGTCAAGTTTGCTATCTCCTCTGGTCTTCCCAATCGACCAAAGGGAAGACTCTCACTAAATTTACTAAATTCCAATGGGTCAGAGTCTTTAAGCGCTGCCCAACCAGTATCTGGAATTAGAATAGAGCCAGGCGCGATAGCGTTAAAAGTGATACCACTTCTTGCGTACTTTTGATTCCGTGCAAAATTCTTCATTAATGTTGCTTGCGCTACTTTTGCAACATTAAACCAAGGCCTGCCACCAATTTTTTCTCCATATATAGAGGTTATCGTTATAACTCGGCCCCAATTGTTCTCCATCATGTTTGGTATAGCTAACTTTGTAAGTTGCGCAGCTACACCAAAGTTCTTGCGAAATACTTCATCCCAAACTTGTAAGGAAGTATCCAAAACATCCTCAGAGCCCCATCGCCCTCCACCGCCTACATTGTTGATGAGGATGTCCACTCCACCCCAGGCTTCAGTCAATTCTTTCCATGCATTATCGACTTCTTCTTGAGATCCCACATCACAAATTAAGTGAATAGAATCCACGCCCTTTCGAACCAAAATTTCAGACTGCTTCTTTAACACAAGATTATTCCGAGATAGGAGTGCGACTGATACACCTTCGTCTGCAAGCTTGTGGGCTATAGCAAGCCCTATTCCATGTGAACCTCCCGTGATAAGAGCACGTTTGCCGGAAAGACTATAGTCAGGCATTTGGAGTCCAGACCATCAAGTTGTAACCTTCCATCATCAGTGATCCAAATTCCAAGCGCTTAATTTTATTAATCGTAATACGTCCTGCCTTTTCATGCTGCTCGAGTAAAGAAATTAAACCTGAGGTATATCCCCGTTTAGTTTGAAACCATTTAGCCAAATAATCTTCTAGCACCGCTTCATCGTAAAGCTCCGACATCGGTTCGACATGAACACAAATTTTAGGTTTATTTTCAATTATGTAATTAACTATTGGTTCAATCTTGCCTCCCAATTGTTCCAAGGAGCCAAAAGTCCAGACACCGGAATTTTCAGGAAGTTCCAATGAAAAATCGTTAGGTCGTATCATGTCAAAAATACTTGAAGTTAGGTTAATTCCTAATGTGATACCAACCTCGTTCATTAAATCAACGGCAGATTGAACAAAATCCGTACCTACTAAATGTATTTCAGGCCTCAATTGGCCCGCGTGCACTAGGTTGAAACCAGTTCCTGCACCAAATTCATAAAGGCTCGAAACCTGTCCAAAATAATTCTCGATTATGAAGTGCCGAAGAACTTCTATGTATGCCAGTTCAAAATTATCTAAGTTAGGCTGAACGTATTTTCGCTCCCAACGAACCGGCTGGCCAGGCCTAACAAAACGAGGAATCAACTCCTTTACATTACCACCTGAAATCCTAAAAGCTTCTAAATTATCTTCCCATCCTTTTGTCCATGTTTCCGTGCGGCAGTCGCTGGCAATAATCTGATTGTCGTTCCTGATTCTCTCGATAATTTGGGTTATTAAATAATCACGACTTCCACCAATTATGGGCATGATCTCGAGGGCTAGGCTTTCAATTAAGTTCGTCAAAGCGGCTGAAAAGCTTTGAACTGGTACTCCAAAAGATTTTGCAAAGTCACCCGTTGTTATTTTCATATGCTAATTTCTATCACCCAAAAAGATACATAAATTTAGAATGGACCCTTAAATTTTCGGTAATAATCTCTATATGATTCACCATCAGGAAGATCCTGTGATTCAATATTGCAAGTCTCGAGAATGGAAATTACTATAGTTCTGACAGAAGGATAGAACATATCCTCCAATATTTTACCAGTGGGACAAGGAGTGTGTTCCATTCCAATAACTCTAATCGGAGCACGCAAAACTGAAGGATCCTTCTGACAGATTATACGAGCGAGTTCAGCTCCAACACCATAGGGGCTCCATGAAGTATCTGCAACAATCAGACGACCAGTCTTCTTCACGCTATTGAAGATTATATCGACATCAGGATTTGAGGTAGACGTCATGTCAATGACTTCAATACTTAAGTGATATTTTTCAATTAGAAATTGTGCTGCACGCAAAGATTCGAGCACCATTATTGAGGTTGCCACAATTGTGACGTCCGTTCCGACCTGTTCAACTCTTGAATCTCTTAACTCTGAAGAAAAGTTGGCATCAATTTCGAATTTTATGTCATAGAGATTGCGGTGTTCAAGAGAAATAACCAATCTATCAGCACGGTCTATTTCGTTTTTATATTGTTCAAGAATTGTGTTTGAAGAATAGGGCATAATAACTCTAATCCCAGGAATGTGGGAGAATAATGATTGGGGACTCTGTGCATGTTGAGCGCCTTGCCCCCAACTTCTTCCAACAATTAATCGAATCAATCCTGCGGGATGAAATTGACCTCCATACATATATTTATATTTTGCATATAAGTTTACAATTTGATTCATCGCAACAAATGAGAAGTCTGCTCTGATGTGAGTCATGATTGGATATAGACCATTAAGTGAATTACCCAGACCAAAACCTGTCATCATCTCTTCTGCAATTGGGCTCTCAATAATTCGACTTGGCCCAAACGTTTCAAATAGACCTGTAGTAGTGCCAAAAATTCCTTTGTGGTCTCCAATACCCTGTCCAATCAATATAGAATTTGGATTTGAATGCATTGCGTAATTCATACATGACAATATGGACTCTGCGTAGGTCATCTCAGGGAATATCTTCAAAGCACTCATATTATGAAACATCCTTGTGCAGGTCTTCGTATGTTGGGAACGGTGAATTAATACCATAATTCACTGCTTCTTCAATTTCTTGATTTATGGATGCTTCAACGTTGGCGCTGGCCCGATATGAACTAATAGGATCCAAATGCATCCAGGCTTCATACTCAGCCTGCGACCTATACCCAACATGGAAATCATCCCCTGTACCTACATGCTCTTTGTATCGAAATGCTTTAAGTCTCACCCAAGCCGCTTTTTCTTTCGTTCGAACGTCTCTAATCACTCTTTCCATTAAATTTGCAACGACTTCGGGTGAATGAGTTTCTTCAAGGTTATAGCTTAGCAAGCCATAGGTGGATGCGTGCTTAGCCAAGTCAAAAGCCTGTCGTTGAGCTTTAGTCGTATGCACAGCTAACCCATTATCTTCAAGGACAAAAATAATTGGCAACTTATGAAGTGCGGCAAAATTGATTGACTCGTGATAAACACCAGCATCTGCGGCTCCATCTCCAAAAATGCAGACTACTAAATTTGAATTACCCTTAAATTTATTTGCAAATGCTGCACCAACAGCGTGCGGAAGAGTGCTCGCAACAATCGCTGAAGTGCCCATGAAATTCACAGAAGAGTCTGCGAGATGCATGGATCCCCCTTTACCTTTACAACAACCAGTGGATCGACCCATAAGTTCAGCAAAAAAACGATTTAGGTTTCCGCCCTTCGCAATATAGTAAGCATGACTGCGGTAACTTGTGAAAACTTGATCGGCTTGATTTAAGTTGGCACACACTCCAACTGCAAGCGCTTCTTGACCGATAGATAAATGGAGTGGACTTTGAATCAAATCAGATGGATAAATTTCTATTATGCGCTCTTCAATTCGTCGAATTTTTACCGCCTCTAAAAGCAAATTTCTTGACTGACCCATGCGTTTATCTTATCTATTTTGTTCGGGTACCCTGGACAATTGCCAAACATTTGGCCAGATAGGAGAAATCGCCAGGAGCTGCCGATCCTTGCTATAGCCCGATACGGGTTAGCGCGCTTCTAATGATGAAGGAGGCTATCGTCCTTAAAATCTCAGAGCCCATCATTCTAAGGAGGAAGTCATAGATATTGGTG
>Ga0169931_10013427_pt1 | contig 11186 bp, 9 predicted proteins | sample Kivu_15m_20L_FD_129675 | JGI IMG/M metagenome (GOLD analysis project Ga0169931, IMG submission 129675) | Freshwater microbial communities from Lake Kivu, Western Province, Rwanda to study Microbial Dark Matter (Phase II) - Kivu_15m_20L... | ecosystem: Environmental > Aquatic > Freshwater > Lake ... | reverse complement strand
GCCCTGGTCGAGATCGACTGCATCCTGTACCTGGGCTAGCGGCGCGCCTGTGGCGGGGAAGAAGCCCGGCCCGGCAAGCGGCATCGAAGGCAAGCTCGCCACGCTCGGCATCCGCTTGCGCGCCGAGCTCGCCTTTCACCTGCCGCTGCGCTACGAGGATGAGACCGTGGTGTTCGCGCCGGAGGCGGCGCCACTGGATCGCCCGGTGCTGGTCGAGGCGCGCGTGCTCAAGCCCGAAGTCGCGTATCGCCCGAGGCGGCAGCTGGTGGTGCGTGCCGATGGCCTAGTGCTGCGTTTCCTGAATTTCTACGGCAGCCAGCTGAAGCAGTTCGAGCGAGCAGCGGACGAGGGGCAGCTGGTGCGCGCCTACGGCGAGGTGCGACGCGGCTTCTTCGGCGCCGAGATGGTCCATCCCCGCTACCGGCTGGTGCGCGCAGGCGAACCCCTGGCGAGCGCGTTGACGCCGATCTATCCGACCACCGCGGGACTCTCGCAGGCGCTGCTGCGCAGGCTGGTGCTGGAAGCGCTGCCGCGGGCGGAGCTTGCGGAGACGCTTCCCCAGGCCCTCCTGCGGCGACACGCGCTGCAGGACATCGCCGAGAGTGTTCGCCTCCTGCACCAGCCGCCGCCGGACGCGGATACCGCGGCGTTGATGGCGCGCACGCACCCGGCGTGGCGCCGGGTGAAGTTCGACGAGCTTCTGGCGCAACAGCTGTCCATGCGCATGGCGTACCGTGCGCGCCGCGGGCGCGATGCGCCGGCCCTGCCGGCGAACGGCGCCCTGCTCAAGCGCTTCCAGGCGAAGCTGCCCTTCGGCCTGACCGGTGCGCAGCGAAGAGTGCTGGCGGAAATACTCAAGGACCTTGCGCAGCCGCACCCGATGCAGCGCCTGCTGCAAGGCGACGTCGGCAGCGGCAAGACCATCGTTGCCGCGATCGCCTGCCTCGCTGCGGTGGATGCCGGGCATCAGGCCGCGGTGATGGCGCCAACCGAAATCCTGGGCGAGCAGCACTACCGCAAGTTTTCCGACTGGCTTGCGCCGCTCGGGGTGCGCATAGCCTGGCTGCACGGCGGCCTGACCAGGGCGGAGAAGAAGGCCGCGCTGGCCGCGCTGGCCAGCGGCGAGGCGCAAATCGGCATTGGCACCCACGCGCTGTTCCAGGACGCTTCCGTGTTCGCGCGCCTGGCGCTCGCCGTGGTGGACGAGCAGCACCGGTTCGGCGTGAAGCAGCGCCTCGCGCTGCGCAGGAAGGCGCAGGCCCGTACCGCACCGCACCAGCTGATGATGAGCGCGACGCCCATTCCGCGCACGCTGTCCATGAGCTACTACGCCGACCTGGACCTGTCGGTGATCGACGAGATGCCGCCGGGCCGCCGGCCGGTGGCGACGAAACTCGCGTCGGAGGCGCGCCGCGGCGAGGTGCTGGCGCGGATTCGCGCCGCCTGCAGCAGCGACCAGCAGGCGTACTGGGTGTGCCCGGTGATCGAAGAATCCAAGGAGGGCGACCTGCAGACCGCGATCGACACCCATGCGGCGTTGCGTGCCGAACTGGCGGGGCTGGAGGTCGGGTTGGTGCACGGGCGCCTTCCGGCCGCGGAGAAGGCGTCGGTCATGGCCGCGTTCAGCGCCGGCCGCATCCACCTGCTGGTGGCGACCACCGTGATCGAGGTGGGCGTGGACGTGCCCAAGGCCTCGCTGATGGTGATCGAACATGCCGAGCGCTTCGGCCTGGCGCAGCTGCACCAGTTGCGTGGCCGGATCGGGCGCGGCAGCGTACAAAGCGCCTGCATCCTGCTCTACGCCAGCCCGCTGTCCCGGGCGGCGCGCGCGCGCCTCAAGGTTGTATACGAGCACGCGGATGGCTTCGAGATCGCGCGCCAGGACCTTGCGCTGCGCGGGCCGGGCGAGTACCTGGGCGAGGCACAGAGCGGCGCGCCGCTGCTGCGCTTCGCGGACCTGGACAAGGACGAGCCGTTGATGATCGCCGCGCGCGACGCGGCCGAGTCCCTGCTGGATGCCGACCCGGTTGTCGCGGAGCGCCATGTCGAGCGCTGGCTTGGCGCGCGGCGGGATCTCCTGCGCGCCTAGCTGATATCCTCGTCGCATGGACGCAGCCCTCCTGCGCAGGCGCATCGATGCCTACGAGCGGCTCATCCGGCTCGACAAGCCGGAAGGCGCGCTGCTGCTGCTGTGGCCGACGCTGTGGGCGGTCTGGCTGGCCGGGGACGGCAGGCCGCCGGCAGAGGTCGTGGTGATCTTCATCGCAGGCGTGTTCCTGATGCGCAGCGCCGGCTGCGCACTGAATGATTACGCCGACCGGCATTTCGACCCGATGGTCGAACGTACGCGCAACCGCCCGCTGGCCGCCGGGGAGATCGCGCCAAAGGAGGCGCTCGCCGTGGCTGCGGTGCTCGCGGCGGTGGCCTTCTGCTTCGCCCTGTTCCTCAACGGGTTCGCGATCGCACTGTCCGTGGTCGCCCTGGCGGTCGCGGCAAGCTATCCCTACACCAAGCGCTGGTTCGCGCTGCCGCAGTTGCACCTGGGCGTGGCCTTCGGTTTTGGCATCCCGATGGCTTACGCGGCGCTGCGGGGTGAGTTGCCCTGGGAGTGCTGGGCGCTGTTGGCGGCGAACGTCTGCTATTCGTTCGCTTACGATACGGAATACGCCATGGTGGACCGCGACGACGACCGCAGGATCGGCATCCGCACCTCCGCGTTGGCGCTCGGGCGTTGGGACGTCGCGGGCGTCATGACGGCCTACGCCGGCATGCTCGCGATCCTCTCGGGCGTTGGCATCGGGATGCGCCTGGGCTGGCCCTTCTTTGCGGGGCTGGCTGTCGCCGCTGCGCTGATGCTGTACCACTACCGCCTGATTCGCGACCGCACGAGGGAGGGCTGTTTCCGCGCCTTCCGTCACAACAACTGGGTCGGCGCCGCGATCCTTGCCGGGCTGGTGGGCTCGTTCCACGCATGAGCCAGGACGCCTTGGTCGCGGAAGCTCGTGTGGGCGGCGGCGCGCTGAGTCTGTATCCGGAACTGCTGACCCATCTGAGCGAGGCCATGACCGAGACCATCCCGCTCGCGCAGCTGGCCTCGGTCCGCATCGCGTTCGAGCGGGAAGCGGGGAAACTTGGCGGCGCGATCGCGCTGGGCCTCGTCGCCGGGCTGTTGTTTCTGGTTACCGCGCCGCCGCGCGCCTGGCTCTCTGCGCTGGCGGACAAGGCCGCCGACCCCGGCGCGCGCGAGTCGCTGGAATCGATGCTGCACACGGTGTTTGCGGCGCTCGCGGGCGCTGCGGCCGCACTGCCCTCGATCGCCGCGGTGCTGCTGTTCGCCGGCGCGGCGCTGGTCGCGCTCTGGGCCTATGGGCGCACCACGCTGACGCTTTGTTTCGCCGCCACCGAGCGCGTGGTGTCGCTGCGGGGCCGCAATGCGGCGCTGATCGAGTTCGCCGATTCCCTGGCCGCGCGCCTGTCTGCGCTGGCGCAATCGCGCTGAGCGATGGCCTACGCCGACCTGCGCGACTTCCTGGGCCAGCTCGAGCGCCGCGGCGAGCTCAAGCGCGTCACCGCCGAGGTATCGCCACGGCTGGAGATGACGGAGATCTGCGACCGCGTGCTGCGCGCAGGCGGGCCGGCACTGCTGTTCGAGCGCCCGGCCGGAAACGCCATGCCGGTGCTGGCGAACCTCTTTGGCAGCGTGCGTCGCGTCGCGCTCGGCATGGGCGCCGAGGACAGCGCCGCGTTGCGCGAGATCGGGAAGCTGCTGGCCTACCTGAGGGAGCCCGAGCCGCCCAAGGGCCTGCGCGACGCCTGGGAGAAGCTGCCGATCCTGAAGCAGGTCCTGGCGATGCAGCCCAGGCTCGTCTCCTCCGCGCCCTGCCAGGCGATCGTGCGCGAAGGCAAGGATGTGGACCTGGGCGCGTTACCCGTGCAGACCTGCTGGCCGGGCGACGCCGGCCCGCTCATCACCTGGGGGCTCACGGTCACGCGCGGACCGCACAAGGCACGGCAGAACCTCGGCATCTACCGCCAGCAGGTGATCGCGCCCAACCGCGTCATCATGCGCTGGCTTGCGCATCGCGGCGGCGCGCTCGATTTCCGCGACCACACGCTGACCCATCCCGGACGGCCCTATCCGGTCGCTGTTGCGCTGGGCGCCGACCCGGCAACCACGCTCGCTGCAGTGACGCCGGTGCCGGATTCAATCGGTGAGTACCAGTTCGCGGGGCTGCTGCGTGGCGGACGCACCGAGGTGGCGAAGTGCCTGGGCAGCGACCTTCAGGTGCCCGCCGCGGCCGAGATCGTGCTCGAAGGCTTGATCCATCCGGAGGACACCGCGCTTGAAGGCCCCCACGGAGACCATACCGGCTACTACAACGAGGCCGAGCGTTTCCCGGTGCTCACGGTCGAGCGGATCACGATGCGGCGCGACCCGATCTACCACTCCACCTACACCGGCAAGCCGCCCGACGAGCCTGCGATGCTTGGGGTCGCGCTGAACGAGGTCTTCGTGCCACTGATCGCGAAGCAGTTCCCGGAGATCGTGGATTTCTACCTGCCGCCCGAGGGCTGCTCGTATCGCATGGCGGTGGTGAGCATGAAGAAGCAGTACCCCGGGCACGCCAAGCGCATCATGTTCGGCGTCTGGAGCTACCTGCGCCAGTTCATGTACACCAAGTTCATCGTGGTGGTGGATGACGACGTGGACGCGCGCGACTGGAAGGAAGTGATCTGGGCGCTGACCACGCGCGTGGATCCCGCGCGGGACACGCTGATCGCGGAGCACACGCCGATCGACTACCTGGATTTCGCCAGTCCGGTGGCGGGCCTGGGCTCCAAGATGGGGATCGACGCCACCGCCAAGTGGCCGGGGGAGACTGCGCGTCGCTGGGGCATGCCGATCGAGATGGACGAGGCCGTGAAGCGGCGCGTCGACGAAATGTGGCAGTCGCTGGGCCTGTGAGCGCCGACGCCGGCCGACTGGATGGCTTGCGGGCTTGGACGCATGTGATCTATGCGTTGCATGCCTGGTCGGTCGTGGCCGGGCTGCTGACTCCCGCCCTGGTGGTGACGGCGTTTCTGCTGGGCTGGCCCTCGATCATCGCCGTGGTGCTCAACTACCTGAAGCGCGGCGAGGCCGCCGGTACGCCACTGGAATCGCATTTCCGCTGGCAGATCCGCACCTTCTGGTTTGCGGTGCCCTGGGCGCTCGCGGGCCTGCTGCTGTGGCTTACGTTCCTTTTGATTCCCCTGGCCCTCGTGCTGTGGGGAATCACCGGGCTTTGGGTGGCCTACCGCGTCGCGCGCGGCTGGATCGCGCTGGTGCGCGGCCGCGAGATGCCTCAACCGCGCTCGTAGACCCAGCGCAGCAGCGCGTCCAAAGCCTCCTGCGATTGCGGGGCGTTGGCGTGGTTGACGATCATCACCACCACCATCCGCCGGCCACGGCGGTCCAGGACGTATCCCGCCATGGAACGCGCATCGGACAGCAGTCCGGTCTTGATGTGCGCCTGGCCCGCGACGCCTTCGCTCTTCAGGCGCCGGCGCATGGTGCCGTCAGTGGCCGCCACCGGCAGCGAGGATGCGAATTCCGGCATCACGCTGCTGCGCCAGGCCGACTGCAGCAGCGCGGTCATCGACGCGGCGCTGATCCGCTCCGCGCGCGACAGGCCGGAGCCGTTCTCCATCACCAGTTCGGGCGCCGCCAGACCTTTCTGCCGCAGCCAATCGCGCACGGCGGCGACGGATTTCTCCGGGCTGGCCGGCGCACCGGCGGCGTCCAGGCCCAAAGTCAGGAACAGGTGCCTCGCCATCACGTTGTTGGAGAGTTTGTTGACATCACGCACCAACTCGGCAAGCGCCGGCGAGTCGTGGGCATGGAACGGCGCTGCGCCCGCGGGAACGGCACCGTCGCGCACGACTCCGGTCCAGGCGCCACCCAGCTCCGCCCAGAGCTGGCGCACGATGCCGCCGACGTGGTCGTTGGGTTCGAGCAGCGCGACGTTCAGGTCTTTCTCGCCGCAACTGGCCGGGAAGCGCCCGGCGAAAATGGCGCGCTGTTTGGCGGGCTCGAACGTAGGTGCGAGCAGATCCCGGAACGCGCGGCCCTCCGGGCAGGGGCCGGTCGAGAGCTTGAGCACGTTGACCACCTCCAGCGCTGGGGGGCGCGGCTCAACTGAGATTCGTGCGGTGCCGGTGCCCGGCTCGGGATGGAAAGTGAACCGCATTGAGCGGTAGTTCACCAGCAGCGCGTCCGGCAGCACGTTGTAGGGCCTGAACGGGTCGCCATCGAATCGCGCCGGATCGCCGCCCGCCCGCGCGAATCGATTGCGGTCGAGCACGAGGTTGCCGCGCACCTCCCGCAGGCCCTTCGCCCGGAGCGCGCGGAGCATTACCCAGAACGATTCCAGGTTCAGTTTGGGATCGCCTCCGCCCTGCAGCATCAGGTCGCCCGAAAGCACCCCGTCGCGCAGGTCTCCGTCGAGGAAGGCTTCAGTTTTCCACCGGTAGGCTGGGCCCAGGCGGTCTAGCGCGGCGTAAGTGGTTACTAACTTCATCACCGAGGCCGGACTCATCGGCACGGCGTCGTTCAGGCTCAGCGCTGGGCGAGGGGCTCCCGCCTCCTGGACCGAGATGGCTATGGCAGCCAGTGGGACCTTCGCGGCTCTCAGCGCCTCGGCCACCTGCGGGGGAAGCCCATCCTGGGCAAGGGCTGAAACGGCGAATGCGCAGAGCGCGGCGGGGAACAGGCGGCAGGGGGTTGGCACAGTCGGATTCTAGATAAGACTTGAAATCGGGTAGCTTGGCCGCTATCATTAGCACTCGATCGGGAGGAGTGCTAGCAAAATCGCCGCCACGGCGCCGCCTCCATCCGCACTTATTCCGTAACCAGCTGTAAACATTAACGTTTTAATTGGAGACTTGTATGAAGATCCGTCCTTTGCATGACCGAGTCATCGTCAAGCGCATCGAGGAAGAGCGCAAGACCGCCAGCGGCATCGTGATTCCGGACACCGCGGCCGAGAAGCCCGACCAAGGCGAAGTCGTCGCCGTTGGCAAGGGCAAGAAGGATGACGCCGGCAAGCCGATCCCGCTCGATGTCAAGCCGGGCGACAAAGTGCTGTTCGGCAAGTATTCCGGGCAGACCGTGAAGGTGAAGGGCGAAGAACTCCTCGTGATGCGCGAGGAAGACATCATGGGCGTGATCGAGGGCCACTGAGCCCCGCCCGGACAATGACATCCGCAGTTTCGAAATAGCACACAGGAGAGAATCAAATGGCAGCCAAAGAAGTCCGCTTTCACGAAAGCGCCCGCGTCCGCATGGTGTACGGCCTGAACATCCTGGCCGACGCCGTCAGAGTGACGCTGGGCCCCAAGGGCCGCAACGTGGTGCTGGAGCGCTCGTTCGGCGCCCCCACCGTCACCAAGGACGGCGTCTCGGTCGCCAAGGAAATCGAACTGAAGGACAAGTTCGAGAACATGGGCGCGCAGATGGTGAAGGAAGTCGCCTCGAAGACCTCGGACGTGGCCGGTGACGGCACCACGACCGCGACGGTGCTGGCGCAGGCGATCGTCCGCGAGGGCATGAAGTACGTCGCCTCGGGCATGAACCCGATGGACCTGAAGCGCGGCATCGACAAGGCGGTGATCGCCGTGGTCGACGAGCTGAAGAAGATTTCGCAGCCCTGCAAGACCTCCAAGGAAATCGCCCAGGTCGGCGCCATTTCCGCCAACTCCGACAACGACATCGGCAAGATCATTTCCGATGCCATGGACAAGGTCGGCAAGGAAGGCGTCATCACCGTGGAAGACGGCAAGAGTCTGCAGAACGAGCTCGACGTGGTCGAGGGCATGCAGTTCGACCGCGGCTACCTGTCGCCGTACTTCATCAACAACCCGGAGAAGCAGATCGCCGTGCTGGACGACCCCTACGTCCTGCTGCACGACAAGAAGGTCAGCTCGATCCGCGAGCTGCTGCCGCTACTGGAGCAGGTGGCCAAGGCCGGCAAGCCGCTGCTGATCATCGCCGAGGAAGTCGAAGGCGAGGCGCTGGCGACCCTGGTGGTCAACAACATCCGCGGCATCCTGAAGACGGTGGCGGTCAAGGCGCCGGGCTTCGGCGACCGCAGGAAGGCGATGCTGGAGGACATGGCGGTCCTCACCGGCGGCACGGTCATCAGCGAGGAACTGGGCCTGAAGCTGGAGAACGCGACCCTGAAGGACCTTGGCCGCGCCAAGAAGATCGAGTCGGGCAAGGAGAACACCACGATCATCGACGGCAACGGCAACAAGAAGGACATCGAGGGCCGGGTCAAGCAGATCCGCGTCCAGATCGAGGAAGCCACCAGCGACTACGACCGCGAGAAGCTCCAGGAGCGCGTGGCGAAGCTGGCCGGCGGCGTGGCGCTGATCAAGGTGGGCGCGGCGACCGAGGTCGAGATGAAGGAGAAGAAGGCCCGCGTCGAGGACGCGCTGCACGCCACGCGTGCGGCGGTGGAGGAAGGCGTGGTCCCGGGCGGTGGCGTGGCGTTCCTGCGCGCGCGCCGGGCCCTGGAGGGCAAGATGAAGGTGGCCAACGACGACCAGCAAGCCGGCATCAAGATCGTGATGCGGGCGCTGGAGGAGCCGATGCGCCAGATCGTCGCCAACTGCGGCGCCGAACCCTCGGTGGTCCTGAACAAGGTCGCCGAAGGCAAGGGCGTGAACTACGGTTTCAACGCGCAGACCGATGAGTACGGCGACCTGGTCGAGATGGGCGTCATTGACCCGACCAAGGTTTCCCGCACCGCGCTGCAGAACGCGGCGTCGGTTGCCGGCCTGATGCTCACCACCGACGCGATGGTTGCGGAACAGGTGGAAGAGAAGAAGGCGGGCGGCGGTGGCGGCCAAGATCACGGCGGCATGGGTGGCATGGGCGGCATGGGCGGGATGGACATGTAGGATCCAGAGGAAGAGGGTTCTGGCGGCTTCGCCGCCAATCCCCTCTTCTCCGAACCTCGTTCCTCCAGGAAGAATCGGGGCGCCGCAAGCGCCCCTTTTCATTTGCAGTACGATCGACGGAGGAGGCGGACGAGCTTGAGAATACTCATCGCGGAGGACGATGCGGTATTGGCGGAGGCGGTCATGCGCAGCCTGCGCCACTCGGGCTATGCGATGGGCTGGGTCCAGACCGGCGTGGAGGCCGAGTCCGCGCTCGAGGCCAACGAGTTCGACCTGCTGATCCTCGACATCGGGCTGCCGAAGAAATCCGGCCTGGAGGTGCTCAAGCGCCTGCGCGCGCGCCAGTCGCAGGTGCCGGTGCTGATCCTCACCGGGCTGGACGCGGTGAGCGATCGCGTCAAGGGTCTGGACGCAGGCGCCGATGACTACCTCGCCAAGCCTTTCGACCGCGCCGAACTGGAAGCGCGTGTGCGGGCGCTTGCGCGCCGCGGCATGTCCGGCGGTCCCACGCTCATCAACCATGGCGCGCTCGCCTACGATCAGGTCGGGCGCGTGGCGCGCCTCAACGGCGGGGCGGTGGACCTCTCGGCGCGGGAGCTCAGCCTGCTCGAGATCTTCCTGCAGCGCGCCGGGCGCCTGGTGTCCAAGGACCAGCTGGTCAACCACCTCTGCGAGTGGGGCGAGGAGGTCTCGGCCAATGCCATCGAAGTCTATATCCATCGATTGCGGCGCAAGCTGGAGCCGGTCGGCGTGAAAATCGTCACCGTCCGCGGCCTGGGCTACAGCTTGGAGAAGCCCGAGGCGCGCTGAGGCGGGTGCAGAGGCGGGTTTGCTATAATCCGCCCCCTTCAAACCGTGCCCGCTGCCTGCCGTGTCCGTACGTTACGGGGCGCGTCCCGCAAGGCCAAGTAGCTCAGTTGGTAGAGCAGAGGACTGAAAATCCTTGTGTCGGTGGTTCGATTCCGCCCTTGGCCACCAATACACCACGCCTGACCGCTCTCGGTCGGGCGTTTTCACATTAGAAATTCCCGAGCTGGCGCGGGCTTGTACGCGATTCTGCCTGTGCCACGGGGTCGGCACGCAGCGCCAGTGTGCCGGCGGTTCGATCCTGTATCGCTCTCTGTTCTCCGCGCTATATCGCGAACTCATACGCAGCGGCACACGCACAACGCTCGTTCCGACAAGCACTTGCACGTGTGTTAGCTGAAGCGGTTTTCCATATCGCTTGGATGACCAATGCATCAGGGCGAACCGGCGCCGGTGGATGCGCGCGGCATGCAGTACAACCCTGCGCGCCGCTTCGACTTCACGAGCGCTCGGTAGGCGTGTAGCGGCCCCTCGTAGTCCGGATTTCCTTTGTAGCGTTGCTTCACCTTGAACAGGTCGTTGGGCTTTCGGCTCGACAGCCCCGCGCGCTGCATGAGCCGTTCGGCGTCGACCTCGGCGCCCTTGAAGGACCACAATGCGCGGAAGACGGCGGCCTGCCCATCGGAACAGCGGATCGGTCCGTGCGGCCATTCGGGCAGCGTGACCCAGCGAAAGTCCGCCGAGAACGGGCCGTGGACCGGCGTCGCCGGATCCGACGCGCTCGGCTCTTCTGCACTGATCTTCGTAGGCCCCGGGATGTGCGAGATCCTTCCACCGTGGAAGGCGAAGCGCTCTTCGAGCGATAACCAATCAATCCCGCTGGCAAACGGTGCGCCCCGCGCCTCTCTCGATCGCGGCGCGATGACGCGGATGCCGGCGCCGGCGACGCGAACCCGGTCGAAGATCGTGGGCTCGGCCCACAGGCGCACGAGGGTTCTCGACAAGAGCACCGGCGCCCGGCGCGATTCACCGAGACGCCAGACGTCACCGGTGAGTTCGGTCACACCGTCGCGACTCTCGATTTCCAGCGCGATTCGCAGCTTCGAGCGCAGCCAGTTCTCGCCCAGAACCACCGCGGCGCGATCATCAAACGCGAGCGGGATGGGACCGCATTCCGGGCAGCGGCAAGTCTGTCCGCCCTGACCATCGCCCCAGATCTCGCCGTTGCGCAGCTGACAGTACGGAGCGAAGCGCTCCACGGAAATTTTTTTGTCGCCTTGCCGCTGATAGCGCAATCGCTCAAGGTATTTAACCAATAGTGTCCGACACGATTGAGGTCGGGCGATCGTAACTCTAGTGCGGGGATGGGTTTTTATGCTGTTTTGGGGTGTTAATGACTTGAATTGCGAACGCTACTTCGGGCAGCCTGCCGGGAT
>Ga0169931_10013426_pt1 | contig 11187 bp, 6 predicted proteins | sample Kivu_15m_20L_FD_129675 | JGI IMG/M metagenome (GOLD analysis project Ga0169931, IMG submission 129675) | Freshwater microbial communities from Lake Kivu, Western Province, Rwanda to study Microbial Dark Matter (Phase II) - Kivu_15m_20L... | ecosystem: Environmental > Aquatic > Freshwater > Lake ... | reverse complement strand
TTTATGTGTGTTGTAGTTCTGTTTGTTTTTTCAATCAGAATAAATTTTTAATCCCTGGAAATTTGTTTATCACTAGTAAAAGGATTGTTTTCCAATCTTTTATAAAAATGAATGGATTATTATTAACAAATAAGAAAAATGAATCAACAAATAATTTAGGAAATTACAAAGATACTAATCCAAATGTTAGAAATTCGATAAATTTCTTTAAGGAAATTCTTGAATCAATTATGGATGATGGTGAATCGATAATTAAAATTAAATCAAAATCAGATATTTATTCCTTTGTTTTTAATTCTATTCCTTATAAAAATAGCATAAAATTGAATAAATTCATAAATCTTTTAAAAGATTCTTACAAAATTAGTGATTTAAGCGATATTCAGAAAAGCCTTGAAGAAACTCAAAAATTAAATAACGAAAATTCTCAAAAATTATTAACAAAAAATGAAAATTTAATTCCGAATGCTATTAATTCAGATATGAACATATCTCAGGATGTCACGGATGAATTCGAGAAGATATTAATTGATTTAAATTTTTTCGATAAAATACTAGAATTTAATAAAACTCAGCTCGATTTTTTATTAAAAACAAACGTCATTAGAAAAAAATTCAACAATACTTTTGTCAAGGACAAGCCTCTTTTATCTGAAACAGATAAATATATTCCGATCCATTTGGTATACAAGTATATCTACAATAATTCAGAATCTTGCAAACATAAAGATTACGATAATAACAAAAATTTCATTCTGAATCTTAAATATATAAGAAAGGACTACGATATTTCATTTAATCGAACAAAACAGGAAGAAAATGTACCTAAATATTACTCAGACCCATTTAATTACACAATGGATTTATTCAAAAATCCTTCAGAAAACAATATTAGGGATTTTCTAAGCACATTGAAAGAAAACTTCGGAACTATTCTTGAATTTGAGTATAAATACACACACCCTATTTTAAATAAAAAATTTATGGGTCCAAGTAAATTAGACATGCATGACAAATACAAAATAATTTTTGTTTCTCCTTTATGTCTGATAGTAGAAATAACTTCGTTTATCTCAGGTTTTATGATGATGGACACATTCTATACCGTAGCACAATACAAATACGAGGCTGATTTTTATTACGATAATAAAGATAAAAAATTATCTTACAAAACCAAAGTTAATGCCAGTTTTGTAATTGAATTTGTAAAAGAATGTTGGTTTAGGAATAAGATAGAGAGTAATGGAATTGCAGAAAATGAAGAATACGTAAGAGATTTTGTAATGGTTCATATAATTAAAGTGCTAGAGGAAAAATCAAAGGAATACTATATGAAAGAAAAGATTAGATTGCCAGAATTAGAATCGAATACTATGATTGAATCTAAATCAAAAATCAATATTGTTACTGAAACTACGGGGATTAATAGTAATTACCCTGAAACAAATGAAGTTTATGAAAATATCTTATATAATGCAGAAAAGGAGAAAGCATTAACAAATATTCGATTAATAACAGAAAGCGAGAAAATGAACCATGATTATAATATTAACTTCCGCAAATTTCTTGCCTATACTTCTCTAATATTTTTTATCTGTATAACTATCACCAGGATTATGTCATCTACATTCACAGACTATTCATTGTTAAAAGAAATAATTCTGATTTTTATTTTTAGCTTTAATTTAGCAGTTATGAGAGAAATGTATTTAATTACAAAAAATCTACAAAAAAGGATTAATTTATTAGAAAATTCTAATAATCGTAAAGGTTCATAAATCAACCATCTTAGACAAATCGAAACTATCTTTATAGCATACTAAGTATATATAAATAATTCACATTTACAAACTAACAAAATAAAATAAATAATATCAAAACGTTTATATTTCTTATAAAATATTAAAATTTTTCTAATTTTATTCAGGATTATATTTATTTATTCGAATATACGAGGCACCAATAGCTGCCTCAAATTGGGTTTTGTCATTTCTCATTCTTACTTTGATAAAATTCCCAGAGTTATTTAATTTTGATTTGATTGCAATAGCGTCTTGTATAATGTAAAGAAAATTTTTAATGAATTCATTTAATTCATTTTGATCTTTTCTCTCAAAATCGCCAGTGCACTAAAACATTAGAATAAATTCAGAATTATAAATTACTTTAATTATTTTTCCGTTAAAATCAGTTTCTAGGATGCCAAGTAGTTCATGCATTTTTATAATATAAATTAAAATAAATTTTTAATTAAAAATATAAAATAGGAAATTTTCTTTAATTGATTTTCAAAACTTTTCTAAAATGCAATCTTATATAAATCAAGCCTATCATTTCCATGAATAGCGGGATCATACCACAGATTCCCCAGATTATCCAAATTTGAGAGTAGATCCATTGTTTCCAGATAAACCATGCGAGTAGGAGTACCCCAATTGAATGAAGAAAAATTTCTAAAAATTTAAATTATTTTATGGATTATTTTACGGATTAAGCTTAGCTTGTTCAAAAACAAAGTTACACTTGAAAATATTATGAAAAGTTCGATTCCTTGTGTGACATAAAATAAAATGAGACAGATGATAACTCTAAATATATAAGTTAAGTTTATTGATTACGAAGATTCAGCTGACTTGTAATCTTCTTGAGAGATTGAGACCTCTGAGTATATGTTATCTCCCTAGAAATTATAGAATTTTAAACAATACTTTACTAAATGCTACGACTATTGTAAGAATAAGTTGAATCATAAGTATGCAAAATCTAGATGGTACAAGAATTTCGTGTACTTTATACATATTTATTTGAAATTTTAATTGTTTTAATTAAAAATTTAACTTTTAAATAACTAATACAATGAAAATCAAAGTAAGATTAGGATTAAGAGAAGTTCTTTTAATAATTAATATCATAAATTACACTTTGGGAGCTATTTTATTAAAGGAAAATAAAATTACTCCTACTCATAAAAAATTATGTGTGGATTCTGAATTAAAATTGACCAAGTATGAAGAAAATTTTAAGGATTTAATTGTTGCCTGTGCCACTTATTATGATTCTGAGGGATGGCATATATTGACTGTAAAATCTCAGGAAAATAATCACACGAATCTTATCAAGGCTTTTTCAGCAGGATTGTTAGAAGGTTATATATACCATGACCTTGTGGATTTTCATTACACAAACATTTTCTCTACTATTATGAATAAAACCCATTTTACGAATAGAACTTTAGAATTTGTAAATGATCAATATAAATACGTCGAAGATCTTGTTAAATATTTAGAAGTAGATAAAAAACATATCGAAGAAAATTTTTTATCTAATGATGACATCGAATATTTAGAGACCCTTGAATTGATTTTAGAACAATACAAAGGTTTGTATCGTGGCTACAAACTTGCTTCTATTGAATCTCAAAAAGATGAGAAATTAATTTTAACGGAGAAAGATTTTTATTTGTTAACCATGCAGGCAGATTTAGAGGATATTCTTATTGCTTACGAAAGCGAAAGATTCGGTAACGGAATTTGGAAAAAAGATAAAGATTGCTCAGGATTTGTAAAATATGTAGAGAGTACCAATAATCTTATAGTTGGACATAATACGCATAACCATTACTCTCTTATGAATAGAATTTTTAAAAACTATGAATTAAATTTGGTTCTGTCAACTGGAAAACTATTAAACAATTTTAAATATTCTTCACGACCTGGAGACTTGAATTCCAAGGATGATTATTACGTTCTATCAAACAATATGGTTGTTATTGAAACTAGTTTAGAAGTAGTTGATTTAAGTATTTATAAAAACTTGATGTATCATACTATTCCTAAATGGATTAGAGTCAATATAGCTAATAAATTGGCCACAAATAATAATGAATGGATTGAATTATTTTTCAAAGAAAATTCTGGAACTCATAATAATCAATGGCTTATTGTTGATTATAAAAAATTCGAAGAGTTTGTAGAAAGATCCAGAACTTTCAAAGATGAAAAGAAAAGTATTATTCATAAATTATTTAAAAAGATTGAATACCTATTTAATTATAAGAGCAATAATGAAGAAATTATTCCTAAGGATGTTATTCATATAGTAGAGCAAACTCCTAATTTAAGTAAAAGATTCTACAAGGACATGTCTGAAGATTTAATAAACAAATCATATGTCGCCTCCTATAATGCTCCATTTTTTGAAGAAGTGATACGAGAGATAGGCTATACGAATCCTCCGTATTCTGAACACGATTACTTGCATGCAAGGAGGAATTTTCTTTTCAACATTTTGCAGTCGAAAGTTACAGACATAGACTCTGCAAAAGATGTTTTAAGATTTCATTCAAAGGAAGACATATGTGACACTATCGGTGCTAGATGTGACATGGTGAACAAAGTCCCATTTGGTGCGGTTGATGCGAAATTAACAGATAGAATGCTTATGAAAAACAATCAGAGTTCGATGATTATTTATGGTCCTCCATATATTCCTGGAGTGTCCGAACCTTTCGACTTTAAAGATTATCCCGACATTCCGCATCTTGGAATCCCTGAAAAAATTGAATTCGACTGGATTTATGCATAAGAATAAGTAATGTTCCTTCGATTATTTTTAGTTAGCATAGTTAATTAAATTTTTTTATTATAATTAATTTTATTAAAATATCAAATTTTATTTTTATTTTATTATTCATGAAAGTAATTGGTTTGATTAGCGGGGGAAAAGATTCAATATATAATTTAATACAATGTATTAAAAACGGCCATGAAATAATCTGCTTAGGACATCTTGCACGACCTGATAATACAGGAGAAATGGACAGTTATATGTATCAGACAGTGGGCTCAGAAATGATAGACGCCATAGCCGAATGCCTGGGATTACCACTAATTAAAAAAACTTTGAGTAGCAAGCCTCTAAATTTAGAGTTAAACTATGAAGAAACCAAAAATGACGAAGTAGAAGATTTATTCCAACTACTCCTTGAAGTTAAGCAAAAATTTCCGGAAATTGAGGGAGTGTCGACTGGTGCAATTTGGTCTGTTTATCAAAAAAATAGAGTAGTAAATTTATGTGAAAGATTAAATTTGACTTCTCTCGCTTATCTATGGGAAAGAAACCAAAAAGAATTACTCATGAATATGATTAATGATGGAATGGAATCACTTTTAATAAAAACCTGCGTGGTTGGATTGGGAAAGGAGGATCTTTTAAAAACTCTTAAAGAAGCACAACCCAAGCTATTTGAACTAGAAAAAATATATAAAATAAATATTTGTGGAGAAGGAGGAGAATTCGAGTCCTTGACTGTCGATTGTCCAATCTACAAAAAGAGAATAAACATAAAAGATTATGATGTAATTCAACACACTTTTGATCCTATCAGTCCTGTCTTTTATGTCATTATTAAAAGTTTTGATATTGTTGAGAAAAATTGATAAAATTATTTTTTTAAATATTTATCATAGTATTTCAAATACTCTTTCTAGTACTCATATAAAATAAATAAAATTTTGTTATTTTGAAAATACTTAATATCCTTAATTTCAATATTTAATTATATGGGGGTTTTATATTAAGAATTCTTAAAAGAAAATTTGTCAGAAAAAATTTATTTAAATTTATGAATGGAATGAATCAAATTTTAGATTTTTAACAGACTGAATTATATCAGAAATCGCTTTGTGATAATCGTTTGTGTTGTTATAGTATATACAATTATTTGCACATTCTACGTTTACATTTGAATGCACTGAAATGTTTTTATTTTCCAACAAGGTATCCAATTTTTTTTGGAGTTGACCACAAGAACATATATTAGGGATGATTATGCTTTTCTCTTTAAATTTTTCTATCATGATATTTCTTAAGGCTTTAGTGTATCTAAAAGACAATAAATTTAATACTAACCTTCTTTTTTCAAGTTCATTTTGTTTCTGAGTTTTCGCATCGATTTCTTCTTTTTTAATAACTTCAGAATTTTTATGGTTAATTTCTTGCTTGGCTTCAAAATTGTTATTTATATTTGTTTGATTATTTTTAGTTATTTGAGAATGATTGTTTAAATTTATGATTCCCTTTTTTCTGAATTCTTTGATGTATTCAACATTTTTATTCATCTCCTGATTTATGTTCATCTCATCATTGTATGATGAGATATTCTCCAAGTTGCCATTAGTATATGATTTTTGAGAAGGTTGAAATTCGGAGTCTAATTTTTCTTTAATTAAATTTAATATGCGATCCCTAATATCAATAACATTACTAGATATAGAATTTTTATTTGTTATTGATTCAATTTTATTCTGTGTTGAAGGTTCTTTAGATTCAGCTACGTTTAAAATATTTATATGATTTTTTATGTTAAATTCTTTTTCACTTGTTGGCCTTGTTTTATTCAAAATTGGTTTTTCTTCTTTAAGAATCATATTGTCTTTAGGGATAGAGTCATTAAATGAAAACGTTTGATTATTTTTAATCGACAAAGTGTTGAATTTAGGACTCGAGGGATTTAAATTTTGAGGACCGTTTCTATCTTCGTTTTGCAATTCATCTGTTATTTTAACATTATTTTTAATTATATTTAGAGGTGTATTATTTTCTTCTTTGATTTGTCGAATTCTAAGCTTTTTATCATATTCTTTAATTTTTTCAGATTTTGTTTTCTTCTCTTGCTCCATTTTTTTTATTTCTTTCAATTTTTCTTTGTTATTAAGTTTATCTGCTTTAACTTTCTCTTTTAATTTTTTACTAATATCTTCAATCTGCTTCTTTTTTCTGATTTCTTCCTCTAATCTTATTTGTTCTGCTTTTATTGCATTCAACTCAGCTTGATTCATGGAAAACAAGGATAAATCCTCGTTTTCTGCTTCAGAATTTAATTGGCTTAAGTAATTTCTATCTTTAATAAAATGATTTTCAATACGGCATTTAATTAAATTTGTAGAAATTTGATATTCATTCGCAATTAAATTTGTTGTTTTCATTGTTTGAAATTAATTTAAAAACATTTAATAATTACAATATATCAAATATATAAATTAAAAATCGTGCTAATTTTAATAAATAATAATTTATTCAACTAATCAGGAGTATTATAAACATAAATAATTGTATTTTTTGCAAATCTGTCATTTTTTATTAGAAGTGACAAAATTAGTTTTATTATTATTAATTATTCTGCTTAATTTAATGACATTAACCTTTCCAGAACCTTTTGCAGCATTAGGTTTGGTATGTTTGTCTCTTTCCTTTTCTTTCACAGTTGCTTGATCTTGAAGAATAGTATTAATATATAATTAATTAGTATACTTATGGCTGCAGATACGTAAGAATCTTTGCCATTTTTGGGGTTAAGATCAACTGAGCAGCTTTTCTTTTTGTTTCTGACTAGTATTCTACGTTTTGAGTCAGGTTTGGTAATAACTGTTTCGTAATTTCCAAAATTACTGTCTGATTTTTTTTCGTCAGAGTATATTACTTGTTTACTAGATAAGGAGGTAAAAGGATTAGCATAGACATCAACCTCAATTGATTCTTTCCTGGAGGATTTCTCGAATGCATATCTCACATTTTCCTCTGTCTCTTTTACATCTACTGTTTGTAATTCATTTTTTGAAGAATTTTCGCTGAAATTGAAATCTGTCATGTATTTATCTGCAGTATATTTTTCTGATCTATCTTTTTCGTTTGTTAGATCATAATTAAATTCACTCAGCTGTTTATGATGTGAAAAATTCTCTTTTTTATCATTTTTTTCATTAATTTCTTGATTATCAGGTTTTTCTCCCAATTCATTTGTGTCTAAAACTAAAAGATGATAGTATTGATCATATTCGATAAAATTTTTAAAGACTCTTGATTCTCTGATAGTTTTATTTTTGAATATAAGGTTTAAAAATTTTTCCAGATTGAGGATGTTTTTGAGTTTTGCATTTGTTCCATATTTAAAATTAGGATTATTTGCTACATTAGAAAAATTTAGGTTGAAACTCTCTAATTTTAAAAAGGGGTATGTTTTAATTAAATTTTTCTGTAAATTTTGGGACTCAACTAGTTCTTTATTAATCATCCAATTTTTATAATTATAATTCACTTCAATAACAAATCCAAGATTATTTTCTGCTTTTTCTATACATTGAGATTGTTGATTTGCATTTTTAATAGACTTAATTATTTTCATTTCATATTTCTCATCTTCTTCTTCCCTATTTATTAAAGAATTTCTTCTTATTTCTTCCAGGCATTTGTTAGTATGTTTTGGGAATTCTTGATAAGAATAATTTTTTGCGCAATTCTAAAAGAGAAATTCATAAAAAAATAATTATTACTTTACATTGCAAACTCATGCACAAATTCAAAATTTGTTTCAATTCGGATTTTTTTTCTTTCAATCGGAAATATTTCAACTCGTAATTTTGCAAAACTTCTGTTAGATTCTAAAATTTTGAAACTTAAAATTTTTTTATTTTACTTTATTCGCTTCATATATATTTTTATTATCGTTTTGAATTTCTACCTCTCTGGTATCCTGTGTCATAAAATAAGTAGTAGAGTTATTTCTATTAATTTGCGTATTTGTATTTGTGTTGTTCGAATTATTTTCAGAATTTAAATTGATTTTCAGAGTGTTTATAATACTAGAATACATGGACTTCATCTCTTCAAACTGACTCTTATTTATTGAAATTTGGTTTCTAAATAAAGAAATCAATTCCGAATTTGGATTATTAAAAGAAATACTGTCTCTTATCCTGAAAGGGTGAGAGAATCTTTCTGTCTCTGTATTCTCCACTTGATCCACTCGATCTACACGATCACCTCCTAAACTATTTGCATAGTCTTTTTTCATTCGTTCCATTTCCGCTTCTAAATATTTTTTCTTGTTGTTTTCTGATTTTAGTTCGTCAATTTTAGCATGCAGTTCATCAATAGTCTTACGATACTCAAAATTGTCTTTTCTCAATAGTTCTGAACGCTCTTTGTGAGTTGTAATCTCTTTTTCCATGAATTGAATTTTTTGGTTGCTCAAAGATGTCAGTTTTTTCTCTGTTATTTGCATGTTTAATATACTTTCCTCCTTTGATTTTAAATCATCTTCTATATTTTTCTTCTCCTTTAAAAGTGCATCGATTTTAGTTTCATAATCTTTTTTTAATTCAGATAATTTTTTTTCTGTGTTCGCATTAGAATTTCTATTCTCGCATTCTTTTTCTTTTAATTTTTCTTCAAGAGATTTTTCTCTCATTTTAAAATCAACCAATTGATTATTTAGGCTTTCGACTATTTGATTCGATTCTTCTCTTATAAATTCTAATTCCTCAGATTTTAAATTTAATTTATTTGTAATTGTCTGTAGTTCACTTTTAAGAATTAATATTTCTTTTTCATTTTGTATTTTACTTTTAATAAAATTTCCCTCGATGAATTTTTTTATTACCTGAATTACCTTTTCGAATATTTTTTCATTTTTTGAAGGAAAATCTGGGGTTGAGGCTTCTAATGCTTCTTTCGCATTTTCCAATTCATGAAAGAATTGATAATAATTTTTTGAATATTTATTACTTTCTATGTCTTCGTATATTATCTTTAAATTTTCCTCTAAATTTTCTGTTAGTTTCTTCTCAAATAATTTTGTGTTTTCCTCGTTGAATCTTTTCGACTCCTCTTCGAATTTTGTTTTTAATTTGACAATATAATCAATTTGTGCACTATCATCAGAAATAGAAGATTTTTGAAAATCTTCAATTAGATTTTTTTCTAATGCCTTTCTATAAATTTCGAAATCTAAGAAAAATGTGAGTTTACTAGAATTTTCATCTTTGAATTTATAAATTTTCCGTATGTATTGAGAAAGAATTTCATCTATGGTTTTCATGCTTTCACTTTGTATCACATATTTCCATGTATTTTCAATCACAGGGATCCCTCCTTGGTTTATGCTGTCCAACACGTTACTTAATAATTCAATCAGCATATTTCCATTTAAAATTTTTCCATTAAATATTTTAGGTTTCACTTTATTAAATAGATGTTCTCTCAAGGCTGATGCTTGCTCTAAGAATTCCTTACGTATGTTAGTATTATCTAAGGACTGAAGATTCTGTAATTCCACTTCATTTTCTACTGGTCGAACCATTGAATAACAATCTCTATCAGGAAAATAAGCTGTTATCATTTTCCTTATTTTATTCTTCTCTTCGGTTACATTTGAATTTCCTTTTTGAAAATTAAGTGCAGTTTCTAAATATTGTTTGGCTGTTATTGAGTTCCCCTCATTATCTTCTAATTTTAAAGAAAAATCTCTTAAAAGCCATAATAAGCTTGGGAAATATTTTGATAAACCTGAGTTGATTTCATTTTTATGTGAACTCATAGTTGAGCTTTCTGAGATCTTTATAGTTTTAGACAGGTGTAGTATGAAACTTAGAGAATTAATTGAATTCTCATCTATGTTCCCGAAGCTGTTGTAAATAAATAGACTAGAAATTAAAATTGCAACTAAAAATATTTTTGTGTCATGGTTGATTTCTTCATCATATGCCCCTAGACCTTCTGTATCTATCATGAAAACAGGAAATTTTTCTAGTGAGTGGCTGTTTTCCACCCACTTTGGCTCCGTCCACATCCATATACCCTTAGTACAAGGTTTTATAGTTGGCCCCACATCAAAGCCATTTTCTTTTTTTTGATCAAGTAATACACGATTTAAAAGAAAGGACTTGCCTGTTCTGTATTTACCTACAAGAGATATTATCCCTATCCCAATATTCTGAAACTTATTAGAAAATATTTCTCTCGCTTCTTCAGATATTATATAACGTTTGTTCGAATATAATACGAAAGGAATCGCTTTCCCGTAAGGTTCTTTTTCCATTTTTTAAATGGTTTTATATTTTAATTAATACTTTTCGAAGAATTATTTCAATTTCAATTTAAACAAATTTTTTTTACATATATTAATTAGTATATTTAAAAATACGTTTTTTTCGAACAAATTAAATAACCTTGGAACCAAACATAAAAATTTTAAGTACTCTAAAGCATGGGCGCCGTTCTTCAATTTTTAGGGGTGCAGCTAAGAAAAATTTTTAAAAACATATGAATTAAATAAAATTTTATTATTTATTCTTTATTCATTTTTAAATAATCAGACAGTATTCAAAATTAAACAAAATTAATTTAAAT
>Ga0169931_10013425_pt1 | contig 11187 bp, 9 predicted proteins | sample Kivu_15m_20L_FD_129675 | JGI IMG/M metagenome (GOLD analysis project Ga0169931, IMG submission 129675) | Freshwater microbial communities from Lake Kivu, Western Province, Rwanda to study Microbial Dark Matter (Phase II) - Kivu_15m_20L... | ecosystem: Environmental > Aquatic > Freshwater > Lake ... | reverse complement strand
CGTACACGAGCCGCACGTCGCGCGCGCCCGGGGCCGCGCTGACCTTGGCGCTGCGGCGCAAGCCCGCGGAGCGCCCCTCGCCGGAGCGCCCTTCGCCGGAACGTTCGACGAGGAAGACGCGGTACTGCTTGGCCGCGGGCAGCCCCTGGACCTCGAAGGTGCCGTCCGCCGCGACGGCGCCTTCATGGGTCGACCCGCCGCCGAGGCCCTCGAAGCCGCCGAGCTCGAAGCTCGCGCCGTCGCGCTCGGGGCGCGCGCGCACGAAGTAGCCCGGTGCGCCGCTCGCCGCCGCAGAAGGCGGCAAGCCGAGGACGACGCCGGCGACGGAGGCGCCGTCGGGCAGCTCCACGAGCAAGCCGTCGCGGCGCTCGCCGGCGCGGAGCTCCTCGCCTTCGTATGTCGCGCGCGGGTGGCGCGGGTGGTCGACATGCAGGACCACGCGGCCCGCCGGATGGCGCTGGACGCGGAACATCCCATCGGCGTCGGTGCGGGTGAGCTCCTCGGCCGGCTCGAGGCCACCGACGGAGAGGATGACGAGGCCGTCCGTACGCGGCGCCGCGCGCCCGACGCGCGCGTCGGCGACACCGGCGCCGCGGGAGTCGACGACGCGCCCGGTCAACACGACCCCCTGCGTGAGCTGCACGTCGCCGACTTCGACGGCACCCGAGGAGGGGACGGTGAAGCGGCGCTCGAGCCACTCGTGGCCGTCGGCGCCGAAGCGCAGGCGCACTTCCCCGGCGGGCAGCGCGAGCTCGAAGCGGCCCTCGCGGTCCGCGGTCGTCCCGGGGAGCGCGGGGCGATTCGGGTCGCCGCTGAAGAACACATCGCGCGGGCGCTGCACGTCGGCGCCGCTGGCCGGCCGACCGAAACTGTCGAGCACCCGGCCGCGCAAGCGACCGCCCTCGGGGCGGCGCTCGGCGCCCGCGGCGTCGAGCGGGGCCGCCCCCGCGGCTTCGGGCGCTAGGGTGGCCGTGGCCCGGCCGCTGGACGCGGCGCCCGCCTGGGTCAGCTCCGCCGCGTCGGGCGGGGCCTCGCCCGAGACCGCGAGCGGCCCCCCGAGGGCGCCCCCATCGAGCGCGCCGGAGCCGCGGGCAGGGTCCGCGGGCGGACGGGAGAGGAAGAACGCGCCGGCGACGAGCGCGGCGACAGCGAGGAGGAGCAGGGTGATGCGCATGGCGGGTTCCAGGGCCCGTTGTACGCAGCCCGGGGATCCGTTGGGAGCGCGGTTCGGTACGACCTCGCGCAGAACCGCGCTGGGGCCCCTCCCCAAATGGGCACTCGGGGGACGGGTGCAGGAATCCGCGCCCCGAGCCGATAGCACGGGAGCCGTTCCGACCGAGCCCCCCCGAGGGGTATCCTCCACCCATGCGCACCCGAAGCCGCGCCGCCGCGCTCGCCCCCGCCCTCGCTTTACTGGCCCTGAGTGCTGGCTGCGCGGGCAACCGCAACCTCACCGATCCGATGGTGCGCGTCCAGACGGAGGGCGGCACGGAGCTCGGCGTCTCGACGGACTACGGGGTCGTCTTCCTCGGCCGCAGCGCAGCCCGGGGCCCCGTCACGGTGGAGGCGACCTTCGGGGACGGGCCGAGCCTCGAGCGCTCGATCGTCGAGCCCGTCGGGGGCGGGCTCTTCACCGCGGCGATGGAGATCGACCTGCCGCGCGTGCCTGTCTCGTTCCGCACGCCGCAAGCGGGCGAGGCGCTCGTGATCGCCGGCCGCGACGCCGCTGGGACCTGGGAGCGCAGCACGCGCGTCATCGCTGACGAGCGCGTCTTCGGGCTGCTCGTCGAGCCGGTGGGTGACGTGCTCGAGCGCCGCGAACAGGTCGGCGCAGGGGTCTTCCGCGAGCTCGGCAAGGACCGCCGCGAGCTGGTCGGCCTCGTCAGCGGGCGGATCGTGCTCGACGGCCGCGAGCGGCTCGCCGTGGTCGGTCCGGAGGTGCTCTGGCGCCTCGTCGCGCACCGGCGCGACCTCCTGCGGCGCAAGCCGTGGGTCTACCGCGAGGACGTGAACTGAGCCCCCGCGGGCTCCGTCCCGTCAGCCGAGGTCGAACGTGCCAAGCGCGTGCTCCGCATCGAACGTCGCGCGCAGCGCCCGGCACGCAGCGCGCACGGCGGGGCTCGTGAAGCGCTGGTACGCTGCGAGGTTGTGCGGACCGACGCCGTGCTCGGCGCTGTAGCTACCCGAGTACTCCTCGACGGTGAGCGCGTAGACGCGGTCCTGCAGCGCGCGCTTCAGGCCCGCGAGGTCCCCGTGGTCGCGCGGGAGCACGAGGTTCAGGTGGGTGCCCCCATCACCCCAGTGGCCGAAGTCCGCGACGCGCACGGCGGGGAAGTCGGCTGCGAGCCGCCGCTGCACATCCTCGGTGAAGACCGCCATCTGCGAGCGCGGCACGGAGAGGTCGAGGCCGAGCACGGGCCCCTCCTCGCGCAGGCTCTCGCTGACTTGGTGGCGGAGGTGCCAGAAGTCCTCGCCGCGCCCGACGAGCACGTCGACCACGCCGTCGGCGTGCGGACCTTCGAGGTGCGCCGCGAGCGCCGCTTCGAGCGCCGCGCCGAGGTCCAGCACCGCCGGCGCGAGCCCCGTCGAGAGCTCGATCAGCACCGCGTAGGCGGGCGGCGCGCCGCCAAAGGGGTCGCGCTCGTAGACGCCGTGGCGCAGGACGGCCTGCATGGCCTCGCGCGAGACGGCTTCGTAGGCGCTGAGCAGCTCGCCCACCTCTGCCTGCAGCGTCGCAAGGAGCTGGAGCACGGCCTCACCGGAGGCGACGCACGCGAGCGTGGCGACACGTTGGCGCGGCTTCGGCACGACCCGCACCACGGCGCGCGTGATGACGCCGAAGAGGCCGCTCGTGCCCACGAAGAGCTGCTTCAGGTCCAGGCCCGTGTTGTCCTTGTGCAGCCGGGTCAGGCGCGAGACGAGCTCGCCGCTCGACAGCGCGACCTCGAGCCCGAGCAGGTTGTGGCGCACATCGCCGTAGCGCACGAGGCGCGTGCCACCGGTGTTCGTCGCGATCATCCCGCCGAGCTGCGGGTCGGCGCCGAGGTCGATCGGGAACGTGAGCCCGTGCGGCGCGAGTGCCGCGTTGAGCGCCGACAGCGTCACCCCGGCATCGACGAGCGCGACGCCATCGACGGGCGCGACCTCGATCGTGCGCGCGAGGCGCTCCAGGGACAGGACCACCATCGCGCCTGAGGTGTCCGGGTTGGACGCGCCGACGAGCCCCGTGTTCGCGCCCATCGGCTGCACGCGCGCGCCGTGTTCGCGGCACAAGGCGAGCACCCGCGCGACCTCCGCAGGCGTGCGCGGCTTCACCGCTGCGCGCGCCCGACCGGCGCCGTAGCGCCAGCCTCTCTCGTAGGTGGCGAGGTCGTGGGCGTCGACGAGGACCCCGTCGTCACCGACCGTCGCGCGGAGCGCGTCGAGGAGCGCGTGCATCGCGGTCGGTGTTCAGCAGCCCGTCGGAGCAACCGCGCCCGCGGCGGTCATGCGGAAGATCGCTTGCGCGTTGCCGGCGTCGAACGACAGGTCCAGGCGACCGTCGTCCATGCGCCGGCGCGTGATGAACTCGTGGAACGACCCCGGGACCGTGCGCGCGACGAGGTGGCCCGCGTCATCGAGCATGAGCTGCTGCACTTCTGCGGCTCGGAACGCGGTCTGCAGCACGCGCCCGTTGCGCGAGACCTCGACCGCGTCTTTCATCGGCCGGCCGAGGCGCCGCTGGGACTCGGCGACCTCGAAGACGTCTTCGACGCGGTCCGTCGCGTGGTTGAACGCGTTGCCCTCGGTCGCGATCCACGCCATCTCGGCGCTCTCGGCCAGCAGCGCTTCGTAGTCGCGCACACGCGGCGCGTCGTGCTGGCGATCGAACGCCGCCGCGAGCTCGGGCAGCAGCGCGCTCGCGTCGTCCTCGGGCAGCTCGCCGCGCTCGCGCAGCCGCACGAGCGAGGCCTTCGAGCGCGCGCTGAGCGGGTCGCGGCTCCGGCCGACGACGGCCTCCACTGCGACCTGGAAGGCCGGAGAGAACCGCTCGGGGTGCAGCTCCGACACGAAGTACTGCGGGACGTCCTCCGGGCAATCGCTGTGCCGGTAGGCGTAACCCGTCATCTTGATGTTGGAAAGGTCGTACGTGGCCGCGCGCTCGTAGCCCAGCGGCTCGAGGATGCGCACGAACGCGGCCGCGCCGCCCGGCAGCGCGCCGCACTCGGTCGCCACGGTGCGCAGCGCGCCGTGGTCGAAGCAGAGCCTGCGGCCGGCGCGCACCGCGTCCTCCACGTACGCGCGCGCCATGGGCACGCGGCGCTGCACGTCCTCGAAGAGGAGCGCCGCCAGCGCGAGGGCGACCTCCGCGCGCGTGACGTGGCCGCTCGTGCCGACCGGCAGGCGGGCGGGCCAGAGCAGCGAGCCGACGATCCGGGTGGCGCGGGCGCCCCCGACGACGGCGGAGAGGAGGGGCGTGATGTGGAGCTCGGGGACGAGCTCCTCCTGTGAGCGGTGAGCGGCGCGCATGGCGATGGCCTGGGCGAGGTTTGGAGGACCGCTCCAGGGACCCCGACGCCCTCCAGTATCGCCCATCGCCGGGCCACGTGCAGGGAGGAATCCCCGGGGGCGCCGTATCAGCCCGAGGCGCCGCCCTGCGGCACCTCGCCTCACCGGCGCCAGAAGCCGGGCACGAACAGCGCCACCACCGCGTAGAACTCGAGGCGGCCGAGGATCATGAACACCGAGAGCAGGAGCTGCACGTCCTCCGGCAGCCCGCCGTAGTTTCCTGCGGGCCCGACGACCCCGAGCCCGGGACCGACGTTGTTCAGGGTCGCGAGGACCGCGGTGGACGCGGTCTCCGTGGACAGCCCGTGCGCCGAGAGGTAGAGCACCCCGGTCAAGTAGACGAGCAGCCACAGGGCGAGGTACCCGACGACGCTCGCGACGACCCCTTCTTCGAGGCTCTGCCCGTCCATGCGCACCTGGTGGATGGCCCGCGGGCGGATGAAGCGCTGCACGGCCACGATCGCGGCGCGTCCGATGATGAGGAGCCGGACGATCTTCAGGCCGCCGGCGGTCGAGCCAGCGCAGGCCCCGACGAAGCCGAGGGACATGAGCAACACCCGGCAGACCTGCGGCCACCCGTCGAAGTCCGCTGTCGCCAACCCCGTGCTCGTCAGACAGTTCACGACGGCGAAGAGGCTGTCGCGCAGGGCGTGCCCGAGGGACCGGTAGTCCTCGTAGGGGCTGGCGGCGTCGCCGTTGCTCCCGCCCCAGAACCAGAGCACGACCCCGATGAACGCGGTGACTCCGACGGTCGCGCCCGCGTAGAAGCGCGCCTCGGACGATCCCGCGAGCCGCCGCCACGCAGGGCGCACCCCGACGCGCAGGAGCGTGTCGTAGACGGCGAAGTTGAAGCCGCTCAGGAAGGCGAAGAGCGTGATGACGAGCTCGACCGGGAACGACGCGAAGTACGCGACGCTGTCGCCGCGGTTCGAGAAGCCGCCGGTGGGGATGGTGCTGAACGTGTGGAGCAACGCGTCGAACGTGCCCATGCCCACGCCGAGCAGGCAGACGAGCTCGAGCGCGCTGATGCCCAGGTAGATGCGCAGCAGCCCGAGCGCGGTGTCGCGGACCCGCTGGTGTCCGGCCTCGCGCGCGATCCCCGGGATCTCCGAGCGGAAGAGGCTGCGCCCGCCCGTCGGGAACAGCACCACGAACACCATGACGATGCCGAAGCCGCCCAGCCAGTGCGTGAACGAGCGCCAGAACGTGATCGACGAGGGCAATGCGTCGATCTCTGCGCCGGAGAGGATCGTGGCGCCCGTCGTCGTGAACCCCGAGACGGACTCGAAGAACGCCGCGGCGAAGCCGTCGATGGTGCCGCTGAGGAGGAAGGGCAGTGTGCCCGCCACCCCGACCACGAGCCAGGAGAGACCGACCGTCGCGAGGCCCTCGCGCCGGTAATAGTCGGGCTGATGGTGCTCGCGCGGGCCGCGCGGCCGGAACAGGAACGCGGCCAAGGCGCCGATCGCGGCGCAGAGGACGGCCGATGCGCCGCACGCGGCGGCCTCGCGCCATTCGCTGAAGTACGCGCCCACCGCGGCTGGCGCCAACATGAAACCGCCGACGAGGACCAGGACGGCCCCCAACATGCGAGCGACGGCGCTCAGGTTCATCGCGCCCGCTCCCTCATGGGTGTGACCGCAACGCCCGCTCGACGTCGGCCTGATTGCCCGCGACGGTGAACACGATGACTTGGTCCCCGCCGCGCACCGGCGTGTCGCCGGTCGGGATGAGGACTTCGTCGCCGCGCACCAGCGCGCCGATGACGGCGCCCTTCGGCAGCCCGAGTTGTTTCACCTTCGTGGCCTCGCGCAAGCCCGCGGTCAGCTCCAGGACCTCGCCCTTGCCCCCGCCGATGACGCTGATCGCCTTCGGCGAGCCCGAGCGCACGAAGCGCAGGATCATGTTCGCACAGAGCACACGCGGCGAGATCGCCTGGTCGATGCCCTCGAGGAAGTCGTAGAGCTGGCGGTAGGAGGCTTTGTTGACCATCGCGACCGTGCGCTCGACACCGAGCGACTTCGCGAGCTGGCACGCGATCATGTTGTTCTCGTCGTCGTCGGTCGTCGCGACGAAGACGTTGGCCTCGGAGACGCGCTCCTCCTGCAGGAGCTCGATGTCGGTCGCGTCGCCGACGAGCACCATCACGTCGCCGGAACACTCCGCGGCGAGCGCGCGCGCCCGCGCGGGGTCGCGCTCGAGCACCAGCACCGAGACGCCCGGGGTCTTCCGCAGCTTGCGCGCGATCTCGCGGCCGACCCCGCCGGCCCCCATGAGCACCACGCTGCGCTTCCACGCGACCCGCTCGCCGGCGAGGCGCTCGAATGCGTCGAGGTCCGCGGCGCGGCCGATGATGTACACCTGGTCGTCCTGCGCCAGGACTGTCTCGCCCGAGGGCACGAGCAGCTCCGCGCCGCGCGAGACCGCGGCGACGAGCACACCGTCGGGCAGGCGCAGCTCTCCGAGCGGCGCGCTGGTGAGCTCCGACGCCTCGCGCAGCCGCAGGCGGCGGAGCTGCACGCGGCCGTCCGCGAACGTCTCGACCTCGAGCGCGTGGCGCTCGCGCACGAGCCCGAGGATCTCCTCGGCGGCCAGCGACTCGGTCGACAGCACGACGTCGAACCCGAGGGCCGACTTGTAGAAGTAGCGGTACCCCTCGAGCACCGAGGGGTCCTTGAGACGCAGGATGACCCGGCGGGCGCCGAGGTGCTTGGCCACGACGCTGGCCAGCATGTTCACGCGGTCGTCGTCGGACACTGCGACGACGAGGTCAGCCTTGATCGCGCCCGCTTGCGTGAGGACCTCGGCGCGGGTCCCGTCGCCGACGAGCGCCTGCACGTCGAGCGACTCCATCAGCTTGCGGGACTTCGACGGGTCGGGGTCGATGACCGTCACCGCGTGCTCCTCCCGGCTGAGGACACCAGCGAGGTGCTGCCCGACCTCGCCTGCGCCGACCACGACGATGTTCATGGGCGAGACGATACGGGATCGGGGCGCGGCGGTACCAGGCGCAGCCCACCGCGCGGGCGCGTATGCTGCGCGGCAGCGTGCTGCTCGTCGTCGACAACCGCGACTCGTTCACGTTCAACCTCGTGGACGCCTGCGCCGGCCTCGGAGCCGCGGTCCAGGTCGTGCGTGGCGCGGCGCTCGACCTCGGGGAGGTCCTACGCCGCGCGCCCTCCGGCGTCATCGTCGGCCCCGGGCCGGGGACACCGGCGGACGCACCGCCGTCGGAGGAGCTCGTCCGCGAGCTGCCGCGGCGCGGCATCCCCGTGCTCGGCGTGTGCCTCGGGCACCAGGCCATCGGCACCGCCTTCGGCGGACGGGTGGCCCGCGCGCCGAGCCCGGTGCACGGCGAGACCCGACCGGTCCACCACGACGGGCGCGGGCTCTTCCGCGGCCTGCCCGCGCCCCTCGCGCTGGCGCGCTACAACTCGCTCGTCGTCGACGAGGAGTCGCTCGCGCCGGCCCTCCGCGCGGGCACCCTCGAGGTCAGCGCCCGCGAGCCCGACGGCACCATCGCCGGGCTCCGCCATACCTCGCTCCCGCTCGAGGGAGTGCAAGGCCACCCGGAGTCCGTGCTTTGCATCGACGCCGGCGGGCGGGCGCTGCTCGCGAACTTCCTCGCGCTCGTGCGTACCTACGGCGCGCGCCGCTGAGTCACGGCCCATCGGCCGCGCGCGGCGCCCCCTCACCGGGCGGCCCCCAGCGCGGCCAAGGCCCGCCCGAGGGCCGCCGCCCCTCGCCGTCCCGCGTGCCGAGCCAGCGCCGGGTGACGAGCTCGTAGAGCGGCTTCCCCGTGCGGCGCCAGAGGCGCGCCAACGGCTTGCGCGGCATGCGCTCCGACGGGGCCACGGCGAGCGCTGTGGGGCCGCGCCCGTCGCGGGTGTAGCGCCGGCGGTGCTTCTGCACGTGACGCAGGTCCTCGTGGCAGCGCGCGCGGAAGGCCCGGCTCGGGCGCGGGTGCACACTCGCGAGCTGCAGGTCGATCAACGCCGGGGCGCCGGTGGGCAGCACGAGCACGTTCTGCTCCTTGTGCAGGTCGTTGTGGCAGACGCCTGCCGCGTGGAGCGCGCGGACGAGCGCTTCGAGGTCGGCGAAGAAGGAGTACGGCAGCCACTCCGCCCGGTGCAGCGGGGTGCCAGGGAGGTGGCCGCGGACGAACACGTCCCCGCGCCGCGGCGTCACACCGCGCGCATCGGGCAGCGTCGCTGCCGCGGCGGCGAGCGCCTCGGGCAGGTGCGCCGGGACGCGGCCCGCGAGCGCGGCGCAGCCGGCGAGGTGCGCGAGCGCGCGCTGCTCGCGCCGCGCGAGCACGCGCGCGACGAGCGCCCAACCGGGGCGCCGTGTGACCACCCGCCGCACACAGCGCAGCGCGTCGACCTCGACGAGGTCGACGTGGCCCAAGGCATCCCGCTTCCACTCGAGCACCGCCATCGCGGGGGAACGTTACCAGGCGCCGACCGCGGCGGCGCGACCTGGTAACGTGCGCCCCCCACGATGCGCCCTTCACCCACCCTCTCGGCGCGCGGCCTCACCCGCCGCTTCGGCGCGCGGCTGGCGCTGGCGCCCTTCGACCTCGATGTCGAGCCGGGCGCCGTGACCGGCCTCCTCGGGCCGAACGGCAGCGGCAAGAGCACGCTCATGCGCTGCCTCGTCGGCCTCGTCCGCCCTGACGCGGGGACCGCGGTCGTCGGCGGCGTGCCCCTCACCGGCGACGGCACGGCGGTCCGCCGGCGGGCCACCTACGCCCCCGGAGAGCTGCACCTCTACGGCGAGCTGACGGGGCGGGCGCACCTCGCGCTGCTCCTGCGTGGGCGCAGCCGCGCGGACCTCGCGCGCGGGGTCGCGCTCGCGCTGGACCTCGGCCTGCCGCTCGACCTGCGCGTGCGCGGCTACAGCCACGGGATGAAGCGCCAGCTCCTCTTCGCAGCGGCGCTGGCGCCCGACGTGCCGGTGCGCATCCTGGACGAGATCAGCGAAGGCCTCGACCCCGCCAAGCGCAGCGAGGTCCTCGCGCGGATCGAAGACGACGCGCGCAGCGGTCGGACGATCCTGCTGTCGTCCCACCACCTGGGCGAGGTCGACCGCGCGTGCGCGCGGCTGCTCTTCGTCAGCGGCGGCAAGCTGATCGCGGACGAGTCCGCGGCGGCGATCGCGCTGCGCGCGGCGCGGCGCATGGCGCTCGACTGGGCCTCGCCCGAGGTCGCCGCGCGCGTCGCCGCGCGGCTCTCTGGGCCCGCCGTCGCCGCGGTCCACATCGTGGGCGCGCGCACGTCGTTCACCCTCGCGAGCGACGACCCGCGCCCCTTCCTGGCGGCGCTCCAAGCCGCTGCCGAGCTCCCACCGCCGCGGGCGATGGAGCACGGCCGCATGTCCCTGTCCGACCTCTACCGCGACCTCTACGGCGTGGAGGGCACCTGATGCTGCGCACCGTCCGCGGTTACCTCGCCTACGGCGCGGGGCTCTTCTTCGTCCTGGTGCTGATGATCGCAGGCGCGATCTACTGGTGGCCGAGCTTCGCCGAGAACGTCTCGAAGCTGAAGGTCTTCGCGGCACCGATGCCGATGCTGGGCGACATGCTCAACCAGATCGAGCGCGGCGGCGTCGCCGCTTACGTCGTCGGCCAGCACTTCTTCAAGGCGGGCAACACCGTGGGCGTCGGGGCGGCGATCCTCTTCGCCGCCGGCGCGATCGCCGGAGAGGCGCACCGCGGGACGCTCGAGGTCTGGCTGGCGCGCCCGGTCTCACGCGCGCGGCTCCTCTCGGAGCGCTTCTTCGGCGGCCTCGCGCTGACGACGCTCCCGGTCTTCTTCACGAGCGCGCTCGTGCCGTGGATGCTCGGCTGGGTCGACGAGAGCATGGGCTACGGCGACCTGATGCGCTGCAGCGCGCACTGCGCGGCGCTGCTGGGCGCGATCTACGGCGTCACTTTCCTCTGGTCGGCGGCCTCGAGCGAGCCGATGCGGATCATCTTCGTCACGCTGATGTTCTGCGTCTTCCAGTTCGCCATGTACATGGTGAAGACCGCGACGGATTGGTCGCTGTTCCGCACGGCCGACATCGAGGTCTACATGGAGGTCGTGTTGAAGGACCGCCTGGACTGGCGCTATGTCGGTCCGATGGTGGCCGTGATCGTCGCGTCCTACCTCGGCGCGCTGCGTGCGTTCGCGCGGCGTGTCCCTTGATAGGTCAGCGCGCTCCGGGCCTGCGCGTTCGGGGCCTGCGCGCTCAGCGCCGCGCGTAGGCGCGCCACGCGCGCTCGAGCTCCTCGAAGGGCAAGACGCGGCCAGCCGCGGCGAGCGCTGCGCGGCGCGCGTTCGAGCGCGCCACGTCGAGGTTCGCGGAGGTCACGCCGACGCGGCCGAGGGCTTCGACCTCCCGGCGCCACGTCCGTACGAGTTCGTTGTAGTAGGCCGCGAGGAAGCGGGTGTGCGCTGGGTCCCCGCTCGTCCGCAGATGGTGCACGAGCGACCAGGCCATCGAATAGTGCAGCGCAGCGTCCGCGTAGAACGCAGGCTGGTCCAGCGCGAGCAGCGTCGCGAGGTCGGGGCCGCTCTTCTGGTCGAGCTCGCGCTTCAACCAGGCGGCGCGGTCGGCGAGCGGCTCGATGCTGGTGAGGCGCCCGCGGACGAACTT
>Ga0169931_10013423_pt1 | contig 11187 bp, 6 predicted proteins | sample Kivu_15m_20L_FD_129675 | JGI IMG/M metagenome (GOLD analysis project Ga0169931, IMG submission 129675) | Freshwater microbial communities from Lake Kivu, Western Province, Rwanda to study Microbial Dark Matter (Phase II) - Kivu_15m_20L... | ecosystem: Environmental > Aquatic > Freshwater > Lake ... | reverse complement strand
CCCCAACCCCAACCCCCACCCCAACCCCAACCCCAACCCCAACCCCAACCCCAACCCCAACCCCAACCCCAACCCCAACCCCAACCCCAACCCCGTTATTTTAAATTCAAATAGACAATCATAAACACATTTATCAATCACAGCTACTAGAGATAGTTAGTTACTTCCTAATGCTTTGTTTCCTAAGCGAAAGCTTAATTCTCTTAGATTTCGATTCTTTTGCTGCCTACCAATAAATTTTTATTGTATTCTACGATCATTCCTTGTCTAAACTATTTACATCTTTTCGCTAAAAATGCTTCTATTTTTTTGATTTCAACATCGGCCTTGCACTAAGTCGGTTATAGAGTTTTTACCATTTTGTAGTCCTTAAGACTTTCTTTGTATTTGCCTAGTTTTTTTAGGCATTCAGCCCTACGATAGTATGATTTTGAATATTTGCTATTATACAGTAAAGATTGATTAGCGTCTTACAGAGCCTTGACAGTTTAATTAATTTTTAAATAAGTCATGGCCCTATTGGATAAAACTACACATCTTAGTTTTTTCTTCTATTCTGTCATATTCTATAACGTTATATTCTCCGCATCAAGCTTTTGTAGACACTGTGTGTAGCAATTTATGGCCTTATCATACTACAAGCTCTGAAAATGAAGGTTTCCCTTGATTAGAAAATAAATACTTTGTCTTTTAATTCAGTAGGATCGCTTACAACATTTCTTCTGGAAGCCTGAATATTCATTTTCGTTTTTGGTTTGGCCCGAAGATTACTTTTTGACTATTAGTAAGGGTTATAAGGTTTGTAGGCTCTTTGCTATTCTTACTACAGCTTTTCAAGCTATTTATCGACATCGTATTTATCCCAAGCTTTGTAGTACTCTCCCACTGTGTTTACATCTCGAATCAGCTATTTTTTCTTACCGGCTGCCTTTTCTTGATCAACTTTGGTCTCTCTTACTGGCTATTTCACAATATTTTCATTCTTTTTCGGCTACTCTCTACTCTTCATCTTGCTATCCTATTATTTTCTAAGTTTGGCTTTAGTCTTTTCCTTCAATTCCATTTCTGTTTACCAGTCGTAGAGGTCAGTCACATACTATCTGATCTCCTGAGCGTTCTGTTTTATTTTATGCTGGATCTCAATGCTCATAGTTTATAATATTCAAATCGGTTTAAAATAAAATCAAAATCACATGTAATGAGCTTTGCGACGATTACTATCATAAGCTGATACTATTCGCTTTCGCTTTGAATAGCTCTAGATCTAAGAATCTATAATACTTTTTGTTTTGTTTTGCCTTTTTTATATAATAGATGAGTTTCCTATCTAAGATGCCTAAACTCGTTAAATCGTTCGATCCGGTTTTTATTCAATCATAGTTAACCAGTCTTGAGGTAGAGGATCAGGGTTGTGATATTCTGATTCGGGAAGTAAAAGACCTTATTTGTTAGTGAGTCTCAGACTTGTGGAGGAAAGAGTTCCTTACTGGTAGAGACCTATAGATATAAAAAGACCCCAAGAAAGATAGGGAAACACTTTTTTGCCAGAAAACATCTTAAAATAGTCCCTTCTTATCACTTTATCGCTTTTGAATTAATCAAGTTAAAGTTCGATTAGTCCAAAAGAATCTCCGTTTTCCCTAAGCTAAATAGCTATAAAATTATGATTTTTAAGAAATTATTTGACAACATTACGATTTTCTGCAAAAAAATAAAGAACTCTGATCTTTTCTATGGCTATTTTTATCAAGTTTTAGCCCATACTTTAGGCAGATTGAAAATTAAGAGGAACTTTTATTTTTTGATTCAAAAGTTAGTACTACAGATGATACCTGTTTTTGCTCTAAAGCACCCAAGATGGGATATCTCGAATCCCATGAATATACACCATTAAGCGATACTTTTATATATTTGGTCGATTACATGCTAGTTAGAATCTAAGCTGATTTTCCTGAGGTAGCTACCATCCCGCTGGCATTTCCACATCATACTTCAGTTTCTGCAGACGAGTGCCAAACTGAACAGAATGTCCTTTAAAATATGGCACCCCAGTAATCGAAATAGCGTTTCGGTCATCAGTTGGAATCTTGATTCCTACTAGTTTGGCCAATTTAGTCTCCAGCTCAACCAGTCTCTGAATTTATGTATAAAACTTATAGCAACTGTCACAGATCTTATGCTAGAAGTAAAGTCCTACTGAGTTGATATGCATTTTGAAAGAACGTTAAAGCCAAGGGAAAGATTTTCCGAGACGGATCAAATGTTGGTCGCATTGTAAGATCATCATCAGCGTTATTTTATGAGTCATCAGATGTTAGGCGTATATCTTGTAGCAGTATTTGCATTTTTTACATTTAGTGTAGGTCTAAAGTTTCTTTTTTTAGACGTTTTAGTCGGGTTAGTTGTCGTACATAGTTATGAGTTTTATATCTATTTTTAGATCCTCTTTCAAAATAAAGGCTTTGGTATTGATGTACCACCAGTTACCTCCTTCGTCTTTTATAAAATCGCATACTAGTTCAGTAAATTATATTTTCAGATGAGTTTATACAAATTTAGCAATATTTTTGACATACGGCAGAGTCTCTTTAAGATATTTTTAACTAAGACATTTAGATGCTGTAAAGGCCTTAAGCATTTTCGTGTTTACAATAAATTTGCTAATCTAATTGACTTTTTCAACAGAATTGTAAGCGTAGTTTGAGCTAAGCATCCATCCTTAGTTACGTCCACTTCTTCGCCAACAAGTTCGCATGACAGACGGTTTGACACTTTGACACTTGACGAATCTCTGAATAACACTTACTTAGCTTCGTTGACTCAGAACAGTAGAAAGTGCATTTTTCATTTCAACTGAGCTTATGACTTTAACATCGTTTCCAGATATAGAGCCATATCCATATTAAGGCTGTGTTATTACAATTTTACTTTTTTCATGACAGCCACTAGTTCTTTCTCAAAAGCTCCTTACATGAACTTTTTAGTGATTGTGAAATAAGGTACATTATCGATTCTGCAGACCTAGCCTTTACTATTGGTGAACATCCACATAAGTGGCCCATCTCGATCATTGAAAATGATAGTGTCAGGGATGTTTATCTTTAGCTTCGATTTGTGTTCCTTATCACAAGGTCTTAGTGCCAATAGCTTGAAGAAATTTAGATAAGGCATTATGGAGTCTGAGTTGTATTTGTATTTTTTGGGCTGAGTAAAAAGATGCATACATGTCTGCTTTCAGGATCATCTATGTATGAAATTTTAGTGATTATAGCCTTAAGAAGCTTTTCTTGTTCTTATTCTATCTATTCTTAGTCCTGATTTAGCTGATTTTTACCTGTTACATCAATGGGTTGAAATAATTTTATTACAAACTGCAAAAAAAATACTAGACAAATCAACAAAGATAAATAGAACATGATTAAATTTAAAGTTTTAACTTAAAAAAATATTTAATTGATATAGAAAAGTATTGATAATATTGAGATTAAATCAGAGTTTCACTGATTGTTCGATAGGGGCATCCCATCTAACAATATTGCTGGTGCTTCGCATTCCATTGAAGTTGCTTCGAGATCCGTATGTATAGGCACCCATTCCTGAAAAACAAAGCCAGTCTCCTACTTTCAGCCCTGTAGGAACTGAAAGATTCTTAGCGATTATGTCGATACCGTCGCATGTCATACCGAAAATTGTAGAACTTTCTTTATCTTTGATAACTTCTTCGTTGCTTTAGTAGACACATCTGTAGAATTGTTCAGGATCTTTCTCGAAACAGACATCATCCATAAGAACATTGTTGAACATGTGATAAACCGATTCGTTCAAATGGTAGCAAGGTTTTCCATTTTTGGTGCGTCGACCTAGGACTCGAGTCAACAAGTAGAAAGAGTTGGCACAGAAATGTCGACCTGGCTCAGCAATCACCTTGTAGCCCAAAGAGTCATTTTCAGTGATTTTCAAAGCGTTAATAGTCTTTTCGGGCAAATCTCCTGAGGGAAAACCACCTCCAATGTCCAAGATATCCATTTGATGGCCATAAAGACGACCAATTTTCATGCAGTTTCTAGCCAAGAGCACTGCTTTTCCGAAAGTGGAAGAGCCATGCATGCCTGAGCCACAGTGAAAATGAATTCCTCGGAGAATGACTCCCTTGTTTGCTATTTCTTGCATTCTCTATTAGATTTCCTCAGTAGTTTATAGGTCATCTCCAAACTTTCCTGAAAAAGGGGTAGAGATGCTATCTCCAGCATCTTCTTTAATGGCTATACGCCAAAGTATGCCCATATTGGGTGCTAGTCTTTGAATTTTGTCTAGCTCATCGATTGTATCAGCTGTAGTAAGCTTGACTCCGTTTCTTTCGGCCCACTCGAGCTCACTCTCATCCTTGATGGAATTCGAGTAAACTATATTGTCCTTGTCGGCACCCAGATCAAGAGCTATCTGAATTTATGCTCTTGAGGCGCAGTCGAACCCGCATCCCTCTGCATGAAGTTCCTTGAGAATGGGTAGGGCTGGATTAGATTTGATGGCGTAGTGGGGAGTGATCCATGGAAGAGTAGCCCTCCAGTTCTTGAGCTTCTTCATGGCTTCGTTGGAGTTGTAGACGAGGCAACTTGTTTGGAAGTTGTTGGTCTCAACCATCTATGCGATCTCTTGAGATTGCATGAGAGTCAGTTTTCGGGGATCGTTACCTTTGAGGAAATAGACGGAGTTCGAGGAAGAGTTTTTGTGAGCCAAGGTGTTGTTTTGGACACAGCTGGAAGCACCGGTGACTTGTAACAGTGGAAACTTTGAAATGTTTAATAATTTTCTGGAACTATACTACAAATTTAATGTCTACATCTGATAATTTCCGATCGGCCGCTAATTTTTTCCAACTGCCATAGACTTCCATATTATTCTGAAAATGCTTTATTTTTATCAAAATGCATCTAAATACCTTTTAGAAATAAGTATGTAGGGCTCTATATATAATGAGACTTTCAGACTTAATAAGTTCGATATTTATGATGCTTGCCATATGCGTTTAAACTTAAAATTTTGTCGAAGGTCGTTGAATATCTAAAAACACAAATTTAGTTAAGAAATGAGATAAAAATTTATAAATTAATGTCTTAGTTTTAAAATATTGCACAAGCATAACCATCTTTTTTAGATAAATAGGTTTATAATATTAGCAAGGTATCACTTAATTATATAACTTCAAAAATAAGCTTATTTGATAAAATTATGCTTTTTAACTAGACTACGCGAGATTTTCTTAAAAATATTGTTAAAGTAAGAAATATGATGATAATATTTACATTTTAGTAAGAATATTTTTAGGTAAGAATAGATAAACAAATGAGAGATCATTTTTTCATTCCTTTTTTGAACTTTTCTGCTAAATACGACAGATTAGCTAAAGGAGAAGCCGTGACTGCATTTTAAACTGCCATTTTAGCCGAACTTTTTCTATTTATTGATTTTATGCTATCTTTCAAACAGTTTGATAGTTCCCCGGGACCTCCAATCAACACCCTTTAGGTTAGATTGCGATCCTTATTATAATCAGAAAAGGTAAAAAGTTTATCAACATCTTTAAGCAACTCATTAGGTACAAGTGGTAGCAAAATAGCTAAACTTTTACCTGTGTAGACAAATGACATGAAGTCGCCCTCTATGAATAGCTCTTTAGGCATTTGACCCATAAAACCTTTTAAATAAGGTATGTATATTTGCTTGAATCTTTCGTAATTATTTCTTACTATATTGAGGACTTTGTCAGGGTTTTAAGCGCCTACTGAAAATCTAATGTCGCCCATGTAGCTAAGCTCGCATAATTTGCAAAAGAAAGTCTACAAATCAAGCTGACGGCCTTTGCCAGCTATAATTAAAAGTGTGGTTACAACTGCCATTTACCTGTTTTTATTCATATCTTCATAAAGACCTTAAGCAAAAGGAATGATCGGCAAAACAGGTTTGTGAAGTCTGCCGGCAAAACTCATGTGTTTCCAAGTTCTTAAATCAAATCTAAGATCTTCTTTTCCTACTACAGAATACTTTATTTTTCTATTATTAAGTGTAGTGTGATTGGAATGCATAGGGAAGAGGGACTTGTTAGCCCAGTTAAGAACTCCAGCTCCAAAAATTCCACTAGCACCTGAGTACTACTAGGGACGCAATCTTTGCAATTATGTATGAAAAGTTTAGGTATTCCTGACCTAAACTATAAAATCCAATGTTTTGCTTGATGTACTATTGGCATCTGAGCTTTGCGGAAACGCGCCAGAGCCATATGCAAGGATATTTGTAACTTGTTGATTAAAGACTGTTCCCCATTTTCCTCTAAAAGCTGCAGCTAGATTAGATACTGTTTGTGGATTCATAATTAAATTAAGTGTATTATATATAAACTGAAGAGATATATTAAGAAGTTCATTTTTTTTGCGATCATGTTAGTTTGATAAAAAGAAACAAGTATTATAAGATTGATGAATCAAATGAAGGCTAGGTCTAAGGCGGGTATATTTTCTGTTGTAGGCTGATGAACGGAAGAATTCCATCTGATAACGCGCTCAGTACTTCTCATTCCGTTGAAGTTGCTTCTGCAACCATATGTGTATGCGCCCATTCCTGATAGGCATAGCCAGTCTCCAACTTTAAGGTTTTCAGGAACTGCGATATTCTTGGCAATCACATCCATTCCATCGCAGGTCATCCCGAAGAAAGTCGACTGCTGTCTTTCTTGTAAAGCCACTTAGTTGCTTGACTCCAGACATCTATAGAATTGCTAGTTTCTGTTTTAAAAAGAAACTCCATCCATGACGTTGCAGTTGAAACTATGATACAAAGAGTCGTTAAGGTGGTAACACAATTTTCCATTTTTAGTGCGTCGACCTAAGATTCGAGTCAACAAGTAGAAAGAGTTGGCACAAAAGTGTCGGCCTGGCTCAGCGATCACCTTGTAGCCCAAAGAGTCATTTTCAGTGATTTTAAGGGCATCGACAGTCTTCTGAGAAAGGTCACCTGAGGGGAAACCGCCACCGATGTCCAAGATGTCCATCTTGTGACCGTATGCCCGACCGATCCTCATGCAGTTTCTGGCTAATATCACTGCTTTTCCGAAAGTGGAAGAGCCATGCATGCCTGAGCCGCAGTGGAAGTGAATTCCTCGAAGAACAATGCCTTTGTTTGCTATTTCTTGCATTCTGTGATGAATGTCCTCAGTGCTTTATAAGTCATCTCCAAATTTGTTGGAAAACGGTGTTGCGAGTTTATCACCAGAGTCTTCCTTGATAGCTATGCGCCATAGAATGCCCATATTGGGAGCCAATCTTTGAATTTTTTCTAATTCGTCAATCGAGTCTGCTGAAGTAAGCTTGATTCCGTTTCTTTCGGCCCACTATAGGTCACTCTAATCCTTAATAGGATTAGAGTAAACTACATTCTCCTTATTTGCTCCGATATCAAGAACGTTTTCAAGCTAGGTCCTGGATGCACAGTCGAACCCACATCCCTCTGAATGCATGTCTTTGAGCATGGGCAAGGCTGGATTGGATTTAATGGCGTAGTGGGGAGTGATCCAGGGCAGAGTCTTTTTCCAGTTACTAAGTTTTCGCATAGCTTCATTTGAGTTGTAAACGAGGCAGCTTGTTTGGAAGTTATTCTTTTCAACAAGTTACGCCATTTCTCGACTCTGAGAGAGCGAGAGCTGACGTGAGTCATTTCCTCTGAGGAAGTAGACAGAGTTGAAGAAGGAACTGGTGTAAACCAAACCGTTGCTTTGAGCAAAGCAGCGAAGACCTGAAAGTTTGAACAGTGGGAAAACCTTAAAGTTTAAATACTAAGCTCTGATAACTTCTAACATTAAAGCACAAAACTGATCATTTCCGATCGGCCGCCTTTTTCAAATCAATAATCATAGGCATTCTCGAAAAAAAATAAATAACTGTTGGAGGCTTTTTCATGATCTTAGCCAATCAATAGTATGGTACTACTTACTACTCCAATATTTTGTTGTGAGAATGTAATCCTCGTGTTCTCACATAAAGATGATATTTTCTGGCAGCTTTGCAAACGTAATATTATACAAAAAATCTTAAAAAACAACGAGCATGTTGAAATCTTTTATGCATAGCAAAACATAGTCTTTATGGCACAAAAAGTGATTAAAACTCAATCAAATGATTTGATTGCCTCAAATATCAATCCTTTGGACAAAAATTAAAACAAAAAAAATTATAAAACCTTTAATATCCAGACTTGTAGCAAAAAATAAAATATATTTATTAATATATTGATATCATCTTCTATATGATAAGAATAAACTTTACAAACAATATGCTTACTAAAATTCTTGATAAAATACAAAAAAATATCTAATACTAGGTCATCTAACTATCTTGTTTGTAAAAAATGCTTTGGTTTGATCATTTTATCAAGATTTAGAAACCTCCCAGAGAGCTATAGCTCCATCTTCTTGTCCAACTGTAGCCAGCAGGCGACTATCTGGGCTCAGCACGCATAAATAGACCTAGTTCAGATGCTCTACATACACCTGACACCCCTGATCTTTAGAAGAATTCAAAGGGAAGCCAAATATTCTTAAACTGCCTATTTAATCTGACGCCACGATCCCCGAGTTCATAACTTGCACAACTCTTAGCAATTTATTTTCTTCTGAATAGAAAGCAGAAATATCCCTTATGGCTGAACTCGTTTTACACGCCTACTAGCTCCACTCCAAATTGCTTTCAATCTTGCCAGCTTCAACTTTCTAACAAGTCATTAGATCGATAATATGTTGTTACTAATCTGGAGTCTGGTAAACTAGATAGTCGTGATCTGTGCAAAAATCTATTATTTCTATACTAGCTGGAATGTTTTCAAATGTCTTGTAGAGAGAATAAAAAGAGTTTTAAGAGCTTGGGACGTTCATATTGTATATCTCTATTTTAGCATTTTGAGCTGAATTAGGAGCTATTAGCACTGCCAGAAAAGTCTAGCGACTTGACATCACAACTGCTTTGATTCCAGATTCGCATTTCATCCATTATTTTCTTCTCTGAAGTTTGCCCTCTTTATCATCTTTGGCATCTTTTACATAGTTGTAGACTGTAATTGCTCCCTTGAAAACCAGAAAAATGCGTGAGCTTAGCTTACAAGCGAGCATCCTAACCAAAGAGTGATGCTTAAATTAGACCCTTTCTTAGAAAACTTTCTGACAATCTGCTACATTAACAACTGCAAAAGTTCCATACTAACCTGCAGCTTAAGTTGTCATCAGATAAAGCTTTTTAGAAGAAGTATTGAAACTAATCGAGTTTATTTTTTAGTGATGAAAAGATGTTAAAAATAAAGAAAATCTGCTTTGGGATTGATTGTTGATATTGGCAGAAACACTAAAAGGAATATGTTGAATTTCTCCAGCTCTATTGCCTATTATCAAAGCTTATTTGCTTAAACAAACGCTTTGGATTTGAAATTTAACCGGAACGTTAACACCGTTTCCTATGTAATGACTTGCTTACCTGCAAATGTGCTAAACTATTGTAATTTTTGTATGATCAAATTTGGAGAAAAATGCCAAATAATAGCAGTGCCATCTGCTGCGCCAGATACAAATATTTTTGAGTTAATCGATGTGAAAAGGCAAAGCACCGGTTTGCTTGGATGGGCATTCTGGCGTTTTAGTAGTTTTCCCTACTTCCACACATAAAGATATCCATCAGAGCCTGAGCTTATCGCGTGCTATCCTATAAAGATAATGCTGTAGAAAATGATTCCTTTATTAAGCTATTACTGTTCATTTAGCTCGTAAAGCTTTTAAATGAGCATTTTTCCTTGATATTTCCATTCACTCATGTAGTTTACCCCACACAAAGTCGCCAAATTATCGCAGTTTGTTGCAAAACTCATATCGTTTATTTCCAGAGGAGCGTAAAAATGATGAACAGCAGTCACTATCTTGTAAGTCAAATCTATATAAAGAAGATATTTATGTCCACTACGGGCTAAGACCAAAGCTAAAGCCACTTTACTCGAGGGAGAAATCTTTAGAATGAGAACGGAAACAAAACCTGGCAAATTTATTTGAAACAAAGGACAGTTAGTGCTTATATCCCAGACCATCAATTTAGCATTTTATTAGCTGCTTCCCACAATCAACAATTTTTTGCAATCATCTAAAGCTATACAAGATATTTCAGGATGACTGCTGGCTAAAGAAACGTCAGGTTTAAGTAAAGTTTGTTTTATTTTATTTTACTACTGGCGCATTATTAGCAAATTGCAGCCTGAAAAAGATATTAGGTTATCTTTGAGATCGATGAAAATGTTGTTTCTTTTGTAAAAAGCATTACGGCCTATTAAAGCTTGAATTTTGAGTTAAATATGACTGTCACGACTAACTTTGTATTCGTATTCTGACATCATTTTCTTTCTTTTAGAGTAGATATGTTTAAGCTTATATTCTATCTGCTAGACACTTCGGTGCTCAGTGAAAGAATCGGGGTTCACTTGGCCAAGATCCCATCTAGATTACCACCATATACGCATACAAGCTAGTCCTTAGCTTTAAGCTGCACTTATATATAAATTTTAATCTTTTATTTAAAGTTTAGTTATAGGACTATCGAAGACGATGAAAGATCTGACATGGAAACGAATTTAACCATCTCTTTTGCCAAAAAATGCTTTCTATACTGTAATTATCTAGCCATTTTATGTTCCCAACAGTAAGTAGTTATGGTATTGAGCTATTACTGTTATAGAAAGATGCTATTTGCTCAAGTATTATTTCTGGCCTTGAGAAATCAGCTGCAAGCAGGGTGTATACGAACATTTGATTTTAGTCGAAAAGTCAAGATGCAAAAATTATGCTGAAGTCCAGTTTAGTTTCTGTTGATTGCTCACAGTGCTATAACATTTGTATTGGCTGTCTTTGTATATGGCTTATTGGCGATTTTAATGCCACAAAACTAAAAGCGACTATCCCGAGTTATTAAAGCTCATCCAGTGAACATCAATTTTCGAAGAAGACTATTAGTAGTAAAATTTAGGTTAATAAACATATTACTGATTTTTTGAAAAATCTCTTTAATAAATCCAAATCTATTATCTTTTTCCTAAAAGTACAGCGATTTTGTTATTGTTTTGTGAAAAAACTGCTTTTTGGACTTGATTTACACCTTTTTTCAAAGGGAT
>Ga0169931_10013422_pt1 | contig 11187 bp, 6 predicted proteins | sample Kivu_15m_20L_FD_129675 | JGI IMG/M metagenome (GOLD analysis project Ga0169931, IMG submission 129675) | Freshwater microbial communities from Lake Kivu, Western Province, Rwanda to study Microbial Dark Matter (Phase II) - Kivu_15m_20L... | ecosystem: Environmental > Aquatic > Freshwater > Lake ... | reverse complement strand
CATCCATCCCAAGAATACGTCGAAGGAGACTCTTTTCATTCTAAAATTCTCTCCCTCCTATACATACTTTCCACACCACTGCTGACTAGTAATACATCCAACAAACACACTGTCAGTGCAGACTCACGATACCCTATTACTGAAATATGGATGTCTCGTCTATATAAACTTTCCATCAATCATTTTTTTATTTATTTAATAAATACGACCAATACGAAAAAACAAAACAATTTGTTTGAAAAATTAACTCGTTATCCACCTTTTGTTCCCACACACAAAATCACTAAAATTCAAAAAGAATACAATTTTTTGGTAAAAAGAAAGGATTCATTGTGTATATGAGAAGAATGAATGTAAAATTAATCGAAAGTGAAATAAGTCTACTCAAAGACTTATCATCACCACCACCACCTCCTCCTCCTCCGAATTCTTCCTTATCATCTCCTTCACTGGCTCCTCCGAATTCTTCACCCTTATCAACCAATTTATCCAGGGCAGATCATGATACATTACAAATGTTAGATGAACATTATGAACATGCCTTAGAGGAGGGTTATGTCTCCTATTGTGCAAGAGAAACATGTATCTTTCGAAATGCACTTGTATCTGTCGTGGCATTTGTAGTATTCATTGCCTTGGGAACTACAGTCTTTAACTACAATTCACATATGCCCATTGTGGAATCGATACTTTTTACCATGGTTACATGGACTACGACGGGATATGATAATAAATTGCATCGGACGAATTTTCTCATGGTATTTTTAATTTTCTATCTTTATGTGGGTATTGCTACCTTAACTATCTTTGTGACAGAGGTATATCAATATGTAGCCTTAGTCGCAGCAAGATCACGTTATGATTATAAAAAGGAATATTTAGCATTAATATTTTATCAACAACAGCAAGAAGAAGATGAACATGGTATTGGTGGGACGAATTCTACTGCTGCCACACCATATCAAATGCTAGATACAACAAAACATGGTGGTGGTAGTAGTGCGAATCATCATCGGACATCCATTACATCCAGAACAACAATGCCATTTATCATTGCTTTGTCGAATCCAAGAAATAAACACTTGAAACGAATAATACAATTCTTTCAAGAAAATCCAACGGGACAGCTATTTCGTTCCTTACTCCCATGTATATTCATTCTACTCTTTAGTGGCGCTATTTTTAACATTACGGAAGATTGGTCCTACTTGGAAGGACTCTACTTTTCAACGGTTTCATTAACCACATGTGGTTATGGTGATTTTGTACCCACCAATCTTTCTACCAAATGGATTTGTATTTTCTGGTTACCTCTTTCTGTACCCTTTATGGGATGGTACATGTCGGGTATTGCAAGATTTTTCTTATCTGTCAATGAAAGGAATATACAAAAATATGAAAAACGAATTCGTGATAGATTACGAAATATGCGACATGATACTACAAATTCGTCTCCTACATGTAAATCAACAACAGTATCGGATCCCAAAATGGTAGAAATGACTTTACAAAAAGAGTCTTTATTGGGTAATCATCCTCATGATTTAGTTTTGAATGTCGAACATGGATCGTCTACTACTACTACTTATCATCATCATCATCATCCTACCTCAACTACTAATAATGCTACTACTACTACCACCTTGGATAGTAATAGTAATATTCAACAATATAAACCAGAATCTATGAAAACGATGAAACATGTATTGGATGCTGTACGGCATAAATTAGCATTAACAACAGCAGCAATATTTCAAGATAATGATAAAACAAGGAATCATAATCCAAGTCCTGTGGCGCAATATTTTAGTTTACGTGCTGCTAAACAAATTAGTGCAGAAGAAGCGGGTAAACCCTCCTTTATTTTACGTACCTTAGTCCTTGAAAGACTTGGAAATATTATTGCCAATGATGTAGCAGGATCTAAATCTACAACAGATACGAACGAAAATACAATAACTGTGACCTTTCATACCTTGAAAGATGTCGCCATAAAATGGATGATCCCTACCACAGCACATAAGTCGTTTTATTCCGTCTGTACACATTGTTTATTCTTTGTGGGTGTACACACGATGGAAGTTCGTAAGGCCGATGCTTTATTTGAATTGACATCGTATGATTTTCATGTCTTGCTAGGACCCTTCTTAGCAGATATGGGTTCCTCGGAGGATATGGAAAATTGGTTGAAGGCTACAAATATTCTTGCCAAGGAAATTTTTATTGGAATAGATATGGAAGAAGCGATACGGAGAAAACAACGTCGAAGTTCAGCAGAAGCATTGACTACGTCCATCTCCAATTCTTCCCTTGTATAATTGCGAGATAACGTACACAAATAGCTTAATATATTTTTTGAAATAAATGTAAGAGAAAAGTGTTGTACCGAAAAGTGTAACGCGCTAAAACATTAATGGTTTTGGAACAAAGAAAAACAAATATAGAAAAGCGTCATTTCCGCTACAATAAAGGATCCCTCGCAGAAAGATAGATTCGTAACTTTTCGGGAACTCGTTCATGCAATTCATGTGGTAAAAAGATTTTATTGCCATGCTTAACGTAGTCTAATGCATCATTGTATGCATCAGCGAAGGCAATAGCTTTAGGATCTCGCATGAAAAGTTCCGATTCATCTGCCGCCTTAAGTGAAAGTGTATACAATTTACCAATCAATTGACCGACAGCATTCCTTCTGGCCGAATCAATCATGACCTTTTGTGCATCTTCATACCATGCCCGGTTTGATATATCAGGCTTAGTGACTTCATCCTCTGCAGGTATGTTTTCCATTTCATCTGTAACAATATGTTTGAGAATGACTTCGCTCCAACAAACAAAGTAGCGATCACCATCTAAATCTCCTGAAGCGATCATCTCAGGGAGACTTTTGAAGCCTTTGTTTGGGAAACCGAAAATGACAGCACCAAAGTGCAAGCTTTCAAGAAATGTCCATTCATCCTCAGTCATACTTGCTGGACGTTGTCGTATGACTGGGAGCCTACGCGCATCACTGCATTTGATACAAGGAGAGCGTGTGATGAATATGGTTTCACCCAAGATCTCTTTACGAGCTATTCCTGTAAGGTAGATATAGCCTTGTGGGATTTTCCCAGTAGGGTCTGCTACTCCGCGAACATATGCATGTTTAAGACCTGTAACTCGAGCACTTTGTTTTGCGTATTCATCGACAATTGAAGATGGAACTTGTAGGCCTTGGAAAAGTCGTATAACCATATCACTCAAGGGATTTACACGGAAAGATTTTGGAGGAGGTTTTGCAGTCGGATCGATAGAAGGTAAACGACCAACATACAGATTATTGGAACTAGGATCTACTCCTGCTTGACATATAAGTACAAATGCCAAGTGTGCATAGGTCGGATCAGATGAGGGGCCTACTTTCCGCATGGAAGTGGGTAGCTGTATGGGTGGGCCACTTATAATTTTCTTTCGCATTAAAATACCTTTAAAGATTCCCAAACGAGGAATGATAAGACGAACCTGAATACACGTTACTCGCTTGGCTGTAGGGGTCGAACCACAGACTTTGTAAAGCATATCTTCCGAAATAAAGCCACAGCCCACGTGACCCATTTCTTCAATATTACAAAATAATGAGGAGTCTAGGATTTGAATCGCAGACTTTCCTTTCAATTTGTGAGCTGGTGATTGTAGAAGCTCCAAACGACTCACTACTTTTGAAGTAGTAAGTGAGGCAAAGTCACCAATCTTTAGTAGTTCTTCTTTCGCCCATCTTGTTTGTAAACGAGGTCCAGACACAATCGCATAAGCTAACCGTAAATAATCTCGGCTCTGGAATGAGAAACCAGTATTCTCTGAATATACCTTGGCCGATATAAGTTGTAGGATGCAACCATATTGTCTGATGGTTGTTTCAATGGATACATTTTCTTTCACTCGAATGTCTTTCGTAATAAGACGAGTGCCCCATTGATATTCTAGAAAACAAGCTGGGTCTGGTTTCATGGTTGAGGCGATGACACGGACCATGTGAAAATTTCCCATCATTAACGGACTTTTACCACCATCAAGGATTCGAAAATCTCCCATTTTTGTATTATGTAACTCTGTGTTTTCATCTGTTTCACAGTCCATAAACAGACCTTCCAAGTGCTCATCCAAAGATCGTACTTCATTTTCTTCCTCTTCTCCTTGTTCTAGGTTCATACCTGTATGTGAGTTGTTTCCCGGTTGTAATAACTGTATACTTTGTTTCTTTATCATTTTCTCAGTCGTAGTCCCTGGTAATCGCACGCGCACCATTTTCTCGGTAATTTTCACGATAATAGCACCCTTGGTTCCCCTGTATAAACCACCCGTTACATCAACGATGGATCCGATAGGAAATTCATTGTTCTTTATGTTGCAATAAGCCGATGTATTAGCAATGATCGGTGATTGTTCTGATGATACCTTGACACCCTCACTGGATGGTGATGAGGTAAACGTTTCCATGGTGGGTACAGTGGCTAAGTTTGGATACTCATATGCTTCATAAGGTTTTTCATCATTTTCTGATTCAGTCAAAGCAATCTTTATATCCGACGTGTAATTACGGCTAGGTTGAACATTACCCTTTTGTATACTTCGTTCGATAGTAGAATCACCAGGTATTTGTACGCGTACCATTTTATTCATTACCTTGATAACCCGCGCCCCTACTTTCCCCTTGTATGTTCCCCCAATAATATCAACATACATACCACATGTTATGGATGCATTATGTGTATCCATCGTTTCATGAATAGTGGTAGATACCCAATCCGTGTCCACTGATAGTGTTGCTGATATCTCCATTCCTCGTACCGATGTTGACTTAATCTCTACTTGCGTTGGCACGAACGTCTTATCATCTACTTGTATCAACTCGGACTTTTCCTTTACAACGACTGTCAATGATTCCACTTCTTCGTCTTCTCCTTCCTGCTTTGTCGGGATGGATATGTACTCTTGCATCGAGATAATCTTCTCTTCACTGGAGCTGGAGAAATTAGAGGATGAAAAATCAAATTTAATTGAATTATCACCCTTGATAGAACCAATAAACAGAGGACTTATTAAATCAACATTCTCCGTATTATTAACATCATCATTTTGAGAAAAGGTCAAACTACTTGTATTTCTTGTTAATGTTTTCTTTTCAAGGAGGAGTCCATCCAAATCGGGATGAATTTCAACTTGTAAAGGAATCCCCTTAATTTGATTTTTTTGATCATAGGAGTAATGAGATACATGTTTTACCATAATTTTCTTATCAGATGAACATAACGAATATGATGACGACGAAGAGGTAGATAAGGCAGCACCATCATCGTCCTCACTCAACATAGGTGCCAAGTCTGGTAGTCTAGCACTAGTATTATTTTCATCTAGCGGTATTATTACTGTTGTTGTTTCGATAGTTGAAATTCTCTTGGCGGGAGACCTCCTATTATATTCGGATTCATGTTGTATAACCGAAGTCGGACTAATACGACTTTCCGACGGTATTTTTTCATTCAAGGAAGAAGTTTGAATAACAGGTCGTAGTCGAAAGATATTCGTAAGTCTTGTTCCAATGGAAATTCGTCTTTCCACAGGCCTTGGTGGCATATTCAGGAATCAAATACTCTTTTATAGAGGGATCGGTGGAATGTACCTTTCTTGTTTCATGTAAATGTAGATTGTTGAAATGAGAAAGTCGAAGCAATACTGTAATTAAGAAGCGAGATCTGAATTATCACATGTGTAGCAAGGTAGCAAGTGTAGGACTGTAGCAAGCCTACCCGGGGTGCTACTGGCTACAAGCGAGTACCATAGCCGGTAGAAGCCGTTATGAGACATCACGACGTGTAATACAGCCCGAGCCGAGGTGCGCGGCTCCCCCATACATACACATCGAAAATCATCGTTATGGCTAAATTACTTTTATAATAAATAAAAATTAAAAGTTTTTTTTGTTTTTTGTGACAAGCTATAATACGTTTCATATTTCGTTCAATGGACCCATGAGATGAAGGTCTCCTTCACGGGTATAGTGCTTGTTATGAGTGTAAGCGTATTGTTCGCAGGTCAAATTGTGCTTAGCTTCACTACTACGAGAGTTGTACCATGGACAAGAGCAATAAAAAGTCATCCTTCATTGTCAATCGCACCTCTTCATCAAACGTATCCAATAAGACGAAATGTATCCATACCATCAACAATAACCTCAAAAACATCAACAAGATTATTAGCAGCGCCACTCTTGAATCCTACTGTTATGCTTGCATCTGTTTCAGCTACAGTCAAATTACTTTCATCGATTGGACTTGGTACACTCTATACACCGAGAGGACCTAAATTCCTTGGAAATATATTAGATCCATCCGCTATTTCCATTTTATCCAAATTAACCTTTTGGATTTTTCAACCTTGCTTTCTTTTTACTGGTGTAGCTGGGACACTTTCTACTGCTTTGGGAGGTGGATCATCGTCAGCAGGAGGACTATCACCACAAGCATTATTTTTACTACCCCTTGCTGCTTTACTTCAAATTTCCATGGGCTTTCTACTTGCGAATATTTATACAACATCTAAATTACGTAATCCTTTATTAGGTATATCTCAAGATGATGATGAAACTGCATCGGATATTAAAATGTGTGCAACCTTTGCCAACTCGGGTCCATTACCGTTGATCTTTGCCGATGCTTTATTCCAAATGAAGAAGGGTATTTATAATGATGTTGCAGCTTGCGTTAGTTTTTATTTACTTATATGGAGTCCAATGTTTTGGACCTTGGGACGGATCATCTTAGGATCCTATAAGGATAACAAAACGAAAGATGGACTTGTGAATTGGCGTATCCAACTCCAAAATCGATTGGGATTAATTTTTAGTCCACCCGTTGTTGGGTCACTTCTTGGTTTGATTGTTGGAAGTCAATCCAATCTTCGCAATCTTTTCTTTCAATCTTCTGGATTGTTTCATCCTCTTTACAGTGCTGCCAAGTCGTTTGGATATGCATACCTTCCCGCAGCTTTATTAGTTCTTGCAGGTAGTCTTGTTGGGACAAAAGCAACAACAAGTACTAATACTGCCATGAATCCTACCTCTTCCAATGTAAATACTTTTACTTCATCATCTTCATCTAGAATACATCCAAAAACAATCATCACTCTGTTATGTTCAAGATTTATTTTAGCACCCATGGTAGCATTAGCAGCAATGCGATTACTTACCTTTTTCAATCTCTTACCTACATCCAATCCAAGATCGTTGGCAATTGTAACATATACATTATTATGTGAAGGATGTATGCCACCAGCACAAAATTCTGTTGTCATGTTACAACTCGATGGCAAACGTGATCGAGCAGCGAAGATGGCGAAATTACTGACAGTTCTTTACACACTTGCTACTATCCCTATTACGTTTTTACTTAGTGCATGTTTGAGTCTAAGTGGTATATTAAATTATTCTTAAACGTACAATGGGTTGATATTTTAAACACAGACCTTGGTTCCCAACTCATATTATTGTAATCGTTCACAGTAATTCAATCAGAAATTTCGACCAAAAACTTCTGCAGACCCGTACTATTAATCGTCATCGATAATAATCTCTATATTTTCATCAAGTCCCTTGATCGTCTTCCTTACAACAACATGTTGCTTCCAGTTTCGGATCTACCATGACTATGTACAGTATGCCCTCTGAGATTATAAAGGCTTTCCTGAGATCTTTAGGAGATGTATCGAAACAAAAAGAATAATCAGACTCCATAATGTATGTCGAGTCCCATTTCATATTGGGGGACGTATCTAAATCTTTAGTGTTATTGTCCTATATACTGCTGTTCTCCTCCTTCTCCTCCTTAAATGAATAAGAATCAGGAACCATAATTCCTACATGAGGTAAAACCATGTGTGGTATCCATTTTCGATATTCTACATTCATAGTTGCTTGTTCTAGGATGTCTCTTAAAGTATCTGCGGTCGTACAACCTGTAAATACAAGCGCGCTTGTCATACCACCTTCATAACCCAATTGAATGTCTGTGTCTAATCGATCACCCACCATCAGTGTTCGATGGACATTCATAGAATGTTCCTGAATTAACAAATCGACTAATATTCTTGTAGGTTTACCCACATTGATTGCTTTTCTTTGGCTTGCACATTCCAAGGCAGAGATGATACAACCATTTCCTGGTAAATGATAATTATCCTTCCCTACAACATCATAGGAATCTTCATTCGTAGCAATAAATAAAGCATTAGGGAATCGTTGTAATAAACCCGTGGCTATACATAATTTTCGATAATTAAACCGAGTGTCTAATCCTACGACCAACGCATCCATTCGATGTACTTTATGAAAAGGATACGATGCTAATTCATCTCTTGTCATGGATGTAGATGATGTAGAATCATCATGTTCCACAAGAATAAAACCCATTTCTTGAAATTCGGTACGTAATGCATCTTCACCAATCACATGAATATACTGATACATATTGATGTTATGGGGTATAGTATGACTAGGAGTATGTGTGGTTATACTAAGAAACGAAAGATATTTGGCAGCGGAATATCCCGAAGTAATCATATGTCGTATCGAAAAGTAAGTCGATGGAGATAGATGAAATAACTTTGATAATTTCAACAACAAATCTTGACGACTTTGTCCAGCATTATTCGTTACAAATAGAATAGTCTTATTCTTAATCTCTATCCAATAATGTAACATGGATATTGAATGAGGTATAATATGACTTGAATCACGATAGAGTACACCATCACAATCAAACAGAATTGTATCAAAATGTGTATCTATGTAATTGCATATATCATGAGAATCTGTAAAAACATTTGGAAATAGGAGGTTATTATTATTATTATTATTATTATTATTGCCACTGGAATTAGTAGTGTATGAAAGTAGAATCGACATTTGTTGGATCGATTCATCTGTAGAGAAATAATTTATCTGCGGCTGATTTTTCGCAGTTTCATCATCGAAAATAGATTCATCTGTGGCTTCTTTTAAAAGTGTCATTGTTGGTTGTGATTGATTGAGTAATGTCAATTTTCGATCAGAATATGTTTGTATGCAATTAATAATAGTCAAGGGCAACCGCGCTTGGGTACTTGGGTAGCTCTGTATATTCAATAAAACTGTCAAAGTCCTTTTTTCGAACGAGAGATAAGGTTATGTGTAAACCAGTTAATAAAGTTACATTGTAGCAGTATCGGATAAACTGAATTTTCTATGCAACTTAGCAGATGTGACTTTGTATATCAATAGCTTTTAGGCAATATCTATAGATTGAAGTAATCTAGCCATGTTTTGGTCGGTTATAGGTTCGTGAGTGATAAAGTGCCTACCAATTATATTGAAACTCATTATCGCAAAGGTATTGTTCCATCAAATGACAAGGAGTCTCTACAAATTCCATAGCTACTCTTGTTGAAGAGAAATTTCGGAAGGATGTTATAGTCAAAACAATGAGTGAAGATAATGACCGAATTCATGAAATATATTTTCTAGTTCCGAATGTGTAAGCAGCCCTTGACTTTCCGAATGGACACAGAATAGGGATACCACTGTGGGTAGTTGATATATATTTTCTAGGTTTGTAGACTCCCGAAGAGAACATCCACACCGTATCGTAAAGTGCGTTGAATGGACGTACTTTCTTATTGTCGGTAGTATTCTTCTGATCGGTAACAAGTATCAATCGAAAGATGATAGAGGAGAAAGCTATAGTATATTGTCATAATATTCGAGTTTGTTATACTTCTCACCATTTTTCAATATGACCATTTGATTCAACAGCATTACTTTTTCTTGAGTGTAATACACATTCATGTTGTTGTCTACATAGTCCTTGATTATTTTTTGGACGATTTGTTTGTGTAATGATTGGACCGTACGGTGATAAACAGGACGATATATAGTATGAAAGAATACATCCGATCATCAGATGAGAACTACTACATTTGGTACGATGGTCATAATCTTGTTGTGTTGGATGGATGATAGTTTTCAAGGCCTTTGTTTGTACGTACTGTGATTTTCGTAAGTTACAACAGGTGTTGATGATGGGGCAGGAAGAAGAAAGGAATACTGAGGAAAGAGGAAACAAACGTTCGGACGGTGCTCCCAAACATTTTATCCTGATCTCGCTACTTATCTTAGGTATTTTATCGCTGGACACATCTTGATTCTCCTTAAAAGATTCTACCCAAAGATTATGAAAGCAAATAATTTCAAAGTACTCCTACTTGCTTACACGGTATAGTAGCAGCTTCTGATCCATCTTCTTCTCGTTGTTGTCAGGTCCTAATTCACCACCACTCATCTGAATCATCATCATATGAGTCGTCGCCATCCGCCTCCATAATTCCTCCGAGTCCCGGTCGGAATGTAGAACGATTCCCTAAGTTCAAGAAATGAGATTGACTAGATCTCATCATGCTGGTGGAGCTCGATGTGGGGAACCATTGCCTTGTTCTCTTCGGTCTTTTCCAGTGCCCACCGACATGACAAAATTGATTGCACTCGTGATTGTGAAAGAATGAATCAATCCCCTTTTCCCCCAAATCAGTTGGTCCATACTTTACATTTCGGGAGCAAACCGCTACGTCTGTGAGCTCGAATCGACTTTTACTGTTTGCAAATTTGTTGTGTCTGTAACGACCTTGCAAGTCACAAACGATAAGGTAACCTCCAGATCTATGGTAGGTGAAGTGAGTAAATGCTTCCATTGCTGCTCCATGCCAGCCCTCGTTACCAGAAATCCATCCATTGTTGGATGTAAACTTGGTAAAGTGACGAATCAATGGTTCCACCATGTACTTTGTGTGACCAATCTTGTGGACGCTTCCTCTCGTGATTAAGATTGTTTCATCGTTGGCACAAATATTATTCCATTCTTCTGCATACTGGATGGCTTTATCTGCGACCAAGAAATCACTACGGTAGAATTCATCCTCCAATTCACTGTACCAATGCTTGAAACACTTGCATACTGCCTCCTGGTTATTGCGATTACCTCCAATGTATGTGCCAGCATACGCCGTTCGAAAGGCTCCTTCTCCAAGTACTTGATCAGTGTGGATCCTCACGCTGTCGGAGGTGAGGTTGGTCCTTGCAGCAGAAGAGTTCGACATGATGTTGTAAGTCCATGAGAATATTTT
>Ga0169931_10013420_pt1 | contig 11189 bp, 4 predicted proteins | sample Kivu_15m_20L_FD_129675 | JGI IMG/M metagenome (GOLD analysis project Ga0169931, IMG submission 129675) | Freshwater microbial communities from Lake Kivu, Western Province, Rwanda to study Microbial Dark Matter (Phase II) - Kivu_15m_20L... | ecosystem: Environmental > Aquatic > Freshwater > Lake ... | reverse complement strand
CCCCCGATTCTATGTCTGCATATTATATATACATTTTATTATGAATAATAAAAGCAAAAGCCCCATCCGTATCTCTACAACAGCCATAAGTCCTCCTCGTTAAGCCCCGAGACGATCTCTAAGCACATCCAGACGGCATCGATCTACCTCTAAATCCCCTAAGCATTAAACACCATATTCTTTGTAAATTCTAACAAAAAATCGATAAAAACTAGGACAGCTTCTAGACAATTATGTCCTTCTAGTACGCTCTAATACGCCCATTAGATGCCTTTAGCACAATACCAGTTTTTCCCTCTATTGTGAAACATAACAAAAACTTTTATGTGCTAATTGTATTTTCGGAAAACTGACTCATAAGTTTCATAGAGTCATACCTATAGACAAGTGCTACCATCAACTATAGCGAGATTGTGATGCGATGAGCCGATTAATTTAAAGGTAAGTCAATAGTGTGCGTGGATCTACCAAGATATTAATGTAGCTGCTTGTCGCCTAAGAAAACAATGCAGAAAAATAACTAAAAGGACTCGCTTAGGCCTATCAAAAATGCCATATGTAACTATAAATGAGCTTTCTTTTGGGAAAGGCAAAAATTTTACAGAAAATGTAAGAAGTCAGAACCCGTAGTGAAAAAATATTAGTATAACTTGACATGCAAATGAAAAATTATACAGTATCATCTCTGCTCAAATCAGTCAACAAAAACGATCTAAAGAAATAATAAATGCTAATATTCGAGCATGCCGTAAGCGCAGCAATAATAAGCCAGAAAAAAATCGAGTCATATCAACTTTTATCAGGTTTGAGTTAGATTTCGAAGACGAGTGCTCATGAGCGTAAGAAATTGTAGTTTTTGCAGTAATCGATAAAAAGATTGAAAATGAAAGAAGGTTGATGTTATATAGCTTTGTGCATTTTCCGATAAGGAAAATGGTTATAGTTTTGTAGATAGATTTTAATAGTGGTAGAATGGTTGTGGTCATATAATAGTTGTTGAAAGATGGAAAGCTAATCCAAAATCAAAGACATCTCGCTTGCCGATTGGGGACGCAAGGAACTCAACCTTGCCTAAGTAGAAATGCCTGGACTCATGGCCATCAGACAATAATTCGGCCCTAAGAAGCCACTTGCTGGTGCACGCATCTCAGGATCTCTCCATATGACCATCCAGACTGCCGCCTTGATTGAGACCCTTCACGCTCTTGGAGCCAAGATCAGATGGTGCTCATGCAACATTTTCTCAACTCAAGACCACGCTGCCTCCGCCATCGTTAAGGCCGGAACAGCCGCAGTGTTCGCCTGGAAAGGAGAAAACCTCAAGGAATATTGGGAGTGCACTTTGGACGCCCTTACCTGGGAAAACGGAGAAGGACCCGACCAGATCGTCGATGATGGCGGTGATGCCACTGTCTTCCTTCTCTACGGTCTCGAGGCTGAGAAGAAATTCAAAGAAACTAACACTTTGCCCGAAGTTGACCGAAGCATGAGCGAGGATGAGTACGAACTTTTTTCCCTCATCAGAGAATGCCTCCAAAAAGACAAGGACATCTTCACTAGACTCACCAAGAACCTTAAGGGAGTCTCAGAGGAGACCACTACTGGTGTTGCCAGACTTTACAAATTGGAAAAGGAAAACAGAATTATCTGCCCCTGCATCAACGTCAACGACTCTGTCACTAAAGCCAAATTCGATAACATTTATGGTTGCAAGCATTCGCTTGTTGATGGACTCAACAGAGCAACTGACGTTATGATTTGCGGAAAGAAAGTTTTGATTTGTGGTTTCGGAGATGTTGGAAAGGGCTGCGCTGATGCTATGCATGCTAGTGGCGCCAGAGTTTACATCACTGAAATCGATCCAATCTGCGCTCTTCAGGCATGTATGCATGGCTTCGAGGTCGTCAGAATCGAAGATGTTATCGATCAGATTGATGTTTTCATCACTGCTACCGGAAACAAGGGAATCATCACTTTCGAACATATGAGCAAGATGAAAAACAACGCCATCGTTGGAAATATCGGACATTTTGATAACGAAGTCGAGACTGTTGCCCTCAAGACCAACCCTGGAATCAAAAGAACCAACATCAAGCCTCAAGTCGATCAGTTCACTTGGGAAAGTGATGGTCACTCCATCATTCTCCTCGCAGAAGGTATTTAATCATTTACTCAGGTCGTCTCCTGAACTTGGGTTGCGCCACCGGACACCCCAGCTTCGTCATGTCGACTTCTTTCAGCAACCAGACCCTCGCCCAGCTCGAGCTCTGGCAAAACCAAGCCAGTCATCAATACGAAAACAAGGTCTACAGACTTCCCAAGCACCTCGACGAGAAAGTCGCCAGACTCCATCTCGGCGCTTTCAATGCCAAATTGACCGTCCTCAGCCAGGATCAAGCCGAATACATCAACGTCAGCGTTGAGGGACCCTACAAGAAGGAAGATTATAAATATTGATGTCAAACATCTTTATTTTAAAACATTTAAATTATAGATTATATATTATAGATATGCTCAGATCACTGAATGGATAGACAAATACCATCTAAATCAAATTATCAAGATCATTTTGCTTGAGTTTTTATTCTGAAACGTCGACTTTGATCATTCTTTTTTGTGGCTCTTCTGTTGTGTTGAAGGTAATCTGCCTATGAAACTCCGTCATAATAGACTTCTCTTTCGTCTCCTTACATCACCGATATGCTTTTAATGCGATTGTTTCTGGCATTCATGTCCTCGCCGAAACCTTTTTGCTAGGGTTTTGTGCTCAAAAAAGCTTGGTTAATTGCATCTGAGCAGTTCTATATAATCAAAAACATACCTAATCGCCAAGAACTCGATCTGTGTAGCTATTAACCAAACCCAAAACTTCATTGAGTAGCGTAGTCAGTGCTTTTTCTTTGTATTTTTCATCAACTTCCTATCTTTTCAGCCCATTAAATGAACTGACTAATTTCAAGGCCCATTTTCTCATTAAAGAACACTTTGACTTAATCGCTTGCAAATCCTCAGACAAATTTTCCATTTGCTTGGTCATAGGGCCAAAATCACTCATAGTTCTTACTCCCTGCTCATTAAGTTGTTCTGAAGTATCAGTCAAAGTGCTGTTTTATTGCTCAAGATGAGCTTTTTAAGTTTTAAGAATCTAAAGCTGAGTCTCTTTGTCGCTTATGGAAGCCAGCAACACACCATAATCTTTTTCTCTATTCAAAAATTTGCTTATGAAGTCTTGACTAGATCGAATATCAGTTGAACTTCGGATAGTATGGTAGGCAGTTTCAATTAAGATATTTTAATTGATGAGCCTTTACATTTTCTTTTTCAAAAACTTTTTGAGAAAAAGATTGACAAAACATATATTGATCCATTATTTTTCTTATTGCAACTTTTCACTCATGGCCTTGACCATAACTTCTTCTATCTATCGACCTCTCTACTATCTTTTTTTCAGATTATCTTATCTTCTATTGAGTGCGCTATAAAACGACATTATTTTAGTGTTTCTTTATATTTTCTTATCGATTACTGTCCTCTAGACTGATTGAAGCATGCCCTTGCATCTGAAACTAAGTCTTTCTTTGATGAAGTCTTCCTGTTTGAGTGTTCCTAGCTTGATCGTCTCTTTTTTCAACTTGTAGTCGTTATCGAAGTTGCGTTTCTTTAGAATAAGGATATCTTTTTTTAGTCTTTAGCCGATTTCCTTGTAAATATCAAGATCGTAGACCCTAGTTTCAACCAAATCAGCCATCTTCAGGTGCTCACTTTGCTTGTCTTAAAAATTCTACTTTAATGACTGTTTACTTGTTTGCATTCGTTAATATGCCTACTGAGCTACGTTTCTTAACCCCTCAGTTGCTACAACTTCCGATTATTCTTATCCAGCTCACCGTTTACCATATTAGTTTAAGTCCTCACTTCGTCATACTTGCGTCTCATCTCAATCACAATCCCAGAAAGTTCTTCCTACTCATTAGGCAATCTATCTGCAGCTAAAGAACCACCCTATTTCGATACATCTATTATTTTGCTCACATCGTTTTACCTATCTTAAGGGGAGTGTACTTGATTCCTTTATAGAGTGTTTTGTCGACGAGAAAACGATGATGGCCCTAGTCGCTGGCTGAGCTCTAGAAGGTCTAGGTCATCATGGCTGGTCTGGCAACTACTTTTGACTGCTGCATTATGAATTAAATATATAACCAACCGAACTTTATACAAAAACTATCAAACATAAGTATCATCTATCTGACTACAAACACAGATTATATTATTTAATAGACACTAAGCTCTTTCTATATGCATTTTTATTAAGAGAGATTGAATCACTCTATTTTATAATTATTGATTGTTGATGGCTAACAAATACAAAGAAAAACTCCTCAACAGCTCAGGAGTCTCCAACATTCGCTTCTAGAGCGAATACGCCAAAAAACTAATGCTCAAAATGGGATGGCAAGAAGGCAACGGTCTAGGTAAGAACCAACACGGTGATAAAGATTGCGTACAAATCAGACGCAGATAGGAAAACTTGGGTCTCGGTAAGACTACTCTAGGGGCAAGCGAGTGGAAAGATCAATGGTGGAATGATGCGTTTAACAACTCAATTAAAAAATTAGTAGTTCTTCCCGATAAGCTAAAGAAAAAGGCTGAAAAATTGAAAAGAAAATCAAAGAGAGATGAGGAGAGTTCAAGCGATGACTCTTCTTCGTCTGATGATTCGTCTAATTCTTCGGATAGTCCTCCTATGCCTTCGCTTAAAACTGACAAAACTAAGCACATAAAGAAGAACAATAAAAAGGAATGATAGCTATTGATTTACTAAGCTCCAATATAATACTATTTATAAAGCTCTCTAATTATACTATTTACTATATTATTGATAAGTTCTTTTATTCTATTTTTTATGCAACAAATACTTAGTTTCTAAAATTAAGTTAAATTTCATTAAGTAGATTTTTTTATTAAAAACTAATGTCTTTATTTATAAATTTAAAAAATTTAAGCAGTTAAGTATTAAAATGCCCAACAAGCGTTTAAAGAAAGCCAGAACAGCAAATCTTCAGCTAACTTTTAAGCTCTAGAAGGAAAAATAAAAAGCTAACGCCTTAGAAGCCTAGTATTCTGAACTGTGCAGAGTGATGGAGTAACTAGAGATCGCTGGAGACAAACAAAACAAAAAGATATAGGCTTACGAACAAATATAGCGACTCACTTGTCAGAACACTAAATAACTTCTTTAAACTATCAGTAAATATTATAGTTCAAACTATTTCCATGTAGGTCCTCGATATGGCATGCTTGAATTCTGTCGACAAATCATAGAAATTGTTCAAAAGTGTCAAATATGATTCTATTCTATTCAATTTTTATTTATTTTTTTAAATATATATTGAGTAGTGTTAATTCTAGCATTTTAATCATACCTCGTTCAATTTCTGTCATTATTCATTAATTTTTCCTGTTGAATATTCTCGATGGACTCTTTCTTGGATGAGCCTGAGAGCAACATTGGTATAGTAATCGTTGAAGTTAGATTCAATAACTTATATTTCAGTCGAATTAGATAGTTATTTGTTTAAATTAAGTTTAATCTTGAGAACTAGTTCCTCCTGTTCCTGTTATAAAAGATCCTCTTATCCGAGATCCTAGCCTTTGAAACACAGATCAATCAACAAATAATTTTTTTTGTAAGCTATTTTGTGATCGTTAAGGATGAATCTATGGCACAACAACACAGAATATGTGCCATTTTCTTATCTTAAAAACTGCTTAAGAGAAGCTATAATAAAGGCAGGATGCGCTGTTAGTTTGATTTTCGAAGTAGTCTCTTACTAATTGCAATACAAATTTTCAAAGTAGTCTTGAACAAAATTGACTTCTTATGAATTCTATGCAGCTCGAGACTGTCCTCCCGAACTGAGGCTGCTGTTATGCAGTGACTTACAATCTAACTTATCAGAAAATTACTTTTTTCTTATGTATTTTTCATCTTCTATAGCTTAGCCTGTTTCACAGCCTAAGCCTACTCCTCTCTTCTATCTAATTAAGCCAAAATCTCATTCTAGTTCAATATTTCTTCCTGAAGCCATTGTTTCCCAATCGCCTATGCAAAAGACTTAACTTTTTCCAGCAAAAGTTCCTATATAAAAACCACAAAACTGTTTGAAAACCTAAAACCCTTGACATGCGCATGCATTGATTTTTATATTTCCTTCCAAAATGATTTCGTATCTTTCTTTTTTAGTAATTTGTAGTATTGGTCTGATGATAGATCCTTACGGGCGAAGGGAGATCTACCTATTATCATGCACATTGCGATTTATCCCACTGCGAATAGACATTGTTCGATTTTCCAGTCGTTTTCGGAGAGTAGGTTGTTCCATCCGCACAGTTTTAGATCACCTTGGGAGGTTAAGAGCACGCTAAAAGGACTCAGATTGGGATGTTTCATTTTCTAAGAAACACTGTTTAGAGCTTATAGTAGTTTTTTGCAATAAGTCCTTGCCATTTTTTAACCCATCTTGTGAGTTCTACGCAAGTACTAACCCAGATCGCCTCTTGTAGCTTACTAGTACACTACTAGACATCTGCTCAAGAGGGGATTTTAATTTTAACAGTCGAGAGGTGGCCGGTAGAAAAGTAATCGAGGTATGCAAGGGTATTAATTAGAGCTAAGGAGGCTCACTTCTCGCTCGTAGCTCTTTTGCTCCTACTTATGGTATATTTTGAGCAAAAGAGATTGATTTTAATGGTGAAAACGATACAATCTGTATTGAGATAGGAGTACTCACAAGTATTCAATTTTTTTACTGGCTTACAGCCCGAGAAGTCATATTGCATTTGCTGAGGTTATTGAACTTGATAGAGTTGAGCAACGGAAGGTAGGTTAGGCTATGCGTGCATTGATTTTTAGCTGATATTAAAAGAATTATAAATGACTAAAATAATTACAAAAGCTATAAAAGTATTATCATTATCAGAACAAACAAATCAGTTTAAATATTATCAATCATCATAGGCAGATATAGTCTGACCAAGTGTACTCATATGTAAAATATTTTTACTCTGAGGCTCAGTCACTCCGAGTGTGCTTAAGAATATACTGTTTTTTGCTTCAGGCATAGATTGAGTCAGCAAATCCGAAGATAAAATGTTTTATACCTCAGGCATTGTATTCTGAGTATCTGACAGCCTTTTGATCTATGATTTTGTTTTTCGCAGTATGGCCTTATCTCGCTTAGGCAAAGGTCTCCATTTCTGCCTTATTTTTTACATCCGCTAATCCAGATCATATCCTATGTTGTTATTTTTTAAGGAATCGACCGACAGAGTTTTTATTCTTTAGTTCATTTGAGATTCTGTCTCAGTAAAATTCCATTTGTGCTAAGTTTTCTGATAGCTTAGATGCTTTTTATCGGATTTGGATTTGATGAATTCCATGATTTTAGTGTATTTTTTGATCTAGGCGTATTTGTTATATGGAGTGCAACTATGCGACTCCTCTTTCTACATATTCGCCTATTCACATTACACTTAAGCCAATCTGAGCACTTCACTTCTTCTAAGTTACTAGCAAAGTTCCTTATAGGGCATAGTTTGATTTATATATGCACTTGATCTTTTGCAAACCTTTATTCTGCCTCGGTACTTCTCCTATATATCATACATCTTACTTTTATTATTTTCGAGATTGACATCTGGTTTTAAAGACTGGCTCGTTTTTGAGTCTAGCTAGGTAGGTACTTCAGTTTTCTCCATTTTACTAAGCTTAAAGTATTGGCTTTGATCACCTATCCTTTGCTCAACGCACATATCTTTTACATCAGAGCACGTATCTATTCCATGTTTAAACGGTTTGGAGTGTTTTTGTCTTCTTTTTAGGTCTAGATTGGACTGACTAGGCTTTTTCTTTGATGTTTTATTTTATTTTTTTGCCTCTATATATACAGCATTTATATAATACACTATGATACTTAAAACTAGGACAATCATCGACACACTCTAGTGACTTTGCTGTTATTGTACCTTTAGATCGTCTCCAAAAGTTTACTCTTTTTGCGTGACTACTCTATCGATTTCTTCATTCTTATTTTTGAAACTTGATTGCTTCTGATTCTGTTTTCCTGGAGAACTAACTAATCTGCTACTCTTTTTAGAGCTTTGAAACCTTTGCGTCGCAACTATGTATAAAAAATATTACATTACGAGCATACTGCCGAACTGCTAACATTTACTTAAGTTTTTTCGATTGCTGCTGCATACTTGCGGTCATCAATTCATTAATTCTATTCTTTTTAAACATATTAATCAATCCTTGCGTATTTTATTTGAATTAGATTGAATTAGTTAACTCTTTGACCAAGAAATTGCAAGCAGATGTCATTCTTAGATGAGTCAGCATTTGCTTTGTTTCTTCAGTTTTTTGTTCTCGAAGCTATTGGTCTGCTATGCAGTTTTATGCCATATCCACTAAGGCGTTTATGCACTTACGTTTTTTTCTTAAAATCTGTAATTTTCTGAGTTTTGCTTGCATTTCGGCATTCTATTATAGTCCAGCGTAAGTCTATTGAATCAAATATGTTTTCTGAGCTGCTGCTAGCATTTTCTGGCAATAGTTCGTTCTCAAAAGCTAGAAAAATTGTTTATTTTGTCGAATAACTAGATTATTTGTCTTTTATATAAGCGTCTTAGGACTTAGTTTTAGAATATCTAACAGGCTTCGACGCAAGATGTCTTTTTGAACTTTATCTACCGTTTCCTAAAGCTAAATTTATCTAACTTGAGATCTCTCAATTGCATGTTTGCGATCCAGATTCATTTGACGCATACGCTGTAAGCTAAATTTAATCAAAATTTTGCCAATACGAGAAATTTTTCTTTATTCTTCCTACTTTTAATTGAAGTAATCGTGGTACGAGTTGAGATAACCTTTAAAAGCAACTTTTTTTCTAAGTTGAAGGCATACCTCTACCTGGTCTTGGAAACTTTGTTGCTAAGACCATTCACTGCACATTTACCACAAAAAATTTTGTTTTTTCAATCTGTTTAATTTTTTGTCAAGCTCAAAAGAAGCTCTGTTTGAGTTACGAGATACTTTTAACTCTTTCAAGAATCTTTTTTTGGCATAGTGAAATCTAACATTTTTTACTTCTTTTTGTTTCTGTTAAGAATATTGGGCATTCTGCAACAGTAATCCGAATAAAAATTGCTTACGTTGAAGGTCTTTTTTGGCATTAAATTTTTTCAACTTGAGTTTGCTACGCAATAATTGATCTACAATTTTAGCAAAAGATAATTTTACGATCATATTTTAAGTAGTTTTAAGGAAAAACTGTATGTTGCCCAAAATACAAGCGTAATTTTATATTTTTCTGATAGCATACTGCTTCATTTTGAATTGCAAAAGTCCAAAAGTAGCTGAGAGTGTTTCATATTCATTTTTGTTAAGATTTTTTGCCATTTTCAAACCTTTCAGGACTCTCGATTTCAAGATGTTTGTGTTAAAAACATAAATTTATTTCCTTAGATCTGTGTGAGCCTCTTGTAGCTGTTTAAATTCATTTATTTTTCTTTTAAATATACTCAGAACGGTGTAACTTTGCGCCTTCAGTTTATTAGCCTTTAAATTGATCCTGGTTGTCAACTTACTTTTCAAACTATTGATCAATTTCGTTTTATAAGTGTTTAACTGCATATTAAAGATTGATTATTCTTGTATCCTTTAATTCTGACTTTATTTTTTAAATTTTTGAAGGCTGCTAAGGAAAAAAATAATGTTTTTAGTAAACTGATAGCTTTCTATTCGCTTAAATTTTTACTATTTAGATATCTAAACGCCTTTTTGTAAGTTAATGCCTTATACTAACTGTAAAAAACCTATTTTTTTAACCAATGCTCGCGTCTTTCTCTTTTCAATTTTCATCTTTAGTTCTTGCTTGGTTGTTTTACAAAAATTATTAAAATTAGATTTCACAAGTTTTTTAATTATTTTTTATTGTTTTAGCTTTGTCTGCTGATGCTATGTTTTGAGAGCCTTCCAAGCATAATACAAGCACAATTGTCCATATTATTTTTTGTATATTTATCTTAATCTAGTCATTGAAACATTTTCAAGAGGCTATCCGTTCTTACTGATTATGTTTCTGAACCGATGCACCCATATGTTGTTGCTTGGACGATGATTTTTGACTACTTTCGAACACTCTTATTTATTATTTTTTAGTTTTTATAGAGTTTCTTTGATTCTTAGCGAATTTATTTTCTCTAATACCGCAACCACAAGTTTTTGTTAGATTGATACTATCTCTGCATAAATACAAATCTACATAGTTGCTATTGAATTCCAGCGATACAATTTTTTTTCAGTCGATGATGGAGCATTCTTTATATTTGATCCGACCTAAACCGATTGGCTTGTATTTTCATCGCTATTTGTTTCCACGCCTCAAAACAAGTGCCTTTAATCGAAAACTAGCTAAAAAATTAAGCTTTTCTATTGTTTTCTATATCGAGTTCCTTCAATCTACGCACTTCTCTTCGTTATTAAATGAACTTGCACCACTTGAAAAAGAATCTAGTCTTTATTTTTATATCCTAAATCAAAAAAAAGTTACTTAGCTTATCTAAAGATCATCTAGCAGGTAAAAATCAGACTAAACTGCACTCTAGACTTCACACTATTTTTTCAGATTAGTTATGAATCGCATTTGTAATTTCTTCAGGATAAAATTTTAGATATAAGAGATGACCTGACCTGTTTCAAGTTGCTACCTCACTACTCTCTGCCACTACGAGTCACTGCTATTTTTAAGTTTTCTTTCTGAGTTGAGGAAAAAATGAAGGAGAGCATCTTTGAGAGGAATCTGCTGATGGTGGATGCAGAACTCGCGAATGGCCACAGTAATGCTACGCATGTTTATGTTTCCGTCGATCAGTTGCATTACTTTTCGAACAGGGTTTGCGAGGGTTGGCTAAGACTGGGCTGTCATAGTCGTTAGTCTTGATTATAATAACACAAAAACAGTTAAAATAGTATGAAAGTTGTATAAAAATAAAATAGCTGAAAGTGGTAGTAAAGCAATCAAACGAGACACTTTTCTCGAGAAATCATAGTGACGATGAGCCCGAAATAATTTCTTAGAGTTTCTTCGTCGATCTAAGGACGACCTTTCAAGATATCTTTTATTGCT
>Ga0169931_10013419_pt1 | contig 11189 bp, 5 predicted proteins | sample Kivu_15m_20L_FD_129675 | JGI IMG/M metagenome (GOLD analysis project Ga0169931, IMG submission 129675) | Freshwater microbial communities from Lake Kivu, Western Province, Rwanda to study Microbial Dark Matter (Phase II) - Kivu_15m_20L... | ecosystem: Environmental > Aquatic > Freshwater > Lake ... | reverse complement strand
GATCGATCCTGAGCATGGATTTAACGGTGAAGTCGATAGCTACTACAAGCCTGAGAGTCTAGAATAGGCGATAAAGAGCAACAGACAGCTCAGATGGAAATAAAGATGCAAGTTCCTAGAGGATTTGCAAAAGGAGAGTGAGGTGTGTACATTGTTGACTGAGGTCATGATGCTCTTCAACGGCAATCTCTTTGCGGAACTAATATACATCGTCCAGAACATCTGGGATAAAAAATATCAGGCCTACAGATCATCCCAAAACAGCAGATTCCTGATGCCTCTGTTCAGTTGCTTCACCGGATTTGACAATGAAGAAGTCTATGGAAAATCAGTGAATTTCAAAGCACCTAATGAAGTTAAAGACATTAAACAGGCAGCCACAAGTGGAATTGAACAGCTGGCCTGGGAGTTGTTCAACTCAAAGCGACTCAAGTACTTCAACCTCAACGACATCAAGGGAGCCAGACCCAACAACGCAGCCAGGGAGTAGTTCGTAACTTTCATCAAAAGCGTATCAGAAGCTCTTTTCTTAAGTGCAGAGGGCGTCTACGAAGAAGAACCCACCGTTGCCATGTTCTGGGATGACGAACAGATGGAGTAAGAAGAGGAAGTGTGTTTTAAGGGAGCCATGGAGATGTTTGGCAGCCGACCAGTCCGATCTTTTAGTTAGATCTAGGAGTAGGACGATGAGGCTTAGAGCTTTACCCCTGTCTCAGGCAAGCGTAGAAAACTTGACTGAATGGGAGTGATCAAAAAAACAACTATACTTTACCATCATAACCTATCATTAATACTATAAAAATATCATAAAAGTTCATAAATCAATACCTATTATTAACACTTTAGATACAAAAACATCATGAAAAGATCATATAAAGAACAAAACATTAAGCATTAAAATATAAAAGCACATAAAACATCATAAAATAACAATCAAAACATCATAAAAGTCTATAAGTTTTGAAAAAAAAAATAGCGTTTAAGCTCAATTCATTGAAAATAATTAGTATTTTTTGGCTTATTAGTTATTACTTCTATGCTATTGCATACTATCTATAAGAATTTGTTTGTTTATAATAATCCCGCACATGTAGGCATAAAAACACTTCACTCCCCTCTTCTCCTTCATCAAAATGCACGCCTCTGCCAACAAACTAGTCAACAAACGCCTTCCTTCACTACTCATCAACGACAATGCAATGACCATCTAGTGCAAAGACTCAGATAGCGAACCCACCGTACTCTATCTGCTACCAAGATAACTAGAAGCGAAAGTCCCCTTAACACCGATCACTGCGCTGCCTACTTCTAGGTCTAAATATTGGCAGTCACTGAGTAAGACCAAATCAATATCGGCATCATGTCTAAAGATAACAGCACTAAACAGTTTCTAGGCAAATCGAACCACTCGGTCGGCTATGTAAAAGGCGAGCTCTATCTTAACAAACGCAAAGTACAAGTGCAAAAATACAGATCTTGAACATTACTACTTAGAGATTGAAAGTAGGCGACAGAATAGGATTTGGCATAAACTGCCATAAAAAAAGTTTTTTCATGTCAAGAAACGGAACCATCGTCAAGGACGGACTGGCTATCAATGCGGGATGGAACTAGTTCTATGCAGGTGTAGGGCTGATGAACTAATCCGAAAAAGTCAAAGTTTACTTCGATCCTGGTTAATTCAAGCTGGATCTCAATAGAATCGTACATCAAATTGAATAATAAAGTAAAAATACAGTGATCAAGTAACTCGTTAGGTGCATAAGTAGGAGGTTTCAAACACTCAAATATACTCGTTAGTGCACTAGTATCTCAGCTTCAATGGATACACACAGACACTATAACAACGTATCTTATTACAAACTCAGTCAATTCCAAACAAATCGATTACCCTAAGCTAAGCATAATGGCCAAAATACCAGGAGTCATTAACCCAAGACTGACTCTAGTCAAAAAGTAATAAAATGTTTAGGGGGACGATGCTGACATGAACGCGCCTTTAAAGATGAGAAATCGTTTCATGTCTGAACGAATATCCATGGAAGATTAAGTGGTTTAAATCAGAAGAAAAGCCACCTAGATGGTCATTGAAGAATCTGTATAGCCTAAGGGTGCTCTCATGTCCAATCTCTCTAACATGTCCATGTATCCTTAAAATTAATAAAAATTGTCAGAAGGTAAGGTCATTTTTAGGTAGAAAGGGATGGTTTTTTCATAGTGTAGGCTCAGAAAGAGATGGAACAGCCTTTGAGTGAAAATGAAAAGTTTTTGCTCAACCAAAGAATAGGTATTTAGATATAAAATTAGAGATCGTCAGGCTGATTCGAGAAAGGAGGGTCCAGTAAGCCCTTTAGATGATGCTTGAGTTGATTCCTAAGATATTTGAATAAAGTTACTTACTGGCTTTCATGAAAGCTCATATCTTTCTCAATAAAATCAAACAGGGTATAAGACATGTTAGTTAGAATCTAACAAGGAGGCAATAAGTTACAGCCAAAGATAGAAATAGAGTTTTTAGGGCCATCTTGGTACACTTTTTCCTTTCTACAACAGCGATGGAGTGCAGTGGAAGCCCCTGAAAAACATATATTCAGCTTTGGCTTACAATGCGTCTAGAAATAACGGTAGTGCTTGTGAGATGGTGAGTGACCACCAGTTCTTGATGTTCAGCAAGTACATAAACAGCATAATTCTAAAGTAAATGGGATACGTAGGCTGCAGTAGACTGAGCTTTCTAGTACAACACATCAACAAATCGCAGGAAAAGTTAGCTGATTACAAAGGAATGACCTGTGGCCTTCATATCAATATATGACTGATAGAATGGCTATACTTATATCAGTATTCTTTATTAATGTATTCGTCTATGGAATATACCAGCATTACATAAAAAGAATCATTTGAGTTTGTTCATCAAGTTGGGCTTACGTAGTCTATCTCGCATCTACAAATAGTCAGATTTTCTTTTAGTTTTTGTTGAAATCGAAGCTGTAAGGTTGTTGTTGCTGAGGATGGGACTGGGCTGACCCATTATAACTGACTATATCATTCTTGCGTTAGGTATTTCTTCCATCTTGCTGCACTATGTTTTGAGTTTAACTACTGGTGCGGTGAAACCTGAAGAAACGCTTTACTAGGTCTCCATGTAAACACACTGGCTTTGCTAAGTCACTGCTTGAGAACAACTGATCGCACGAATATTCGGGTCATGGGTTTAGGCCATAACGTCCTCAACGTTGATGAACTTCACTTCTTTTAAGGCGAGACCATGCATTTCTGAGTTTTATTTATTGTTTTTAGAGGGATTTTTGCCGTAGTTTTCAAAAAGATTAGAAAAAAAGATAAGTTTGTTCTTACTACTACAATCCATCTTTTACTTCTTAGGTTTTCTGTCAGATGTAGCGAAAAGAGCCTTCTGGGGCATCATCTAACTCACATCTCGACAAACACTTCGCTTTATCAGATTGTGGTCAGTCAGGTCATAGTAGGAACACTTAGATACGCTTTACTATCTTTTTATCTACTTCCTGTCTGTTTTCATGCTAGATGTCGACACTCTTGACTGTCTAAGCTGAGCACTTTGCCGCATTTTATTCAAACTACTGTCGATGTTTTTAGAGCTGTTCATGGTCTACACTGCTTTTCGATTAAAACTGTAGTTTTTCAAGTACTATTCGAAATCTTAATCTTTGAGAAGGTTCACCTTAAACTGATAGTTTTCAGTCGAATTTACATATTATTTAGAAAGTTTGCCGATTTCTTCAGCAGAAAGTAGACTCTTGAGATTGGCCAGTGTTTTTATTGAATCTTAAGGTTTATTTTAGATGGATTTAGTGAGTATTTGTTGTTATTTGATGGTTTTGTGGCACTTGCTTAGAATGTTCTATAAATTGCTCTGATACACTTTGTGCCATTTTTACAGGTTATTTATATTCAGATTGTACCTTTACTCAAGCAATTTCTGCTTAGATTGATAGTCAGTCGTAAGTCTCTATCTGTAGTTAGCAAAATCAGCCTCAAGAGTGTCTTTTCTGAACCCAACTTATGAGATTGTTCCTTATATGAACTGAATCCTTTAAAGTTTTTCTTATGATTTGAGTGAATATACATCTATTTCTCTGAGTTTAGTGGTCGTTTCTTTCGTTTACTAGTAACAAATGGGGCATATAAGTTAGTAGTTTTCAGTGAGAATACTTCTTTTCTTTCCGTGTCGACTACAATTGAACCATCCGTTTTATACCTTATTTTTCTTATCTAACGATGGTCTTTCAGTATGTCTGTGTTAGTGCTTGGGCACCATGTTTTCCTGCTAGTTTTTTCGCTTACATTCACTCTTTTATCTTTTTACAGAGTATCTTGATTTGCCCATCCTTTCTAGACCCTTTGAAACATAGTCGAGGTTCTACCTGTTTTATCTTTTGGACTGACGCATGATGGCATTTGCGTTTAGTTCTTGTTCCTGGATGACTGAAAATAGTCGTTAGGGTTGTGAGGGCAATCTGACATGCTGCATGAACTTGCCTTTTTCATGTAACTGTTGAGAACAGACCACACACAAAGTACGTTTGCATTGTATACAGTACTATGTGGGTGTTTTTGATTGACTACATCGCTAACATTTAGCACTCGCTTAAGATGTTCCATTGCCCCCCTAAGTCTAAAACTGCACGTTTCTTATATTAAACGTCTTCTTGTTGTGGTTGAACTCGCAATGATGCTTATGAGGAGACGACTGACTCTCTTTGTTGTGAATTTAGAAACAGCAAGCGTGACATACGAGGGGTGACTGCTGCGAATATTGACTTTTATGACTTTTATGCGATTTTTATGTAGCGGGTGTTGATATTCGCGAGGTCTACTTGAGCCGTAAGGGAGAGCAGGCCTGGAGAGTAGAATGGAGTTCGTTGGAAGTCATGTTTTGTTCTTATCTATAGCTATTTATAATATCGATTAACGTTATCTTCCTTAAAATGAATTACAACATAAAACATTCAAAAATGAGATCAAAAGTTGATATTACAAAGCTTGATTTGATATGTAAGATATATGGTGTTTTGAGTGTTCTTTTTATTGATTTTATCTAGTTTTATTGATAGTTGAATATCATTTAAATTTGAATGGGCCAGGAGTTGTGCAGCGGAGTATGCGGCGAAGACATGTTTGCCAAACTTTCCAGCCAGTACGGCCAGGATTTCACTAAATTCATGCTTGCCGAAAAGGCCAAACAGGTCGTCAACCAGGAGTTTGGCAAGTTGACCACTCAGTCCAACAACATCTTCGGAGATTTCCAGAACAAGTCTTCCAACATCGTCGACGAGAAACAGAAGGAGTTGAATAATATTTTTGAGGACGCCAAGTCCAAGGTTGGCAGTGTGGTTCCAGGAGGTATTCCTGCCCTTGAAAGAATAAAGGGATCTAGCATCAACGAGTTTTCAGGCTACAACGGACTCACCAGTCAAATCAACGGCATTAAGACTCAGACTAACGAAAAGATACAAACTGAGCTCAAGACTCTCCAGAACACGATGAATGCCGATAAACAGAACGCTATTGACACTCTCAACAAAAACAGACCAGCCATACCTATATACGACCAACTGCCAGAACCAGTCAGGGCAACAGTGTTCAGCGAGGCAGAAAAACATTTTTCGCAACAAATGGGCAAGGATGAAAATTCGATTATTGGAGCCATTTCAAGCAAGTTTAACCCCAATAGCATGCAAGGCATGTTTGGCATGTTGAGCCCTGAAAATGCGCTTAGTGGCATCGTCGGCAAAGCTGCTGGAGTCATCACTCAGGCACTAGGACTTGGCAACCTCGGAGGACTAGCTGGAGGATTGATCGGCGGTGGCGGTCTAGGGGGACTCGGAGGACTAGCCGGAGGTCTTATGGGCGGTCAGCAAGGAGGATTCGGCAATCCTATAGGTGGACTCTTTGGCAAGTGATCATCTATACAACAAACATCCATCAACACACGCTTAAATACATTAAATATGCCTTTTTTTTTAATGACTGGTCATAATTACTCTATTTTGTTGAAGATTACCGCTGATTAATAATTTACATGGGTCAGCAACTGTGCGGAGTTTGCGGCAACGACCTCTTCGAAGAACTTTCTTAAAAATATGGAGCTGATTTTAGCAAGTTCATGGTGGCCTAGAAGTCCAAGGATGTTATTGGCTAGCAGTTTGGAAAACTCAAGGGCGAGTCCAACAAAATATTTCAATAGTTCCACAATAAATCAGATGGCATCGTGCAGTAAAAAGTAGGCACTTTGGATAAACTTTTCGGACAGATCAAAGAAAAAGTAAACCAGACTGTTCCAGGAGGGATAAGTGCTTTGTAGAAGTTCAAGGGATAAGACATTTAACAATTTTCAGGATACAATGGGCTGAAGAAAGAGTTCGATGGGGTGAAAAAAGTGGCATACGACAGAATAGAGTAAGAGAAAGTGAGTTTGCAGGGTCAGATGTCGAAGAGCGAGCAGGACATGGTGACTAAGATCGATCAGGAAAGACCCAAAGTGCCTCTCTACTAAGATTTGCCTAGACCTGCTCAGATGATGGTAAGGGCCAAGGCCGAGTAAGTGTTTGCATAGCAGTTGAAGAACAATGAACAACAGATAATTAGTTCGATAGCTAATCAGTACAACCTGGGCAGTATCCAGCAGTTGTTTGGCAAAGTGAGTCCATAGGGGCAGGCTGGAAGCATTCTGGGCAAGGCTGAGTCGATACTTAGCGGAGTGTTGGGCATGGGAAGTGGGCTGGGTGGTCTATTGAACGGAGATGGCAAGGGTAGTAGTGGTGGAATCAGTGGACTCATCTAAGGAGCTCGTGGACTTTTCCGCTGATTTATTCAAAGAAATCATCAAAAAAACATACAAAAATGCACTAAATTACAGTAATGAGGATATATATATGAATGTAGCAATAGATGTATATGGATGTAGGAATATATATATGAATGTAGGAATGGTTGGTGATAATTGTTTATTGATTTTATCAGTCACTTGCATTAATTAGATTATCATGTAGCGATAGAAGGCCATCGAGGCACTCTACATGAAGGAGTCCTAGCAGGGCATTACTTCAGAAACAGAGTCAAAATTAAACATCTAAACCAGCGTTAATCTCACTAAAGTCAAACGAATAGTCTTCTGGCTCTACCTGTTAACTATTCTCGCCTTCCTAGTAGCAGTGGCAGTCCTCACTGCCAAAACTTACACGCCCACTACTGAGTTTATTAAGAAAGATCCTTACTTTTATGCCAACCAGGTGACTGCTTAATGGAAACGGGGTATACAAGCTTATAGATAGGTTTTATTACTGACCTGAAAGTTATGGGCGGCACCACCTGTCCAGCTGGCTACTAAAAGGCAATCAACTACGAATGGTCAGGCAGCAGTTTTGGCTGCAATTGCATGATAAACAGCAATCTTACGTTCGTGGTGGTGGGATACTGTGCACCCGGACTCATCCAGAGCGGATGCAGCAACGTACCCAGCAAAGCAAAGATAACAGCCAATAACTGGAACAATAACAGTCTTATATGCATGAAAAGGTCAGCAGTTTCTTTCTTCAACTAAGAAAAATATAACGGAATCAATCAACTTTGCGGAGGATCGCAGTCGCTTATAGTAGTACCAGCAGGACAGCCATGTCCCATCATCAACGTCTCATTCACCTAGTTTACTCTCTAAGATCACGATTTCAAAGTAGAAGACCTGAGTGCTAAGCTCAATCCACTATACGCCAGCTACAACTCGACTTCACCTTACTCTTTCTACTCATACCCTGTCTCCAAGTTCACAGTCTCATAGTACAAGTTCTGTCTTATGGACGAAGACACAGGCATCAGTCCAGGCCACTCAGATTTCGTCCTTCTCAACCAACAAAGAGGCTGTTCTGACCCTGGAAACTTCACTCAGCTCTCCTCAATCACATAAATTAACTTTTATAGCAGCAACCCTGGTCTTCAAGCCCTGACTTCGATGACTGGTTTTCCTTAGCCTGGCAACTGGAACTATTTGTTTGGATTTGCTTCAACTCCAGGATGGACCTACAGATGCAGACACACCTACACTGGCAAGTTCAGCATACCCAAAGCAGTCGAACAGTTCAATTTCACATACAGAACTATGTTCTAAAGACTATTGATTGGTGTTACGGTCGCACTTGTCATCATTTTTCTGTAGATCTTGATAATAGGTTTAAGGAGAATCGTCAATAGTGCAGTCTACCCTGTCGGATACAAACAGCATCACCTTCCCAAACACTTCTTCATGGCTCTCAGCAGGTACATCATTGACTTTTTGGCTAAATTTGCCATTTTGGGTTTGACTATAGTAAACATCATAACAACTTACACGAACTACAACTGGTTCAAAAGTGCAATGAACCTCAACTGTGCAGATAGCAATCTGACAACCATATACCAGATTCTTAAGCCATACATGGACCTTTATGAGACTCTCTACAAGTACATTCTGACGATATTAGTCATCACTATCTTGATGATCATCATTGATATCGTGCATTTTGTATACATCTACAGGAATGAGCTGACCCACTACTTGGTCGAAACTGAGGGCAAAATGATGGTCAAGAAGGAATAAGAAGTAGCATAGTAATACAAAAAAGAAGATTAAGATCTGAAGTGGCTCAATTAAAAAAGTCTATAGCCTGTGCCTGCTAAGGAAGAAAACGAAGAGTTTAGAATGACAATGGCTCAAAATATATTCAACTATGAGCAGTAGTAGTCTCCTCAGAAAATTCCCAAGAAAAAGAAGAAAAAGATAAGTCCTTTTAAGAAAAACAACAAAGATACTGCTATTGAGCCGGCCCAGAACACTCTAGAGTACTAAATGAACATGAACGATTTAGACTTCAATCCTTACTCGATGGACATCGGCACTATGGGTTCTCTTTAGCCATAAGAGACCCCTCAGAATAAAAACGTAAGCAAAGTCACTAGAAAACGACGTAAATGATAATAATTTAACCATGGCTACACTATGCTATGCACTCTTATATCATTCATATGATAAAATCTATACTTAGTCATATCACTTTTAAATGAATCAGGATCAAGAACGCAATCTAAATTCATACCTGCACAATATACCCTATAGCAACCCGTAAGCTAAATGCCATAAAGACCCACTGTCAGATAGCATGTCACCAAATTTGTTAAGGAATTTTAGTCGTTCTGGATAAGAACTCATGTGCAAAGTAAGTTCAATCTTAGTCAGAAATATAAGCAGGCTAGTCATTTGTATGCTACATTTAACTCGCCGGCTTTGGTATTATGACCAATATTAAGTACAAGTTGGCTTAAATCTTCACGAAATGCGTATCATTATTCCACTTTCCTACCCCCAAGCAGCCCCTATATTCACCATATCCTACCATTCCGACAGTAAAAAATATGACAAGTAGTTTATCAGATCACTGCGATTGCGGTATTAGTCAAAGACAAGTACATTTAGTTGTAAAAGAACGAGGCTAACTAGTAGTTTATTGTGCTCAAATTTCCACTCATTCAGAGAATGTGGACTTCCAAGGACAAACACGTAGGAGCACTCTACAGGTAACTCGTCAAAGTCATCAACAGCCCTCCTCTGTTGACTTAAATACAGTCGTATAAGCAGCCACTCAGACAGGTCAAACCCCATGCCAATAACAATTTTGCAGACAGATTCATGATGCATGTCGAAGAAGAAGTATTTTAAATCAACGACAAACGACAAAAAATATAACGATTGCAAAAAGAAACTGACCTTACTCTGGCCAGAAACGATTTTTTGACTCGCAATCTCAGTAGACTTAAGACTTAGATGAAGACTCAGCAACGAATCGCAAACAAAAACTTGATAAGCTTAAGATAGCTGTAAGAACAAGTGATCTTGGGCAATGTGGAGAGTCTTATGGCAATAGATGAAAAAGACAAAGAAAAATTGAGAGTTATGGCTAGGCACGAAGGTATGCGAGAAGGCGAAAAAAGGCTTATATAGTTTCTTGAAAAAGTAAAACAAAACAAAAGGGCAGATTTTTCAGCTCACAGGGACCTAATCAAGAACTTTTACAAAGAAATGTTCGAGTCTCAGACTGATTTTCTCAAAGCAAGTGATACCTGAATCTATCTGTCAAGCAAATCTGAATCTATCTTTCAAGTATCATCAGCATAGTATAAATGAATGTGATAGTAGTCAATAAATCATTTATGTTCTTAACGTCTTCCTGTATTTCTGCCAGTGCTTGTAGTAGGGCTTCAGAAAGAACGAAAAAAACAAGGCAGCCAGAGGTGCACCTATCATCGGACCTATGAAGTAGACCCAGTAAGAACTCAGAGGGGCGTAGTTCCCAGAGCCGATGCCGTAGAAGAGTTGCATACTGAGAACAGTCGCAGGGTTAAGGCCATTAACCGATCCAACTAGTCTACTTTAATACTTTAATACTATCGACTGGTGAGCCACACTAGGGCCAGGAAGCAGTAAGTCCAGAAGTTAGAGCTGATAAACTTAGTCTATTCGCTGCTCAAAAGCACGAAGAAGAGTACAAAACAGAAGGAACCAACTAGCTATGCCCCAAATATCAAGCCTAGAGACTAATCTCCTGAGACGTTGGGACACTCGAATTTAGCTATCATGAAGTAGCCTATCTTAATACAATTTTACCTATCATGTTGCCCAGGAAGCCCCCTAAGAACTGTGCTGCTAGATAGATGAAAAAGAATCGCCACTTGAATGATATTTTTTGAGTGAGAAAGACTCCTAAGGTGACAGCTGGGTTGGCGTGTCCCCCTGTGAGCTGGCCAGTCATACACATTATGAGCAACAGTGCAAAAGAAGAGAAAAGAGAGTGATAACGATTCGGTATAGGTTCATAAGGATCAGGTAGAGGAAATGGCTGCACTGGATACACTGTCGAAAGGATTCCATAGCCAAGAAAGCCCGTGGCTACAGTTTAGAATATAAGAATTCTTAGTATTTTGCGCAAGGAAGGCCTTTTCTGTGCTATTAGCTGCGAGTTGTATATCTGAGTTATTCTGCCTTGCTCCATATTACTATTAACTATATGCATATAGGTCTATAGCTATAAATACATATAGGTCTATAGCTATAAATACATATAGGTCTATAGCTATAAATACATATAGGTCTATAGCTATAAATACATATAGGTCTATAG
>Ga0169931_10013417_pt1 | contig 11190 bp, 9 predicted proteins | sample Kivu_15m_20L_FD_129675 | JGI IMG/M metagenome (GOLD analysis project Ga0169931, IMG submission 129675) | Freshwater microbial communities from Lake Kivu, Western Province, Rwanda to study Microbial Dark Matter (Phase II) - Kivu_15m_20L... | ecosystem: Environmental > Aquatic > Freshwater > Lake ... | reverse complement strand
TGCTTGGCGTTGTTGTTTGGAAGCGTTCGAATGATGAGCGCTTCGGGCATGTCGTTGCCAATGGCTTGCTGGAGTTGTTCTAGCGTGATAATCGAGTCGCCCTTTTTCACGCCGGCACTATCTGCGTCTGCTAGAGCGGGTTTCACGCTTATCAGTTTAGCTAACCACCAGTATCTCTCCAGTCCGTGTTCGATGGAAATCAACTCTCGCGAAATATGCCCAACCGTTTCTGTGTGTGTGCCATGAGCATGCGGATTAAAATGAATGTCGTTGAAATTGACGTTTCCTCCCAATGCAACGCTGCCGGTGAAGTAACGATTAATGACAGGTGTGATTCGCATTTTATCGGCATACCATGCTCGCGGTCCATCGGCGTGAAATACGATGGAGATATCGAGAGGACGCGAGAGTTCGATGGTGAAGCTCTGACCGTTGTGTTCAATGTGCGTTATCATGTTTCGAGAATAAACAATTCGGATGCAATGCGGTCGGCCTGCAAAAGGCCGGTGGTTGTGAGTGTAAGCGTTGAGTTTTCTTTCGTCATCAGTCCATCCTGAATCAATTGCTGGAGGAAATCATTTTCCGTTTTCCATAAGTCAATACCGAACGTATTCTGTATGTATTCGAGTTCGATGCCCCAGGAAGTTCGCAAGCTCGTCATGAGGTATTCATTGAGGCGAGTGCGGTTATCGAGTGTTTCGATTTCAAATTCAGGAATGCCGGTAATCCAGCCTTTCGAATAGCGTGGGTTGTTGGCCACGTTCCATTGACGGCTTTCACCATTGAACGAGTGTGCAGAGGGCCCAATACCAAGGTATTTCTTTCCCAGCCAATAAGCGCTGTTGTGTTTGGATTGCATGCCGGGCAAACAAAAATTAGAAACCTCGTAGTGCTCGAATCCGCAACGCTTGAGTTCATTCACGAGCGTGATGAATTGAGTGCCGCTTGTTTGGTCATCAACCGGCTGAAGTTCTTGTTTCGCCAACTGATTTCCGAATGCAGTTTTAGCTTCGATGGTAAGACTATATGCGCTAATGTGCTGCACTTGCAGGTCAACCGCTTTGCGAATATTGTCGAGCCAATCGCGCTCTGAAAGACCGGGAATACTGTAGATTAAATCAATGGTGATGTTTTCGAAGCCTCGGTCTTGAGCACATTTTACAGAGAAGTCAGCTTGAATTGCAGTGTGTGCTCGATTCATCCAATGCAAGTCATTATTCCGAAAACTTTGTATACCAATGCTCAGACGGTTAACTGGTGTTCGAGTGAGCTCAATTATTTTGTGGTAAGTGAGATCGTCGGGGTTGGCCTCTAATGTAATCTCCGGTTTTGAGGCCACTGTAAAATGAACGTAGATATCGTCGATGATTCGCTGCAAGTCGTCGGTGGGAAGTAGTGAGGGTGTGCCACCGCCAAAGTAAATGGTCTCGATTGTCTCTCCTTCCAAATAAGTGCGACGCGCCTGAAGCTCTCTTCTCATGGCTTGCAAGAGGTCGCCCATGTTTTTCACCTGAGTTGAAAAGTGGAAGTCACAATAATGACAAGCTTGCCTGCAAAAGGGTATATGGAGGTAGATGCCGGCCATAGTGCGAAAGTACCTAGCTTCGTGCAATAAATTTGCACCATGTATACAGCAACGGTAAATTCCAAAACCACTTTGCAAATTCGTTTGGACGGAGACTCAGTGCTTGTCAATGAGAAGAAGCTGGAGGTAAGCAAATCCCATTTATCGGAGTGGAGATCACATTGGATTGTCGACGGAAAATCGTTGAATGTGGAGCTTGTTCAGGTAAATCCTGCTACCAAGGAGTTTACCGTAAAGGTGAATAACAAGCCCTATACACTGCAGTTGAAGGACCGCTATGATGAGTTGTTGAAGAGTTTGGGTATGGAGGCCGTTGGCGAAAAGAAGATGCGCGATATAAAAGCGCCAATGCCGGGCATGGTGTTGAATGTGTTGGTGAAGGAAGGAGACGTGGTGGAGAAGGACACGCCTATCTTAATTCTGGAGGCCATGAAAATGGAAAACGTCATTAAGAGTGCCGCTTCAGCAGTTGTTAAAAAGGTGTGTGCCGTGAAGGGTGTCGCGGTAGAGAAGAATGCTGTGCTTGTAGAATTCGAATAGAGAGGAAACATTTTCCATTGGAAAACGTTGTGTATAACAAAGCGTGATTGCTTTTGAAACTAATTGCTTTCTGAGGGTTTCAAAATGTACCTTGCACAAGCTTAGCCCTAGTTGGTATCCGTATTATGAGTAAGTGGATTGTTATTTTTTTTAGTGTGCTTGCTGTTTTGCGAACTGATGCTTTGCGAGCTCAGGCGTGCTCTGATGCATTGAGCAACTTCTTATGCGCAGATGAAACCGAGGAGGTAGACTCACTTCCACCATCGCCCTATTTTAACGCGTGTATTTTTAACACAGTGCCTTCAACATCCCTCGCTTATACGGCGTGGTTTTCTTTTCATACTAATACAATTGCGGGTCAGGAGAGTGTAGACATTGCAATTGATTTTGTGGATTGCAATTACAATACAGAGAACAATAATGATTTCATATATGTTTCGGTATTTCCCATTCAACCCGGCGATGACCCTTGTAACACCAATTCTGCAGCATCACTGAACGCGGAATGTTATGGAGAAGACCAGTCATTCACGTTTTCACCGAGCGCAGCTCTTTTGCCGGACACCGATTACATTGTTGTGGTGGGTTCCAACCACATTCCACAGCCCGGAAATCCGGACCCATGCGCTTTTGATGTCACGATTTCGGGAGGGGCATTGGACATACAAGCTACTGTCGAGCCGTTGCAAGTTGCACTGGGAGAGTCAGCTTTTTTACAAGTCGTAGGGGCTGACAATGATTATCCGGTTCAGTGGACACCGGCTCAGTATCTCGATGATCCGAATAGTTTAAATCCTGAGGTTATTGCCGAGGAAACGACCACCTTTCAAGTCAGCGGCCAGGTTGGTAATTGCCCGGTTACAGATGTCGTTTCGCTTACCATTGGTTCTCCCATAGAGATATTCACCGCTTTCTCGCCCAATGGCGATGGGGCCAACGATGTTTGGAATATTGGAGAAATTGAACGTTTTCCAACCTGTCAGATTGAGGTTTTTGATCGCTGGGGTCAAAGCGTGTTTAAATCGGTTGGCTATGAACAGCCGTGGGACGGAACCTACAAAGGGAAATACTTGCCGACGGGGGCATACTACTATGTGATCGAGTTGAATTCATTAGAAGTAACGATTCCCCCTATGACGGGCGTAATAAGCGTTGTGCATTAATATGAAAAGGTTAGCTGTAATTGTTGTGTTGCTTGCATTGGCTGAAGGCTGGACGGCTCAGCAATTGCCGCAGTTTACATACTTCACCTACAACTACATGCAATACAACCCGGCTGTTGTAGGAACGGCGCCCTGCCTCGATCTCAAGTTTGGTTTGCGTCGTCAATGGAAGGGTTTTGAAGGAGCCCCTACTACCGGTTTCGCCAACATTCATGGCAAGATTGGCAAGAAGTCGCAGTTTCGTTTTCATGGGCTTGGCGCAACAGTAGAAAATGACGATGCGGGACCGTTTAACTATACTACGATTCATGTGAATTATGCCTATCACATGAAACTGGCCAGCAAGTATTTTCTGGCAGCAGGACTCGGTCTCGGATTCGCCCAATACAGCGTTGATTATGGCGAGATGATTTTCGAGAATCAGTTAGCGGAATCCTCAGTAACAGGCATAATCAACGATTTTGTATTCCCTATGTTCAATGCCGGTTTGTGGCTGTATCGTTCTGATCGATTTTACGGGCTTTCGGTGCGGAGTCTGAACAATAAATCAATTGACGGACTCACCGACACGCAGGTTAGGAGACACTATACATTCGCCAATGGTTATGCGACACGTGTAACTCAGGAACTTACTTTCAAGCCTGCGTTTCTGATAAACTATGTTGGAAAGAGCCGTGCCTCCATAGATGGCCAGTTGGTTTTGTCGTTCAAGGACATGGTCGATGTGGGAATAGGTGCTCGCTCGGGCCATGGGTTTTCGGCATTACTTAAACTATCCGCTTTACGTTATGTCACCATTGGTTACGCTTACGATGTGACCATGAATAAAATCCGATATGTTTCCGGAAGCACGCATGAAATCGTGGTAGGAGTTAGAGCGTGCAAAGAAGGCAACAAGATGTATGTTCCGTGTGCCGCATACGATTGATCTATGAATGCCGAATTGTTTCGAGAGTATTGTCTTAAAAAGCCCGGGGCATCGGAACATTTGCCTTTTGATGATAAAACACTGGTCTTTAAAGTGGGTGGGAAAATGTTCGCTCTCTGTGATCTGGAAGATTTTACAGGGGCCAATCTGAAGTGTGACCCGGAAAGAGCTGTGGACTTGCGTGAACAATATGACGCCATAACCAGCGGGTATCACATGAATAAAAAGCATTGGAATACGGTATCGGCATGGAGTGATGTAGATGACGATTTGTTCTGTCGGCTTATTGATCACAGTTATGAGCTTGTAAAAGCGAGTTTGCCAAAAAAGGAACGTGAAAAACTTTCGCTTTTTTCCAATTTCTAACGGAAAGCTCGTTCTAGATTTGACTAAAACCCACAAAGTATGAACGAGTCAAACAAGTATCCGCGTATCCACGAATTGGCTAACAACATTCAGCTTCAAATGGAGCGCCTGAAAGCGGGAGAGCTTTCACTCGAAGAGTTGGAAATGGTAACGGAGCAAAGCCGCGAGCTGTTTGAGCGCTTAATCGTATTGCGCTATAAGGCTTTTGATGAATCGGTAAATGGGGTTACTTCAAAGCAGCCTGAGCAAACGTTGGTCGTTGAGACTTCGGTGGTGGAAGAGATCAAGTCGGAACTTACCAATCAGGTTTCTCTTATTGATGCAATTGAAGAAGTGACGAAGACTGAAGAAACAAAAGAGGAGCAGCCTTTATTTACCATGAGCGCACCTGTGGAGCAAGCTCCCGTTGCCAACACCTTGTTTGATTTGGCTGCTTTACCGGCAACACCCAGTGTAAACGAGATGCTTGCCCGCACCATGGTTCAACACGAAACCGTTGCGCAACACCATACGCATTCCCCGATAGCCGATTTGAAAATCGCAATCACACTCAATCAGCGCTTCCAATTTTCGCGTGAACTGTTTAAAGGCAACAATCAGGATTACGAAGTAGCCATCGACTTGCTGAATACTTCCACGCGCGATGAGGCTCTTCAATATGTGAAGTCGCTTGAAAGCAAATATGGCTGGAATGAAGGTTCGGCAGTAGCTCGCGATTTTCGCATACTGGTTGAACGTCGTCACCAATAATTCTTTTTACGTTGAAGCTTGTTGTGGTGCCAACCCCGATTGGCAACCTCGAAGACATCACCTTGCGCGCAATACGCGTGTTGAAGGATTGTGATCACATTTACGCAGAGGACACTCGCGAGTCGAGAAAGCTCCTTGTTCATCTGGGGATAGACAAGCCTATGAGCTCATTTCATTTGAATAATGAGCACGCCATAGTTGCGAAGACTGTTGAGCAAATCGAGCAAATGAACATGTCCGTTTTGGTGAGCGATGCAGGAACACCGGCAATCAGCGATCCGGGTTTTTTGTTGGTCCGTGAGTGTATCAAAGCCGGAATTGAGGTAGAGTGTTTGCCCGGGCCAACCGCCTTTGTGCCCGCATTGGTCGTGAGCGGAATACCCTGCGAGGAGTTTCATTACATTGGGTTTTTACCACATAAAAAGGGCCGAGAAACACGCTTCAAGCAGATTGCTGCTAGTGAGGTAACAACGGTGCTGTATGAAAGTCCGCACAGGCTAATCAAAACGCTTGAGCAGCTTGTACAATTTTGCGGAGCAGAGCGGACCGTTTCAGTGAGTCGAGAGCTGAGCAAAAAGTTTGAACAAACCGTGCGAGGCAGCGCAAGTGAAGTACTCGCCTATTTTCAGGCAAATGAGCCGCGGGGTGAGTTTGTGGTGGTTGTCGCCGCTGCTTAGATGGTCTTCCTTCTAGCCAAAGATTCGGCTGAACAAATCGCCAACTTTTTCGACCGGTATAACCTTGATTTTTTTCGAAAGGCCCTCTAGTCCCTTATTGTACTTCGACACATAGATTTCCTCAAACCCTAGTTTGGTGGCCTCTTGTATGCGCGAGTCGATGCGAGTTACAGGTCGGATTTCTCCACTTAAGCCCACTTCTCCGGCGAAGCACGTGAGTTTGGGTATAGCTATTTCAGCGTTGCTGGATAAGATGGCTGTAATAACAGCAAGATCCATGGCGGGGTCTTCCAGGCGCATGCCGCCGGCGATATTCAGAAACACATCTTTCATAGCAAGCCTGAACCCACATTTTTTTTCAAGCACGGCGAGCAACATATTCAGTCGGCGAACATCGAAGCCGGTTGTGCTGCGCTGCGGTGTGCCATATACAGCGGTGCTTACCAGAGCTTGTATTTCCACGAGTAAAGGTCTTGCTCCTTCCAGTGTAGCGGCAATGGCAGAACCTGTGAGATCTTCAGTTTGAGAGTGTATTAATATTTCGGAAGGGTTCGCAACTTCTCTCAAGCCTGCACCTTGCATTTCGTAAATACCTAATTCATTGGTGCTGCCAAAACGGTTTTTGGTTGTGCGCATTAATCGATAGATATGATGGCGGTCACCCTCGAACTGCAATACCGTGTCGACCATGTGTTCTAATACCTTGGGTCCTGCGAGTGTTCCTTCTTTGGTGATATGACCAATGAGAAAAACAACCGTATTCGTTTCCTTCGAAAACTTCATCATGCGTGTGGCACATTCGCGCACCTGAGAAACACTGCCGGGAGAGCTCTCAATGGTTTGCGACGATAGTGTTTGAATTGAATCGATGATGAGAACATCGGGTTTTAATTCTTCCGCATGCATGAGAATGTTTTCTACGGATGTCTCCATCAACACAAGACAACGCGGATTTTCCAAGCCGAGTCGTTCGGCGCGCATGCGTATTTGCTCTTCGCTTTCTTCGCCACTAACGTAGAGGACAGAAAGGTTGAGTTGTTTCAAGGCTAGCTGCAACATGAGCGTGCTCTTGCCAATACCGGGTTCTCCGCCAAAGAGAATGAGACTTCCGGGTACAAGGCCTCCTCCTAGCACACGGTTTAATTCCTGATCAATAATTGGGAAGCGTGGGAGCTGTGCCGACTCAAGATCGTGAATAGGTCGTGGTTTATTCACCTTTTGTGTCACCTTCATGCCGGTTGCTGTTGCTTCCTGCTTTTGAATGACCTCTTCAACATAGGAGTTCCACTCACCACATGAAGGGCATTTACCTAGCCATTTCGGTGACTGATTGCCGCAATGCTGACAGAAGAAGGCGGTTTTTATTTTGCTCATTGTGGCGAAGGTAGAAAAAGAAAAAGGTCGCGAGTATTCGCGACCTTTTTTATGCCTTTCAGGAATAACTTATCGAAGAATCTGAACAGATCCCTTGTATTCTGTTTTGATACCGTAAGGGAGCGTGAGCACATACCAGTAGGTGCCCTCACTGAAGTCGGTTGCGCGCCAGTCGTTGCGGTAGTTGGTACTTTCATACACTAACTGACCCCATCGATTGAAAATTTGCAGTTCGGCGCCATTGTATTTTTCCAATCCTTCAATTTCGAATGTGTCATTTCCCTGACCTCCGTTTGGAGTGAAGATATTGGGTATTCTCACCTCACATGCGTTTGATTGAATTTGCCAAGTCGCTTGCGTGTTACCACAGCCATTGCTAATGTTTGCGGTAAGAGTTACCACACTGCCTAAGCAACTTTGCGGAACGTTGTCTGCACAATAATCCAGAGCAGAGCCTGCAGTGGCAATTGTATATCCGCTGCAGTTTGTTGACCAGGTAACAGTTACGTCTTCTGAGTTTGTGATAACTTCAAGGGGTTTGCATTCGCGAGGGCATAATGCGAGCAATTCGCTGCTGCCGGAATTCGTGGTTGGCGCAGAAGAAATATTCACGTTTATACATCCGGTAGCTTGGCTGTTGCAGCCGAAGTTGTCGGTCACGGTGTAGCAGTATTGTCCGTCTTGGTTTGCTACTACGGTAGCTGTTTGAGAGTCTACCGGACCGTTCCAAGAAGCGCTGTAATCGGCTGCGTCGTTGTAGGTGACGGTAAGCGTAACATTATCATCGTCACACTCGATAATAGAAGAGGCCGGAGCTCCTGTAATGGTTGCAGGCACAACACCGGTAACGTTTACGGAAGTTGGGTTAGACTCATCACAGTTGTTAGATACAACGACTGTATAAGTGCCCGGCTCGGTAACATTCAGAGTTGAACCGCTGCCATTGCCGGGAGTCCACTCGTACTGCAACGCTGGATTATCCAGATTGGATGGAATGGGATCAAGTGTAATACTGCCATTCTCACACAGCAACTGATTTTGCATGGTCGGGTTTGGTACGTCCGGTTGATAGGACACGCTGAATGAATCACTGTACGTTCCGCATGCATTTGTAATGCTCGCAGTGATGGTTCCGTTTGTGTAATTCGTATACGGACCAACTACAGCTGAGAAACCATCGGGGGATGCCGTAACACCCGGGCCGGTCCAGGCAATTGTTCCGCTGCCGGATGGATCGGTTACATCAAGCGATTGCACGGATGTTTCTGCATCGCACAGATTCACCGCAGTGCCCGGAGTAATGGCAATGGTAGGAGCTTGGGCATATTCTATTTCATAGCAGTAATCGAAGGCACAGTTAGCATTCGAAAAACAAAGCTCATAAACACCATACTGGGAAGGTGTCCATGTGGTTGTCATTTGAGACGGATCCGAGAACGCCCAGCCACCAGGACCATTGACTGTCCAGGTACCATCGAGGTCAGTAGCAAAACAGGTAGAGGCTCCCGACCACACTACTCCGGTGGTGAGTGGCGCAGGGATAATGGTTGGGGAGCTTTGCCCACAGTTGATGACCCAGAGAGAGTTACCCTGGAAGTTATTTCCATTAGCAAAATATTCAATAGCAACGCTGTCACCTGCGCCAATCATAATGTCATCGTAAAGCGTTAACGCGCCAAAAGAAGTGAGGAAGTACTCTTCTACAGGACCACCATCACCCGGATAAACGTAGATGTTGATGAACGAGCCCTGCCAGCCATTCTGATTGGTGCTAAGGGCATAGATGATGAGGTTGTCTTCCGGCGGAACTGAGTAACCGCAAAAATCGAGTTGTTGCAGGCCATCGCAGCGAATACCATTATTATCATCATTGGTAAGGCACGGAGTAGAAGGTGAGGTGGTTACAAGCTTAATGTTAAAACCTTGGCATCCGGCTTCATCAGTAACGAGTACCTCGTAGTTACCGTTTACGTTTCCGGTTACTTGTGCGCAAGCTTCATCCAGTGGTGTTCCGGGCACGAATTCGCCGTCATAGCCGGGAGAAATCTGCCATTGGTAGCTTGCATAATCTCCGAGGACACATACAACGGTGTCGATACCCGGACAAATTTCAATGGCAATGTTTCCTCCTTCAAGTTGAGGAATGAAGTAAGGAGTTACGTCTACAAAGGCAGTTGCAACCGATGAGCAAAAACCGAATGCAGCAACTACGGTAATATTCCCGGGTTGCGACACGTCTGCAGTCTGGCCGGAAGAACCATTACTCCACGAGTAGGAATCGAATCCTTCAGTTGCCGTGAGCTCAGTTACTTGACCTGCGCAGATATTCAGCACCCCTGTAATTTCAATGGGTGGGGCTTCCACGTCTTCCACCAGGAACGTGTAAGTAACCACGGTGCTGGCAGCGGGAATTCCGTTGTCTGTTGCTGTAATGGTAACCGTGTTCGCACCGACGTTAGCTGCGGATGCTGTGAAAGTTGCGTTGTTGAGTACAGCGGCGTTACCGGTGGTCGATGTAGCAGTAAAACCGGTGCTGCTTTGAGTGTATGTGATGCCGGTTGTTTGATTCGATTCGGGACTGGTAAATGCCAAATTAAAATCGAAAGATTCTCCCACGCACATGGTGATTGTGTCGCAAGCTTCACCCACTACAACAGGGGGTTGATTTGCTACAAAATTCGTTACGCTTGTATTGAATTCGATCACACGACCATCGAGCCAGTCGACACCATCTTCATTGGCTTGTTGCACGCCGTATGGGCCATCCCAAGCGGTGGAATTACAAATGTTGAATCGGCCGAATGCATAGTGTTGTGTGCCAGATGAGCGGTCGGCGCCAACAATGGCGAAATTGTTATTGGCATCGCAACCGCCCGTTGCGCCGCTAATTTGACTGTTAGCCCACTGCATGTCGAGGTAAACGAACTGTACGTTATTACCTCCGCCAATGACATTGCTGCCATCGGGAGTAATAATCATTTGGAATGAATTTACCTTGTCGTCGAAGTTAGGCCAGTAACCAACGTTAATGTAGTTAATGTAGAGAGCTTCCGGGGTCAGCAAGTAATACAGCTCGCCGCTTGCGCCGAAGTCAAAGTCAGACCAAAAGCCCGCGATGTGGTTGTATTGTTGGTTGGTTTCAGTACCAAGCGGATCAGGAAAAGCAGATGGTGTAAAATCGATATAACCGGTGTTGCCTAGCACAATGGTGCCCTTTGTTGTTAATACAACCTGGTTGTAGTTCGTTCCGAAGAAATTGAAATTCCAACCCAGGTTAATGGGAGCACTGAAGTTGTCGGTGCTGTTGCCCGGGCTACCCGGCCATTGAATGGTATTGGGATGGTTGTATTCGGAGGTAGGCTCAATCCAGTAGCAGTTTGATTCGCCGGATGTTTGGCTTGTTCTCATCTGACGGCGAGTTTGCTGGTGCTCACGCTTCCAGTCTGTTTTCAGCCGCGCAACGCGATCTGCATCAAATCGGGGGTCTTTGCTAAATCGCACCCAGTCCTGCTTCGACATTTTCGTGAGGAATGGCTTGCTGTAGAGTTCCTCTTCTGTCATTCTGCTCGAGTAGCGCGCGTTATAGGGCGCGGTGTAATAGTGCTCTTGAGCAAAAACGGTAGCTCCAAGAACCACGGTGAGCAAACTGAGCAGTAAAAGTTTTTTCATAGTTCGGATTTTTGTGAACGTCTTTTTTGTTGGGTTAAATCCAAGGCATGCAAATATAAAACTCAGGTTAACGCTGAAGGTAGATAAAGCCACTCTTTTCAACGTTTTGGTGTCGAAGGTTTCCGGCAACGAGCTTGA
>Ga0169931_10013415_pt1 | contig 11192 bp, 10 predicted proteins | sample Kivu_15m_20L_FD_129675 | JGI IMG/M metagenome (GOLD analysis project Ga0169931, IMG submission 129675) | Freshwater microbial communities from Lake Kivu, Western Province, Rwanda to study Microbial Dark Matter (Phase II) - Kivu_15m_20L... | ecosystem: Environmental > Aquatic > Freshwater > Lake... | reverse complement strand
GGACGGCGCCGGGCACTCATTCGAGCTGATCCTGGTCGACGACCATTCGACGGACACGAGCCTCGCCAAGATGCTCGAACTGCGTCAGCGCGACCGCCGCGTCAAGGTGCTCCATTTTCGGCGCAACTACGGTCAGACGGCCGCGATGTCGGCCGGCTTCGAGCGCGCGCGCGGGCGCGTCGTTGTGACGCTCGACGGCGATCTGCAGAACGATCCCTCCGACATTCCGCGCATGCTCGCGAAGATCGACGAGGGCTTCGACATCGTCGCCGGCTGGCGCAAGGCGCGCAAAGACGGGTTCGTGCTGCGGCGCGCGCCGTCGCAGGTCGCCAACCGGTTGATCGCCTGGGTCACCGACACGCCGATCCACGACACGGGCTGCACGCTCAAGGCGTTTCGCGCGCAGCTCGTCAAGAACCTGCCGATCTACGCCGAGCAGCACCGCTTCTTGCCGGCCATGTCGCGCGGCAGCGGGGCGCGCGTCGCGGAGATCGTCGTCAACCACCGCGCGCGGCGCTTCGGCTACAGCAAGTACGGGCTCGAACGCGCGCTGCGCGTGCTGCTCGATCTGTTCGTGATCAAGTTGATCAGTCAGTTCGCGTACCGGCCCTTGCACTACTTCGGTCTGTTCTCACTGCCCTTCGCGGCGCTCGCGCTCGCGGTGCTCGTCACCGGCGTCGTCGACTACGAGAAGTTCGACCTGATCGCGGACTGGCCGCAGTTCACGGTCACGGCGTTCCTCCTGTTCCTTCTGCCCGCCGTGCACTTCGTGCTGCTAGGTCTGCTGTCCGAGCTGATCGTGATTGCCTCAGGCTTCCACTGCCGCAGCGTGCTCGATTCCCTGGTCAACCGCCGCTAGAGACCCGCACCCGTGTCAGCTCCTACTTCCACCCGCACGCCGCCCGCGCCTCGTCTGCGCGACATCACGGTCGTGCTCCCGGTTACGTCGCCGCACGCGGAACTCGATCAGGTCGTGGCGAGCCTGTCCGAGCAGTTCACGCGCATGGGCAAGGACTGGGAGTTTGCGCTGGTGTTCGACGGCGTGCGCGGCGACGCGTGGCGCAAGGCCGAAGAACTGCGCGCTCGGCTGGGTGATCGAATCCTCACCGTTGCGTTCGAGAAGCCCTTCGGCGAGTCCGTGTGCCTTTCCGCTGGCGCGGAGATCTCCGGCGGCCGAGTGATCGTCACCTCGCCGCAGTACGTGCAGATCGACCCGGTCGAACTGCGCCGCATGCTCGAGCAGATCGAGAGCGGCACCGACATGGTCGTGCCCTGGCGCAGTGCGCGCGTCGATCCTTGGCTCAACCGCTTGCAGTCGGCGAGCTTCAACTGGTTGATGCGCAAGATCAACGGCGGCCAGTTCCACGACCTCAACTGCTACCTGCGCGTGTTCAAGCGCGAGGTGCTGGGCGACGTGACGGTCTACGGCGACATGTACCGCTTCCTGCCGCTCATCGCGCAGCGCCAGGGCTTCCGCGTCGTGGAAACCCAGGTGCGCCACCTCAAGGAGTGGGGCAAGGCCGGCTTCTTCGGCGTCGGCGTCTACATCCGCCGCTTCCTCGACGTGGTCGGCGTGGTGTTCTTGACGCGCTTCACGCTCAAGCCGCTGCGCTTCTTCGGCTCCGTGGGGTTGGTGTTGACCGTCTTCGGCGGGGGCCTGCTCGCCGGCGTGGTCTACCAGAAATTCGCCTTCGGCGAAGGGCTCTACAACCGCCCGCTGTTTCTGCTCGCACTCATGCTGTTCGTGCTCGGCGTGCAGGTCATCGGCTTCGGACTGGTGGGCGAGATCATCATCTACACGCAGGCGCGCAACCTGCGCGAGTACCGCATCGAGCGCGCCTGGGACGACGACGCTGGCGACGGGGAGCGGAGCTGACGCATTCGATGAGCGAATCCGCCGTGCTCGCTTCCGCTGCGCCTGCGCAGATCGGCGCCTCCGCTCCGGCCGACGACGCCGAACGCGACGCGTTCGTCAACGCCCATCCGCGCGCCACGTTCTTCCATCTCTCGGGCTGGCGGCGCGTGGTCGAACGTGTGCTGTGCCATCAGCCCGCCGACCTCATCGCGCGGCGCGACGGCCGCATCGTCGGCGTTTTGCCGCTGATGCGCGCGCACTCGCTGATCACCGGCCGCGCGCTGATCTCGATGCCCTACGCGGTGTACGGCGGCCCGGTCGGCGAGCATGCGCAGGTCGAAGATGCGCTCGTGCGCGCCGCCATGGCGCAGGCCGATCGCGAGCGCGCGAGTCGGCTCGAGTTGCGCTGCCTCAGCGCTCCCTCCGTCGAGCTCACGCCGTCGAATCTGTACGCGACGTTCATCTCCGATCTGCCTGCCAAGCCCGAGGACGTGCTCGCGCGCATGCCCAAGAAATCGCGCGCGGAGGCCCGCAAGGCGCGCGACAAACACGGCCTGACGCTCACCGAAGGCCTGTGGTACTTCGAGGATTTCTACCGCTTGTTCCACCGCAACAAGCGCTCGCTCGGTTCGCCTGGATTGCCGCACGCGTTCTTTTGGACGCTGCGCAAGGAGTTCGGCGAGGGCGTGCGCATCCACGCGGTCCACAAGGGCAGCGAGATCGTCGCCGCGGTGATGAGCTTTGTGTGGCGCGGCGAGTTGATGGCGTACTACTCGGGCGCGGCCGACGGCGCCGACCGCAACTACAGCGTGAGCAACTTCATGTACATGGCGCTGCAGGAGTGGAGCGTGGAGCAGGGGCTCAAACGCTTCGACTTCGGCCGCAGCCGCAAGGATTCGGGCGCGTTCCAGTTCAAGGAGCACCAGGGCTTCACGGCGCGCGACCTCGAGTACCGCTTCCACTTGGTGCGCGACCGCGGGCTTCCGTCGCTCAATCCGTCGAATCCCAAGACCAAGTGGTTGCGCGACGGTTGGGCGCGTTTGCCGCTGAGCGTTTCGATGGCGCTCTCGAGCGAGTTGGCGCGCTACCTGCCCTGACCTCGGCCCCAGCGCGTCACGCGCCGAGCGCGAGATCGACCGCTTGCGCGAGATCGGCGGCAAAGTGCGTGCGCGAGCGTTCGAGCGCGCTGAGCTTCTCCGCTTCGCGCGCGCCCTTGCCGGTGGCGACGAGGATGCCGCGCACTCCGGCCGCTGCGCCGGCGGCGAGGTCGCGTCGCGCGTCGCCGATCATCCAGCTGCGCGAGAGGTCGAGCTCGAGCTCACGCTGCGCAGCGAGCACTAGCGCCGAGCCAGGTTTGCGGCACTCGCACGCACGCCGGTACGGCGGCTCGCCTTCGAGCGGGTGGTGCGGGCAGAAGTACACCGCGTCGAGGCGCGCCCCGGCGGCGGCGAGCTCGGCGTCGATCGCGCGCTGCACGGCCGCGAACTCCTCGAAGCGCAGCCAGCCGCGCGCGAAGGCGCTCTGGTTGGTGATCATCACGAGTGCGTAGCCGCGCGCTCGAGCGCGCGCCAGCGCCGCCGCGCCGCCCGCGAGCATGTCCACCTCGCTGGCGCTTCTCGGCGGTGCGTCGTACTCGCGGATCAGCGTGCCGTCGCGGTCGATCAGCAGCGCCGGTCGGCTCACGGCTTGCGCCCGCCGCCGCGGCGGCGCGTGTCGACCACGTCCGCGAGCTGCAGCGGCGCGTAGATGCGCGCCGGCGAGTAACTGCGTTCGACCTTCACCGGCAGGAAGCCGTCGCGGGCATTGAGCCACAGGGGAAAGCGCCAGGTGTTGGGATAAGCCAACGCTTCGTCCCAGAACACGAGCGTGGTCTGGCCTCCAGGCTCGATGGCGACGCTCACCGGCTTGTAGCCATCGAGCACTATGTCGACGTCTTGCGACTCGCGCGGCAGGTCGATGTTGCAGGGCGTGACGAAGCCCGAGTCGACGCCGTCGACGATCACGCGCGCGCCGGGCGGATTGGTCGCGAACAGCACGCCGGGCGTGCGCTGGAGTTGGATGCACGCACTCGAGAGCGCGGCGAGCACGAAGGCGGTTGTTCGTTCGAGGTGCAAGCGGCAGTTCATGGGCGGCGCCGGGGGGGGCGCAGGACAGTGTTGCCTTCCTCGGCGGGCTTTGAAAGGCTCCTGGAGTGAGCGTCCAGGCTTCGTCTCCCCGCGCCGCGCGGCGTCCCATCCGTGCGCCGTGGACGGTTCCCACGCGCTGGATCATGACCCTGGCGCTCGTGCTGGCGGCCGCGCGGCTCGTCGGGCTGGGACGTTACGGGCTGTGGATCGACGAGGCCTTCAGCCTGCACGACGCGTTCGCGCTGCGCGTGGAGCGCCTGACGAACTTTCCGCTGGCGCTCGCCGTGCTGCGCGCCTGGCTCGAGTTCACCGGGCTGCCCGTCGACGAAACGCTGTTGCGCTTGCCTGCGGCGTTGTTCGGCGCCGCCAGCGTGCCGCTGACGGCCTGGGCCTTTAGGCCGCTGCTCGGCGCGCGCCAGTCGTGGATCGCCGCTGCGTTGCTCGGCGCGTCGAGCTGGCACTGGTTCTGGAGCCAGAGTGCGCGCGGCTACACGCTGATGCTCGTGCTGGCGTTGCTGGGCGCCGGAGTGTGCTTGCGTGCGCTGGTTCAGGCGCGTCCCGCGTGGTTCTTCACCGGGCTTGTCGTGGCGGGCGCAGCCGCGCTCGCACATCCGACCGGCGGACTGGCGCCGGCGGCGCTGCTCTTCGCTGCTCCACTCGTCCGCAAGCGCTGCGGCGCGCCCGAGTGGGCGCCGAGCCTGTGGATCGCCCTTGCGCTTGCGCTCGTGGGCGCGTGGGGACTGAACGACTGGTTCCACGACGTGTGGGGCGACTACTCGTGGCGCAAGTCGGGGTCGAGCGTCGCGCACTTCGTGCTCTCGACGGGCTTCTACGTGGGCGCGCCCGTCGGTCTCGCCGCGCTCGTCGCCGCCTGGGGCGCGCTGCGTTCGCGCGACGGCGCGCGTACCCTCGTGTTCGGCGTGGCGCTGCTCGGCGTCCTTCTGCCGCTCGCGGCTGCTTCGCTCGTAAAGGTCTCTGCGCAGTACGTGTTCGTGCTCGCGCCGTGGATCGCTGCGCTGGCCGCGCGCGCCCTCGACGACGAACTCGCGCCGTGCTGGCGGGCGCGCGCCCTGGGGATCGGCGTGCTCGCCTGGGCCGCGGTGGATGTCGGCGCCTACCTGACCGTGCGCCACGGCGACCGACCGCGCTGGCGCGACGCGTACCAACACGTCGCACGCGCGCGCGGCGCCGCGGACATCGTGTTCGGCATGGCGGCGCCGACGGGGAGCTACTACCTCGATCCGTCGCAGTGGCGCGTGCGCGAGTACGCCGCCCTGGTCCCGCTGACGCACTACGACGTCGACGAGTTGAGCTACTGGTCCACGCGCGAACGGCCGATGTGGCTCGTGCTCAACCGCGAAGAGCTCGAGGACTGGCCGCGGGCCGAGCGCGAGCGCTTGGAGGCTTTCCTGCGCGAACAGTGCGAGTTGCGGCGCGTCTTCAACGTGCGCGGCACGCCGCGCAACCTCGACGTCGAGGTCCACCTGCGGCCGTGAGCTGATCTCAGCCGCTTCCTGCGCGAGCGCAGTCCCTGGACGCACACCGGGCGGTGCGTGGACGGTCGACACCGCCGCGCACCGCCCGGTGCTCGCCACGCGCGTCGCCGCGCCCGGCCTGGAAACTCCTAGCGCGAAGTCGGTTGGCGCATCAATCGTTCACGCGTCCGAGGAACTCGCCGTCCTCGGTGCGGATCTTCACCTTCTCACCCTTGGTGATGAAGATCGGAACCTTGATCTTGAGTCCGGTCTCGACGACGGCGTCCTTCTTGACGTTGGTCGCAGTGTTGCCGCGCACGGCCGGGTCGGCCTCGATGACTTCGAGCACGACCGCCGCCGGCAACTCGATGCCGATCGGATTGGCGCCGTGGAAGGTCACGATGCAGCGCGTGTTCTCCTTCACGTACGACATCTTGTCGCCGATCAGTTCCGCGTTGACGTTGAACTGCTCGTACGACTCGGTGTCCATGAACACGAAGTCGCCGCTCGACTCCTTGTAGAGGTACTCGCAGTCCTTCTTGTCGAGGTAGGCGACCTCGAGGATGTCGCCCGAGCCCAGGCGCAGGTCCTTGGTCGAGCCGCTCTTCAGGCTGCGCAGCTTGACGTGGATGATCGCCCGGAGGTTGCCGGGCGTGTGGTGCATGTAGTCGGTGATGACCCACAAGTCGCGGTCGATCTCGACGACGACGCCTTTGCGAAGTTCAGTGGCTTTGACGCCCATGGGGATGGTGCTGTGGCCCGTCGAGCGCGTTGGAGCACGGCGCGGGCGCGAGGGGAGCGGAGGGTTGGCGCCGCGGCTGGGCGCTGCGAAAGGGCGGGGAGGATAGCACGGCCCAGCGCGGTCCGGACGGTCCACGACGCGGCCGAGCCGGGCGGCGACGAGCGCGCGCTCAGAACACCTTGCGTTGGCTGGAGGAGGGGATCGAGAGCGCCTTGCGGTACTTGGTCACGGTGCGGCGGGCGATCTTGATCTTCTCGGTCTGCTCGAGCAGCGCCGCGAGCTGATCGTCCGAGAGCGGGTTGGCGCGGTCCTCCTTGGCCACCAACTCGGCGATGCGTTGTTTGATGGCGGTCTGGCTCTCGACCTCGCCGCCCTCGCGCTGCGTACCGCCGGTGAAGAAGTACTTGAGCGCGAACGAGCCGCGCGGCGTCTGCGCGTACTTGCCGGAGACCGCGCGGCTGACGGTCGAGATGTGCACTCCCACTTCGTCGGCGATTTCCTGCATGCGCAGCGGCTGCAGCGCGCGCACGCCGTCGTCGAGGAAACCCTTCTGGCGTGCGAAGATGCGCTCGGCGATGCGCTTGAGCGTGCTCTGGCGCTGCGCGACCGCGTCGATGAACCAACGCGCCGATTCGATGCGCTTCTTGACCCACTCCTGCACGCCGTCGCCCTTGCGCGCATCGCGCAGGTACTGGCGGTACATCGGGTTGAGCGTCAGGCGCGGCGCCCATTCGCGCGGGACCTTGACCTCGTACTTGCCGTCGACGCGCTCGACGACGACGTCCGGCAGAATCGCTGTCGCCGGAGCGCCTCCGAATTGCGCGCCAGGACGCGGGTCGAGTTCCTTGAGCGTCTCGAGCGCGTCCTTGACGTCCTCGAGGCTGTGGCCGGTGAGCTTGGCGATGCGCGGCAGGCGGTTCGCCGTGACCTCATCGAGGTGCTGGTCGACGATTCGGCGCACCAACTCGTCCTCGAACCCCAGCGCGTCCAGCTGGAGCAACCAGCACTCGCGCAGGTCGCGGGCGCCGAGCGCGGGGTGGATCAGGCGGCGCAGCTCGTGCAACGCCTGCTGCACTTCCTCCACGGTCGCGTTCTCGACGCCGCAGTCGCGCGCGAGATCTTCGATCGACATCGTCAGGTAGCCGCGCTCGTCGAGCGAGTACAGCACGAACTCGGCGATCTCGCGGCCGCGCTCGCCGAGCTCGGTGAAGGCCAGCTCCTCGAGCAGCGACTCCGCGAGGTTCTTGGGCTCGTCGGGCGTGTTCTGCAGCGCCTCCTGCTTGCGGTCGCTCTCCTCGTCGTAGTTGCTCGAGCGCGTGCGCGGCATCTCCGCGCGGTCGGGGCTGCGGCGCTCGAGCTCGTCGAGCATCGATTCCGTGCGCGCCAACTCCTCTTGAGCGGCGGCGTCCGTGGTGGGCTGCGGCTCGTTCTCCGCCGAGGCCTCCAGCCGCTCGAGCAGCGGATTCTCCGTCAGTTCCTGCTCGATGCGCTCCTCCAGCTCCATCGCCGGAAGCTGCAGAATCTGCATCGCCTGGATCATCTGCGGCGACTGGATCAGTCGCTGCTCCATGCGCGCGGATTGGTGGAGGCCGAGTCTCAAGGCAGCAGGTGGTCGGGTTGGAGTCGGATGGGAGACCTCGGCGAACAGCGGCCCGCTCGACGGGCAGGGAAGTATAGGCCGTCCGTGCGCCGGCCACGCGCGCGGAGGCGAGGATCCAGCGGCGGCGCGGCCCGCTGCGCGTGCAAGCCGCAGTCCTTTCCGGTATGGATAGCCCCATGAGTGGACCGTGGATGGACGTGCACGAGCCCGGCGGTGCGCGCCGGCGCGTGGCGTTGCGCCGTGGCCTGACGATCGTCGGCGGCGCGAAGGCCGACGTCCCCGTCGCCGGCGTCGACAACGACCAGCTCCACGTCTGGGATCAGCCGCCCAAGCTCGTGTTCGTGGGCTTCGGCGAGGCGCCGACGGCGAGTGGGGCGCGCTTCGAGGAGCGCACGCTGGCGAGCGGCGACGTGGTCACCTGGCGCGGCGTGCGGCTCGAGTTCGGCGGCTTGCTCGCGGCCCGCATCGAAGAGATCGAATTGCCCGCGGCGCCGGTCGCGACGCAGGCGCCGGCGAACGTGGGCGCGTCCTCCGGCGGCCTCGTGGGCGCCGACGAACAATTCTGGCGGCGGCTGAAGGCGGGGATCGCGGTCGAGCAGGGCCTGGCCGAGGGCGCCGTCGCGCGCCGCTGGCAGGACGCGGTGATGCGCTCGGAGTTCGATCCCGACGCCGCCGCCCGCGACATCCTGGCCGCCGCGCGCGGACTCGACGACCAGCGCCTGGGCGAACGCTCGGCGCGGCTGCAGCGCGATCTTGTCATGGCGCCGCTCGCGGCCAGTTCGCGGGGCGCCACGCGCAAGCTGCGCGGCGCGGCCCAGAGCATGGCCGCGATGGTGATCTCGCAGTTCGTCGTGCTCTCGATCTCGCTGCTGCTCGTGCTCGTCGCACAGTTCGTCGCGCGCGTGCGCCTGGGCTGGAGCCTCGACGAGTTCTTCGACCGACTGCGCAACGTCTTCGGGAACTGACGCCGCCAAGTTCCGCGCGCGCCGCCCCTGGGATCGCTCCACACGCCCATGTCCGACTTCCGCTCCGCCCAGTTCAGCGACGCCGAACCGGGACTGTTTTCGCTCGCTCAGATCATGCATCTGATGCGCACCGAGTTCGGCCGGGCGCAGCGCTACCGCTATCCGCTCACCGTGCTCGTCATCGGCGTCGACCGCCTCGGCAGCCTGCGCGACCTGTACGGCTACGAATCGAAGGAAGCCGTGCTCGACGAGGTCGCGCGGCTGCTCAAGGGCGAGACCCGCACCTGCGATTTCCTCGGTCGCCTGGCCGACGACCGGCTGATGGCGGTCGCTCCGCACACCGATGCGGCTGGCGCGCAGGTGCTCGCGAACCGTCTCGTCGAAGGTGTGCGCGGGCTGCGCTTCGAGAGCGCCGGGAAGCAGATTCCGATCCGCGTCACGATCGGCGCCGCCACGATGGCCGACGAGAACACGCTGTACTTCGACCAGTTGGTGGGTGCGGCCGAGTTGGCCCTCGAGGAGGGCGCGAGCGCCGGCGGAGATCGTGTCGTGGCGCGTGACCCGCGGGGCGGCGGCGGCTAGCGCCCCGCCGACATGTCGCATGCCGCACGATCCTTCGACTGGCGCGCGAGCGCCCTCGCCGGCGCATCCGCCGATGCCGCGGCCGCCCGTTCGCTGCAATTCCCGGGCGAGCGCCCATTCGACGCCGCGCGGCGCGCGCAGCCGGCGGGCGATGCTCCGCGACCGACCCTCGAACCGATGAAGATCCTGCTGGCCGAGGACGAAGTCACCATCGTCGTGACGCTGCGCGATGCGCTCGAGGAAGCCGGGCACCAGGTGCTGCACGCGCCCGACACGCGCAACGCACTGGCGTTGCTCGAGCGTGAACAGCCCGACGTGGTGCTCACCGACATCCGCATGCCCGGCGAGGGCGGCATGAGCGTGCTCGCGCGTTCGGTCGCGCTCGACCCGGCGCGGCCGGTGATTCTGATGACCGGCTACGGCACCATCGACCAGGCGGTCGAGGCGATGCGCATGGGCGCTGCGAACTACGTGCAGAAGCCCTTCCGCAACGAGTCGATCGTGCAGATGGTGGCCACGCACGGGCGCGTGAAGAGCCTCGAGCGCGAGAACGCCGAGCTGCGCGAGAGCCTGCGCGCGCACACCGCCTTCAAGGGCTTCGTCGGCAGCTCGGAAGCCATGCGCGGCGTGTTTGGCCGCATCCGCACGGTGGCGCCGACCGAAGCGACGGTGCTGATCGAAGGCGAGAGCGGCTCGGGCAAGGAGTGCGTCGCGCGCGCGTTGCACGCGGCCTCCTCGCGCGCCGACGGCCCGTTCGTGCCGATCTCGTGCGCCGCGCTGCCGGAGACGCTGCTCGAGGCCGAGCTGTTCGGTTACGAGAAGGGCGCGTTCACCGATGCGCGCAAGGAGAAGCGCGGCCGCTTCGAACTCGCCGACCGCGGCACGATCTTCCTCGACGACATCGACGACATGCCGCTGGCGATGCAGGTCAAGCTGCTGCGCGTGCTGCAGGAGCGCAAGTTCGAGCGTCTGGGCGGGGAGAGCACGCGTTCGCTGAACATCCGCGTCGTCGCGGCGACCAAGATCTCGCTGCGCGAGCTGGTCAAGCAGGGCAAGTTCCGCGAGGACTTGTTCTACCGCATCAACGTCGTGCCGATCGCGCTGCCGCCGCTGCGCGAGCGCTCGGGCGACGTGCCGCTGCTGGTGCAGCACATGATCGAACGCCACGGCGGCGGCCGGAAGTACGTGGTCGCGCCTCCGACGATGAATGTGCTCGAGCGTTATCCCTGGCCGGGCAACGTGCGCGAGCTCGAAAACTCCGTGCAGCGCGCGATCGCACTCTCCGGCGCCGCGAACGAGCTGGTGCTCGAGGACTTGGTCCCGCTCGATCCGCGCTGGCGCGGCGCGACGGCGGTCTCCGACGAGGTACGGCCGCTGCGCGAAGTGATGAAGGAGTTCGAGAAGTCGCACGTGCTGCGCGCGCTCGAGAAGACCGGCGGCCACCGCTCGCAGACCGCGGCCATGCTCGGCATTTCGCGCAAGGTGCTGTGGGAGAAGATGCGCGACTTCGGGTTGCTCGAAGGCAAAGAAGGCGAGCCGAACGGCGACGACGCCTGAGATCCCGCAGCGAGTGGAGGTGCGCCACTGCGCCGCGTGGTGAGCCGCCGCCGCGGCGGTTCGGAGCGCGATCCGTCGAGCCCACGGGACCTGGCGCGGGCTCACGCGCGCCTTCGTTGCGCTGCGCGCGAGCTGCGCATAGGCTCAGCGGCGGGGTGCGGCGCGCGGAACGCTCGGCCCCGATAACAGCCGCGCGTGGCTCCGTGAGCCCGCGCGCTCACCTGGAAAGGTCTGACCATGAGCCGCGACGCGTTCTGCTTCGAATCCCGCGCCTTGCCGTGTTGGCTCGC
>Ga0169931_10013414_pt1 | contig 11192 bp, 9 predicted proteins | sample Kivu_15m_20L_FD_129675 | JGI IMG/M metagenome (GOLD analysis project Ga0169931, IMG submission 129675) | Freshwater microbial communities from Lake Kivu, Western Province, Rwanda to study Microbial Dark Matter (Phase II) - Kivu_15m_20L... | ecosystem: Environmental > Aquatic > Freshwater > Lake ... | reverse complement strand
TGCTACAAGATTGCTTCAGCATCACTTACCGATGACAATCTTCTGCGCCACACACGAGCAACCGGAAAGCCAGTCATTCTTTCAACCGGAATGAGCACGTGGGAGGAAATCTCTCACGCCGTCGAAGTGCTGGGTAGAGAAAAGCTCATTCTCATGCATGCGACAAGTACGTATCCGGCACAGTACGAAGAGTTGAATCTCGCTGTAATTCCACACCTACGGAGTGAGTTTGGCGTGCCAGTGGGATATTCAGGGCATGAGACCGGACTTGCCTCAACGGTTGCGACGATCGCTTTGGGCGCCAGTGTCATCGAGCGGCACATCACTCTTGATCGAGCGATGTGGGGTTCGGATCAAGCAGCCTCGCTCGAACCCAACGGGCTTTCGAAACTTGTTCGCGATATTCGGTTGGTGGAGTCAGCGCTCGGAGACGGAAAGAAAGTGGTCTACGAGCGAGAGATTCCAGTTATGAAGAAGCTCCGTCGAGTCGGCGGATGGAGAGACAGGTGATTTGTCGTTTAGTGACGTCAGGAATGATCAGAATCAACAAGACACGATGTATTTCAGAACCAGCGAGACCGGGCCCGTATAGGTGAATTCAGCACCTGCATTGTTGAAACTAAGTCCTGAGTTTCTTGCGATTGCAAAGCAAGAGTTGTCGGCTCTACCCAAACTCAGCAGAGTTGACCAAGAAACGTCATTGTCGGACTTGCTGTCGATAGACAAGTTTCCAGTTCAGGCTGCGCGTTTACGTCGCTATGTTGACTTGAGGCCAGGCCAAAAAAGTCTTGAAGTGGGCTGTGGCTACGGAATCTCAATCGCAAGCTTGATTCGCAATTTCTGGGTGGATGGAATCGGAATAGAGCCTCCCAACTATTCAGAGTTCCCAGGTGGCGTCGTGGCATCACGCGAACTATTTCGGTCGAATGACCTCGATGAAAGGCGAATTGTGGACGGATTTGGAGAACAAATCCCCTTTGCATCAAACTCTTTTGACCTTGTCTATTCGCTAAATGTTCTCGAACACACGACATCCCCAGTGGATGTATTGCGAGAGAGTCTTCGAGTTCTAAGGCCTGGAGGGATACCTTTCTTTGAAATCCCGAACTTTATGTCCTTCTTTGAAGGCCACTATCACGTAATCACCCCACCGATTCTTAGCAAGAGAATAGTCAAGGTCTTAATCAAATTTTTGTATCGAAGAGACACAAAATTCTTGGCTCACTTACATACAGAAATCAATCCGTTATGGATGATGAGAACTCTTCGGAAACTGAAGAGACATTACGAATTTGAATTACTCACACTAGGACAAGAAGAGTTCCGCCAGAGATTTTCAGGCGAATTCCGTTTCGAGCAACAACAATCACGTCATCGTCTAGAGAAACTTGTGCGTGTAGCACAGCGACTCAACAAGTTAATTCCATTGTCAAACCTATTCATAGCCACGAAGACGTACTACCCCATCTATCTGGTTCTTAGAAAATCATAGGATTTACTTTGAAAGGAATCCTTATGGATCCCTTAGATTTCGCACCTTAAAGGTTGAAACTATATACGAGCCAGATTCCAACACCCATAGAGGGGAGTTAACGATTGATATCAAGAGCGTTCCAGCTTCGCGAATCTGTGGCTAGTTAAGATGACTCGAACCAAATGTCTAGAGTACTTCGCGATCAATGGAAATTGGCAATAAATTATTGAGTTTGTAATGCTCAATTAATGGATTGCAGCCATCCCAGAGTAAGAGCAACGGACTCTTCAAGGCGCCTAATTCCCTCTAACTGGAACATGGATTTGATGGCTTCAAGATTCGGAATGTATGACTGACCGGGGCTTGAATTGTCCACATCTCGAGCGTGTTCGATAGTCAATCCAGTCATTCGAGCAATAAGGTCCGCAGCATCGAGAAGAGTCATTGATTCTTCTCCACCTAGATCCACGATGTTTGAATCCGATCGAGAGGCTAGAAGGAGTAGGTAACGGGCCAAATCGCCAAGATACAGCCAACTTCGAATTGAGTCACCTCGCGACTTAAGTCGAATGGGTTTACGTCGAGACGCATCATGCAAAAAATTTCCAATCGCGTAGTGCTTATCAAGGGGAAGGAGAGGTCCAATTAATGAAAACAAGCGTGCGATATTGATGCGTATGCCGAACTGTTTTGCAGTCGCAATCAAAAGAGATTCAGATAAGAGCTTTCCATATCCATAGAAGAGATCCGAATCTGAAAGGCTCTCAGAAATCGGAGTTTGCGGTCGACGAGCGGAGAGTGGCGCAGTAGGCCTACCATAAACGGCTCCACTGCTAGTATAAAGAATCCGAGGCGAGTAATCGCCGCGTTTCACGCCTCTGCAAATCTGTAAAGTTATTTCTAGATCAGCCTCAATTGGATTGAAGACTGTGGTGGGTGAATGCACTCCGGTATCGGCAGCTAAATGCCAAATGTGATCTGGTGTCTGCCTCGAGACCGTGGCCTCGACATGGCCAACATCAACTACGTTCAAATCCAGACTGACAAGACTCTTGAAATGTTCTAGAGCCCAAGTTGGTCTTCGTGTCGCAAGAAAGATTTTGGTTGATTGTGACCGAAATTGATTGTATGTGTCGAGATAAGTTAGAAGCCACCGACCTACGAGTCCAGTCCCCCCTGTAATGAGTAGCGAATCGAAAGATGGCAAGAGCTCATGTTCGCGAAAGTCTCGGTCAATCTCTTCGGGCCGGGGGCGGGGCGGTAAGTGGGGTAACATCGCGACACCATTTAACACCAAATTCGTACGATCAAGGTTGGTTTGTCTGTTATCCTTCATGCGTCGAATCTCACATACCTGGAAACCGAGCACAAAGAAGAGATTTGCTCCAAAGAGTAACAGTCAGTCTGTGTGAAGTTTTTCGTTATGGGTGCGGATGTAAGTACAGGACATAATAAGTTTGATTTCTGACTGATCAGCAAAGCGTTTCAGAAGTATGATTTGAGTACTCTCGGCTAGATATTCAGTTCTTTCGCTAGCACTTGTACATCTAGGTGAGGTTCCATCTCGGACATTCGTGCAGAAACAATCACTCCATCTCTACTTGAACTAGCCGGAACTCGGGGTTCACGTTTCTCGTTAGCAAGTGTTATCACTTCACAGACGAGAGATTCATCAGATCTCATCAACCGAGAAACTTGATCGGCAAGACGTTTATGTGAATCAATCTTCACGTATTCAAGATCATAGGATCGAACAACTTTCTCAATCGAGGGGAGCGTTAAGCCACTGTTCCGATCAGCAGCGATGACGCGACCGTTGAACCATTGCGACTGGGAGTTTCTAATCGAGGAGAAGCCGTCATTATTGATCACAAAAAGTTTGAACTTGATTCCGAGCCGACGAATCGTTTCAAGTTCCTGGACATTGAAGAAGAATCCACCATCTCCATCAACGGAGACAATCTGGCTATCCGGGGAAGCACACGAGGCCCCAATAATGCTTGGCAAGGCAAAACCCATTGAACCCAGCGATGCTGTGTGAATAACTCTCTTCCCACGCGTAAATCGAAACGAGTGGAGAAAGATCTCAACCGCACTTCCTGAACTTCCAGAGACAATCAAGTCTGTATCCGATAGGGATTGCGCGATAGCTTCCGACAGAGCGTAGACACTGATTGGATTCTGCTCTAAGTGGTCGTCGGTCACCACAGGGAATCGAGCCTTCCAACTTTGGCACCGCGCAGCCCAGACCTTAAATCGGAAAGGATCGCTTTCAGGAAGTTGCTTTTGAAGCAGGTCTATAAACATTCCGGCATCAATACATAGCTTGGAAAACTTTGAGTTGGTGAACCTTTTTAATTCATTAGGGTCTATGTCGATTACGTACTTCTTCGCGTTAGGCGCAAATGAGTTTGGAGAAAATGCGGTTACCGAGTTGTCTAGACGTGCTCCTATCGCAATGACCAAGTCCGCACATTCGACGGCGAAATTTGCTGCTCGTGAAGCGACTACACCCGGTTTGCCAATTAGTAGCGGATGTGTGTCATATAGGAAGTCGAGGGACATCCACGTAAGTAGTGTTGGTATACCGACCTTCTCAACGAATGTTGAAACCATCTCTGCACGTCCAGCTGATCGAATGCCATAACCCAACAACAACACTGGACGTTCTGACTTCTCTAGGTCGGCGAGCAAGGACTCAACATAATCATTGAGACTCTGGTCATGAATCTCAGTTGCTGGTGGCTCGTATCCGATCAGCTCGGAAGGATTTATCTCCGCAGATTGGATATCGAGAGGAACATCAATCCAAACTGGTCCTCTTCGGCCAGACATGGCCAAGTGGATAGCTTTCTCTAGCTCAAGTCGGACATTTGATGGCTCGGTGATTCGAGTCGCGTATTTTGAGCAAGATCTCACCATCTCGGTAATATTTACCTCTTGAGAGCCCCTGGATCTCACCCCGATTTCATCCGCGAAGTCAGAGGTCTTCACCTGTCCCGAGAGAAACAACACCGGCGTGGAATCTTGCCAGGCGCCAACCAAGCCGGTAATTGCGTTTGTCGCGCCAGGACCACTCGTTACAACACAACAGCCAATACCATGCACTTTTGCGTAAGCCTCAGCCGCAACTGCACTGGCCTGTTCATGAAGGTTGCATACGAACTTTAACCGATCATGTTGATTAATTGCATCGTTGATGAACATTGAGCCACCTCCAGGAACCATGAAGACCGTGTCAATCCCAAGTCCAACAACTCTGGATATTAAATACTCGGCAACGTTCAAGTTGTTACGCTTTGTCTATGACGTCAATAGGTAGAGATAGCACACCAAATAGTACATCGTGGGCACTGCGTCATGCGTTCGCGTGCGCACAAAAGGAGTCCTGTGACTGGGACACGTAAGACGCACCTTGTCATCGGCGCCTCTCGGGGAATTGGTTTTGCAATAGCAAACAAGCTCACAGAAGGTGGAACCCATGTGATCGGAGTTGGGAGGTCGGAGACGCCGGAGAGAGGATCAAAGTTCCAGTACTTGAACGGAGACGTGCACTCTGACGAGCTGTTAACGAGAGACGTTTCGAATGAGCTGAAGCAAGAAAAGATTTCTGGTCTAGTGATGGCTGTAGGAGTTTCAATCGCAAGCAACACCCTTGATGCGCGCGACAGGTTTGTTGAGTCTTTCAAGACAAATGTGATAGGTCCCTATAACGCGGTTCTTGGGCTCTCGGATGCACTGGCGGTTGATGCTTCAATCGTGTTTGTTGCAAGTATCAATGCAATTCAGGGTTTCCCAGGAAATCCGGGCTATGTCTCGTCAAAGTCGGCAATTGCGGGATTGGTCAGGGCGCTCGCGGTCGACTTTGGCCCAAGGCGGGTTCGGGTGAATGGATTGTGCCTAGGTTACTTCCCAACCGACATGACCAAAGCAAGCTTTGAGGACGAAGTTGAGAAAACTAAGCGAGCAAATCGAACATGTTTGGGTCGCTGGGGCACCCTAGAAGAAGCTGCAGATGCAGCTGAATTCCTGATTTCAAACCGCTCTTCTTACGTGACAGGACAATGCCTCGTAGTCGATGGCGGGTGGGTTGCCAAGGGATTATGAAGTCAAGGCTCTCGATCATGCAGGGTCGGTTGACTCAACCAATCAAAGACTCGATTCAAGCATTCCCGGGTTCAGCCTGGATTACTGAACTTGATGTGGCCAAGTCACTCGGCTTCACAGATGTTGAATGGACAATTGATCTTGAGGGCTTCGCATCTCACCCGTTGATTAGCGATCAGTGGATAAACGAGATCCAATATGGGCGCAAGCATCTACAGTTTCCTCTTCGGACTGTGACCTGCGACTTCTTCATGCAAGTGAAACCATTTCCGATGACAAGATCAATGCAAGATGAAATACTTGAGCTTCTCTCGAGTCTTATCACGAGTAAGAATCTCGGCTCTAGATCCTGTTTTGTAATTCCTCTTGTTGATGGAGGGAGTCCGCGAGACCGAAAGGATTGGAAAAATTTACGCGGACTTATGTTGGAACTCCTGCCGATGCTGATCGAAAGTGATTCCTACTTCGCTTTTGAGTTTGATGTCACTCCGCGGTCACAATTGAAGTTTCTTGAGGCATTGGCAAATGAGCATTTTGGGACGAATTTTGATATGGGCAATTCTGCATCTTTAGGGCATGATCCAGAAGACGAGATTCTTGAAACGCAGAAACACATATTGAATGTGCATGTAAAGGATCGGCTGCATGGTGGCACAACTGTTCCGCTCGGGCAAGGAGCCGTCAATTTCCACAAGGTCTTCAGTACCCTCGCGAATATCGGATACGCAAGGTCTATGACTCTTCAATGTGCACGAGGCTTACCAGGTGCTGAAAGACAACAGGTTCTGAGATATCTCAACTTCTGCCGGGAAGCAGGACTAACTTGAGTTTTCAAGGCGACGAGTTTCAAAATCGAGTCGTCGTTGTAACCGGATCAACGCGGGGTCTTGGCCTCCACCTAGCGAGGTTGTTCGCTGACGAGGGTGCGTTCGTGGGAATAAACGGTCGAGATTCGCAAACCGTGCGAAAGGTTTGTTCGGGTCATAAACGATTCTTTCCTTTCACATGCGACCTTCTGAAGATGGAGTCTTTGGACCTTGCGAAGTCAGATCTTTTACAGAGACATGGACACATTGACTATCTGATTTGTAATGCTGGAGGCGGAAGAAGAGTTGAAGGTGTAGACGAAACGTCTGCCATGGGTCATTATCTCAGCTTGAATTTCATCTCGTCATATAACTCGGTAGTGGCACTAAAGACACTGATGAAAAGAGAAGATGGCAAGCCATCTTCAATTTGCGTGATTAGCTCGATAGCTTCAGTTACCTCAACGTCAGCACCAATTGGATATGCGATTGCCAAATCTGCGTTGAATGAGATGGTAGTCCGACTTGGCCGTGACCTCGCCAAGAACAACTGCCGGATCAATGCACTGGCTCTCGGGAATTTGATCTATCCAGGATCGACGTGGGAAAGTAAGCTGCGGGAGAATCGAGACAGAGTGCAGGCGCTGATTGAAAACGACGTTCCCCTGAGGAGATTCGGCACTATTGACGATGTCTTTAACTGGTGCTGGTTTCTTGGTTCTAATGGGTCAGGATTTGCAACTGGGGCAGTGTTCATTGTGGATGGCGGACAAGCATCACGATGAGAACATTTAGTCTTGAACGAAGAACAGCATTCATTAGCGGCGCCGCAGGATTGCTCGGGAGACAACACTCCATCGCTATCTGTGAAGCAGGTGGCGATGTTGTGGTCGTTGATCGAGACCTCCAGCGCCTCAGAGCGTTAGTTGTTCAATTGTCAGGAATGTTCCCCGAGCGTCGAATTATGCACTTTGATTGCGATGTTTCGGACGAGCTCGCAGTTTCGGAGATGAAGGCATGCCTTGAAAAAGATGGTATCCATCCTTCGATATTGATAAACAATGCTGCACCGAATCCGAAGCCGATTGGGCGAGAAGAAGACGTCGACAATTCGTTCGAAAATTATTCACTCAGCCGTTGGAATTTGGAGATACGTGACGGACTGGCTTCAGCATTTGTCTGCTCAAAGATCTTTGGTGCTGCGATGGTAAATAGAGCTGAAGGTGGTTCAATAATCAACATTGCCTCCGATTTGTCCGTCATCGCGCCTGACAACCGAATCTACTCAACAGATGACATGATGTTTGACGCGCGAGTAAGTAAGCCGGTTACCTACTCCGTAAGCAAGACGGCCCTCGTTGGTCTAACTCGCTATCTCGCGACATATTGGGCTCGACATCGAATTCGCGTGAACTCACTATCACCCGGTGGAGTTATCAACAACCAAGACCCCGATTTCGTCTCCAGATTGGAAAATCGAATTCCGCTAGGCCGCATGGCCAAAGATGATGAATACAGGGGCGCGATCGTTTTTCTAGCTTCTGATGCTTCGTCTTATCTGACCGGACAGAATGTCGTTATGGACGGAGGACGATCAGTGTGGTGAGTGCGTCGTAAATGTGACAGTAAATCTTTCCCAACTGGTAAGACGAATCTATTCATAGACTTACTTCATAGGTTGGGACGTGAATGACTCTTGAATGATGTAGCGAGGGCGTTGCTTAATCTCCAGAAAGCTGACCGCCAGATACTCCGCGATAACTCCAAGCGCAATGAACTGAAGCCCTCCGATAGCGAGTATGACAACTACTAGTGAACCAAAACCAGGAAATGGAACACCGATAGTAACTGCCCTCAGAGAATAGAAACCGATTCCAAATATCGAAACCAGACAACAAGCAGTCCCGAGAAGTGTGATTACACGCAAAGGCGCGACGGTAAATCCCATCATCTGGCGTAGTCCCCACTTGATTGCACCCCAGACCTTGAATGTGCTCGCTCCTCCAGCCCGAGGTTTACGCTGATACGGAAGGCTGAGAACCGGACCACCGACATATCCAATTAGTCCACGATTTAGCCGATTGTATTCTCTCATTTTGCGAAGTTCCATATAGAGCAGTCGATCAAGTAGACGAAAGTCGCTAATATCTCGTGCAATCACTCCACCAGTCACTCGAGATGCAAGGGAGTAAAAAATGCGTGTTAAGAACCTTCGCGTTCGTGAGTAGCTCGGTCGACTCTGAACTAGTCCAACGACATGTAAGGCGCCGCGATGCCATTCTCTAATGAACGCATCGACCATTTCAGGCGGATCTTCCAAGTCGGCATTCAGGAAGATACAACAGTCTCCATTAATTGAGTCGAGACCTGCCAGCATGGCTCCCTCAATGTCAAAGTTGCGAGTGAGACGTAGCACCCGTAACCATTGTCGCTCCTCAACAGCACTTCGGAGCAGATCAAGCGATCCGTCGGTACTTCCATTTTCAACGATCACAACCTGAAAATCTTCGTTGGGATTGCGTTCTACTAGCTGATCAAGTGCGATCAGAAGCTTTGGAATTGAAGCTTCCTCGTTATATGCGGGCGAGATGATGCTAATTCGAGCCATTAGACCTCAGGTTTTTCAGGGAAATCACCCTGACGGCGAAATTTGATGTTGTAGGGCAACATGGGAAAATCAACTCGGATCTTGACAGGCTAAAGATTACCAGACAAGCAAGAGCATCTTTGGATTAGTTTTAGCATGTGGTGTATCAATGTCCCGTATTCAAGCGATGCAGACTCAAGATGAGGGCACAAGTTATACCTTCCATGTAGAAGAGGTTGGTAATCAAGAATGTCGGAGAAGTTGCCAAAGAAAGGTCCTTGAGTGACTATCGCACGTTTGCAATACCGACTTAAGGACATTGAGTCAGTTGATGACGTTTTGGAGGTTCACTCTGGGATGAATGCCTCGGACAAACAACTAAGTAGTGGCGTTGAAAAACGAATCTGGATTTACGGAGCGGGTCAACTTGGTAGATCTCTTTGTAAGATCGCGCGGACCAATGGGGTGGAAGTAGTCGGCTTCATTGATCGAAATCCGGCGCTTGCCGGGACGACAATAAGCGGACTTCCGGTATATGAGGCAATAAGCCCACCCAACGGGTTTGTGGTTGTGGCTATGTATAACTTAGGCACAAATCTTGCAAGAATCCGAGAGTGGACTTATGGTAAGTCGATGTCCTACATCGATTTCCTAATGAGAATAGGTGGTGCGGCTCTCCCGTTTTGGTGTCTTCAGGCGCCAACTACGAATCTGACAGCCGAAGATTTTCAACAAATACGCGATGTTGAGGGTCGACTCAGTCCCGACGATCGAAAGGAGTTTGCGCGACAACTGGCTACGCGATTCCTAATTGGTGTTGAAGATCCATTTCCAGCGACATGCTCGCCCGAGCACGAATACCTAGCAGGGGCTCAGAGTCGGTTCAAGGCACGCGAAAAGCTTTTGGACATCGGCGCATTCGATGGTGATACAGCTGAGCGATTCTTGGATGCCTCGAAAGATGTAAATTCAGAGGTCGTGGCGGTTGAACCGGATTCCCTTAACTACCAGAGACTCATTCATAGATTTGCTGAGAATCCACGTGTCCGAACAATTCATGCAATCGTTGGGGAAGCTGAAGGTTTTGGTCTATTCCATTCCTCTGGAACGGTTGAGTCTCGCGAGATCTACACCGGCGGAGTTCGTGTCTCGCGGATAAGTGTAGATCAAATCATACTAGCTGAGCAGGAAGTTACTCGCATCAAAGTTGATGTTGAGGGAGCAGAGCAGAGCGTTCTCAGCGGAGCGAAGCATACAATCGCCGCAAGCGAGGCTTCGTGGGCAATCTCGAGTTATCACAAGCCTCAGGATTTGTGGAGACTTCCAGCATTCTTTGCTTCGGGGAACTACTCAGTTGAAGTTCACTCCCATGCACAGCGACCATGGGACACGGTTCTCTATTTCAATCCTGTGTAATTTTGGAGTTCTCATTCGCATTATTTCTGGTTCGCTCGAAATGCGTACAACTCGGTCGAGAGTGTGATCATGTCCTTCTCGAGAGATGGTGGTAAGTGGCCAGGCAAGGCATCGGAACCGTAGATTGAATTTTCCAAGGAAGTCTGGGGATATAGTTGCTCTTTGTCGCCAAGAAGAGTGAGACTCACTGCATTTGCCGCTTATCCCGCCGGATAGTTGTGTACTGAGATTGTGCTACTCAGTGAACCTTTGGGACGACGCTGAAAGCCTCTACCAAGTAGTCTATGTGAGATTCTTCAAGTCCCGGATGTACTCCTACCCAGAACGTGTTTGTCGTGATCAGGTCAGCGTTCTTAAGAGAACCAACTACTCGTCTTGGTAAGTCTTTGTAGGCCGGTTGCTTCATAAGGTTGCCACCGAAGAGCAGTCGAGTGCCAATCTTTCGAGATTCGAGATGTTGTATCAAAGCAAGTCGATCGATCTTTGCCTCGGGCCTAATGGTGAGGGCGAACCCGAACCAACTCGGGTTGCTGCGAAGGGTGGCTTCGGGCAAGATAAAATGATCTTCGAGTGGTTTGAGACCCTCGTAGAGCCGGGCAAAGTTGGCCCGCCGAGCGGCGATGAATTGTGGAAGTTTTGCCAACTGCGCGACTCCCACGGCAGCCTGCATGTCAGTGAGTTTGAGGTTGTAGCCGATGTGTGAGTACACGTATTTATGGTCGTAGCCGTAGGGAAGATCACCAAGTTGCCAGTCAAATCGACGACCACAGGTGTTGTCGGCGCCGGGCGGGCACCAGCAGTC
>Ga0169931_10013411_pt1 | contig 11194 bp, 6 predicted proteins | sample Kivu_15m_20L_FD_129675 | JGI IMG/M metagenome (GOLD analysis project Ga0169931, IMG submission 129675) | Freshwater microbial communities from Lake Kivu, Western Province, Rwanda to study Microbial Dark Matter (Phase II) - Kivu_15m_20L... | ecosystem: Environmental > Aquatic > Freshwater > Lake ... | reverse complement strand
GTCTGCCGACCCTCTCCCAGGCCCCAGGGGGGACCGGCGGGAAAGCGGTTATATCAAGAAAAAAATATAGCTGATATGTGATTAAAATAGCTTATGGACGGTTTTAGGACGGCATTAGCTGATCTCTGTATTTCTGTTTTGCATACGAGACTTCTACATACGCTGTAGTACTAAGTTTCTGTACGAAGCCGAAGCCGGTCGGCTTCGGCTTCGGCTAAACCGGAAAACCGAGCCGACTTTCCTTAGTAAAAGCCGAAGCCGAAGCCGATCCAAAAAAAATTTCGGTCGTCATCCCTAATTCCATAGGACGTCAACTCCTAGCTCTACTAGAGAGTGTCCGAGCGTTTCGAAGACACGCAGAGAAGACCGTAGAAGAATCTGCAGAAATGACACGTACGCGCGGTGTACCGGGGATGGTACATATCTTGTACTGGGTGTCACGACACTGGTCCGTCCGTTCGACTAATCGATGCGTGACAAGTGTGCGCGCGTGGGTAGCTAGCTAGCTACTACTCTAGAGAGCTCCTCTCTAGCTAGAGTAGGATAGCAGGTAAGTCTGTACCACCTGTTCATCTACGGCTACCTACGCGTACTGTAGCAACGTCGGACCTACTGCAGTTAGTAGCTTTAGAGCTTTAGACCGTTCCACATAATCGATCTTAGTGAAATACAGTCCTACTGTATATATCTGCCCGGGGCATTGTATTTTCGGCGGTACTACTTTACGGAGTTTTCCGAGGGCGCAGCCCGAGGAAAACTCCGTAAAGTAGTAGGAGGTACCGCCGAAAATACAACCCAGGGCTGATATTTGTGTACCAGCACGAGGGCAGATACGGCGCATACATACATACGTACCGTATGTGTCATGTATCTGCCCAAGGGCTGGTATGTACAACTGTAAATAAATATAATAAAAATTTATTTTTGACAACGACGAGCGTCGATACTTCTTCAATCATTCAACCTTAATAAAATGCAAAAGTTTATATTACAAGAATATCATGTGGATTACTGGAATTACTAAGCAGCTTATATTTCTTTACAAGGAGAACAACATGATTATCAACTTTTCCTGATTGTATCCAATGGCACCACCGTATGAGTATTCTTAAAACTAGATAGGGTGAATTTTTCAGAAGATTCATGAAGCGTTTGCAATTGAATAGAATGAGTTACTTTTATTGTGAAGCACTGAAATACTTACGCACTGTAACAGTAATCAAATGATCAAGAGCGAAAAACGTAAATAAACCATATTACTGTATAGAATATAGTTACATGGCAAATATTACTTACAAAATCCGGATATCTACCGCCCATGGTATTCTATGATTCATCACAACAATCCAACGAGTTTAAATATTTAATACGCGGGTGTCAAAAGTCTACACATCGGACGTCGGCGAATCGAACGTCTATCTGATGAATATTATCGAGAACTTACACATTGCATGCCATTTGGGCACTACAGATTAATGCGTTAAAAAAAAATTCTAAGAATGTTTCCAAGGATCCCCATAAGTAATAGGACTGCACTCACCGGCTGACTTTTACAATCGATGAGGCAAACCTAACACGCGTTGATAGAATGAAAGCAACGTTTATCAACATGCATAAATAGTTATCATTCTGAGCTAATCAAAGTAATTGACCTTCACTTACACCCCTCTTTATCATGTTGAAAACACAGAAATTGATCATCAAAGTGGAATATGTTGTAAGAAATCAAGGACGATTCGTATCATACTTACAACCTACAGAATCACTGCGGTGAGCTGACATATAACTGATGACTACGAATAATCATAGGAAGAAGTAAAATAACTCACACTTGTATATTTTGTTCCTAGCGCAGCTTGACACTATGAATACACAAATTATGACTCACGTCGTTTCATGATTGATGAAGACTGTAATTTGAATGAAAAAACTAACCTCCTATGAATATAGCAAACGGACGTTTAGAGATAAGATGGGTGGTGTACAAGGATCTTCCGTTCCAAGGTACCTACCGCCACAGTCCCATGTTGCTTGAAGAGAAGGCACTACTCCGGTTAAGATAAGATTTTTCCGTCATGAATACATAATGAGACATACTCTGGTTTCATTTTCCTATCAAAGCCTTCTACATGTTAGGAACTTACCGTACTCTAAAAAATGAATCTTTTGCCGAAACAGAAAGAATTAGTATATTTTGCACTGGCGAAGCATGATGAAAACCCAATGCCGCTCAACTTACGGAAACAGAAACCATTTATCAAGTTGTGATCGCTAGTAAGATCATACACTTGACGAGCCATTAATGAAAGTGGTCCCATGATTATCCAGTTGTAAACTTACAGCCTAGGATATATGAGAAAACTAGGGATGAGGTTTCTATTTACGGACTGTCATCATACATAGTAAAATTGAACTTACACAGACCCATTGAAAACCGTTCACTGCAACTCCCTTGCACTAGCAATGTAAAGAAAGCTTCAATAAGTGAGGGAGGGAGGGAAAGATTCCATCGATCAACGTAATGCATCAATGAAACGTACGTTATTGGATGAAGTACAGCTTCGGTAGGAAACATCACCTTTGATCGGAACCGCAACTTGCGGTCTCTTGGTTGGACGGGCTAGTATGGGTTTCTTGGTCGAAACTGCCTTGGTTGGACGGGCTAGTATGGGTTTCTTGGTCGAAACTGCCTTGGTTGGACGGGCTAGTATGGGTTTCTTGGTCGAAACTGCCTTGGTTGGACCAGCATTAACTCCGGGGAGAATCGAAAGGACAAAGGTAAAGAAGGACAATTTCATTTCGTTCATGAAAGAATTATTAGTAATAAGTAGTGCTGTCCTTCAATCGTGAATTTCAAGCCATCCATACGGACATCTTGTACTTCGAAGTTCACCGTACGTTCCGTGTTATAAAAGAATTAGGAAAGATTGATGCAGTAGTGGTGATACGTACATGGGCTAAAAACACTGAGAGGACTCTTACCTCTTACTAAACTTTACTCCCGAAAAATCACCATGAATGGATGATATGTTCCGTTGATTTTTCATGCTGCAAAATTACGGTTTTATAGTCCACAGCTCTACTGTAGAGGTAAACAAAACCGACCAATTCTCTTTCATCCCCATTATCTTATTATCATGAAACTTATCCTTGATTCATTCAATTACATCTGTGGTCGTGAAGTGAAGACTGCGCGTGACAACACTGTAAAGGAGAAGACTGAAACTCCCATGAAACTCCAGTATGAGAGAAAGGACTCAAATGAGTCGAACGCTGTGAGATCCTGGTTGAAGCATTCCGCGGTAAGCTATCCACTTTTTGATACTTTACATGCAGATGATTCCCTATTATAACTTTTCTTCTCTGAAATATCATATCAATCTACCCTTATTTCGTGAAATAGTCACATCCCCCGATCCGTACTAAAACTACACCGATATTAATGCCGGACTATTGGCCCATGGGCTATTCCCCATGGAAGTTAGCATTCCACGGGCATCATTCAATCCTGACCTCTGGGTCGATCAATAATGCACCCACCACGATCCGACGCAACGGTTTTTATCATACCAAGGTGCTTCTCTATGTCTATATTCTAGGTTGCTGCATCGGCCATTCCATGGGTGCCTTGACTAAAGCTGTGCCTGACGTGACCAAACAGCATACATTTGATGGTCCGCAAATTCAGAATCTCACTGCTCCGAGTCAATCATTTCATGGTAGAAGGTTGCAATTTAATAGAACTATGACTAATGAAAATATTCGGTATGCTGCATATCTTTGGGTTACAAACTACCTTCAAGCTTATTACACTTATGGTTATATCGGATCTTGGGATACGTCGAGAGTGACGGACATGAGAGATGTATTTGGCGCTGATAACCCTTATGTACCTGGAAACTTACGATTTACTTGGAACTGGTTTTTCGATGGAGATCTGTCAAGATGGAATACCAGTAGAGTCACAAATATGAGTTATATGTTCTTTTCAGCACTTTCTTTTCGAGGTGATTTGTCAAAGTGGAACACAAGTAAAGTTACCAAATTAGATTCGATGTTCATGGCTGCATGGAGTTTTAACAGCGATGTGACGAAGTGGGACACAAGCAAAGTCACCGATTTTGGTGGAATGTTCTTTTTGGCAATGTCATTCAACCAAGATCTATCGCAATGGAAAGTAGCCAGAGGAAACAATTTTGATTTGATGTTTAATTTTGCCTCGAAATTTCGGCAAAATATTTGTTGGGACGCGGATTGGTTTCTATTACTGCAAGGCCGAACGCTAATTGGTAGTGGTGGTCGCTTATTGCAGTACGGAGTATGCAAACCCACTCCCCGTCCCACAAGGAAGCCTACGCGAAAGCCATCGGCCCTTCCAACGAGAAAGCCGACACCAAAACCATCGTTCACCAATACGAGAAAACCTACGAGCAAACCTTCCAGAGACCCAACGGCTACTCCAACGTTCCTTCCAACAACAAGTAATCCTTCATCTTATCCAACAGCCGAGCCATCGTCTCGCCCATCAGGACCAACAGCCAAGCCTTCAGCTCGCCCATCAGGACCAACAGCCGAGCCTTCAGCTCGCCCATCATCAGGACCAACAAACCAGCCTACGATGGCCAGTTTCTTAGATGACTCGAATATCCATGCCGCTGTTCAACTCTGGCTCTCAGACGAGGCTAGTGCCCTAGCAACGTACGGTGATATTGCTCTATGGGATGTTTCACGTGTCACAAATATGGACCAGCTGTTCTTTTTTGCCTTAAGTTTCAACGCTGATCTATCTCAGTGGGATGTTTCTAGTGTGACAACGATGATCGCTATGTTTGGCTTAGCGAGGCAATTTAATTCTGACATTTCTGCATGGAACGTCTCCCGTGTGACTGCGATGGATGGAGTATTCTACTTAGCAACCAGCTTTGGTAATGATATTTCCAGGTGGGACGTGTCTTCTGTAACGTCGATGAGCTCACTATTTTATTTTGCAGCGATTTTCAACTCTGATATATCTAAGTGGAACGTTTCCCAGGTCACGACAATGAGTAATATGTTCGAGACTGCAACTTCTTTCAACGTAGATATCTCCTCATGGGATGTATCCCGTGTGACGTCGATGGACGGCATTTTTCTTTTTACACCTGCTTTTAACATTGATATTTCGAAGTGGGATGTATCCCGTGTTAATACGATGAATAACATGTTCAATAAGGCCTCTCGCTTTAATGCGACCCTCTCGACCTGGGATGTATCTCAGGTCACGTCAATGAACAGTATGTTCAATAACGCCTCTTCCTTCAACACAGATATTTCTACTTGGAATGTATCCAGTGTAACGGCGATGGAGAAGATGTTTGAACATGCATCTTCATTTAGCAGTGATATTTCCAAGTGGGATGTATCAAAGGTTACAGTGATGTCTGGGGCATTTCAAAACGCTGTTTCCTTTAACGTGAATCTTTCCTCATGGAACGTCTCTGTTGTTACGTCGATGCGTTTTATGTTTGCCGGTACTCCTGTTTTCAACTCAGATATTTCGAAGTGGGATGTGTCTAACGTTCTAGACATGGATAATACGTTTCAGAACGCCACTTCTTTTAACGTGAACATTTCCTCGTGGGACGTAGCAAAGGTTACTTCCTTCCTTTATATGTTTGATGGAGCTGTATCCTTTAATCAGAAGTTATGCTGGAACACAACCGTGCCTGTGGTTGATTTGAATGGTCGTGGATCCAATGCAACTCTTCTGGCTTACCCTCAGTGCCTGAGTGCTTAATTCTCGGCATGCCGGTGTAGGCGATAAACGATATTACAATATTTGTTTCCTGTCGTATGAGTCGCAACTGAAACAGTATGGTACTGTCACAAATATTCCATGCGTAAAGTAGAAGTTAACTACAGTAAATGAAACATTTTGTTAATAAGGATTCGTAATCGCAATTAGGGTTAGGGATCACAAGTAGAAATAGACAATACCTTTCCGCTGAGGAAGAGATGATGTAATAGGCGTTTACTTTCTTCGTACTTCGGGTTTTCTACTTAAATCCTTTTGATCAAGCCTATCCCGAAGATGGCTATAGATAAGACCCATGAAAATCAGAAGAAAATTTAGAAGACATAAATGTACAATAATAAAACAACAAGAATGTGAGTTCAAGTCTTGAATAAGAATAATGTAAAGATCAGTTATCAGAAGGGTTACATTTGTTAAAAAAAAACGCGGGATGATGGTCTCTTAAAACCCTCGATCCTCGATGCCAAGGCGATATACTATGTCTTGAAAAGTGATGAGGAGCTGTAGACACGAGCTCGTGAATTGGTAGACTTTTCTACTACAGGTACAACGAGATAGAGCCTATGAGACGAACAAAAGAGAGAGGAAATACGCCTTATATAGACACAATCGGCTTGATTGGAATGGTTATATCTATTGATATTATGACCTGTCCGACGAAATAGTGTAATCGAGGTTTGTCTTGAAGGAATTAAAATACTCGACATCTAATTGTATTATATGTCAAAATGAAAGTCTAGAGGGGGCATTATTGCCAAGTTTGCGTGACTTTTAACACTTTGTGCAAATCGTCTTCAACGGCAAAAATGGTCTTATAGACACAAGAGCACAAAGTGGGAACTAGAAAATATTGCCTTGTTTTTGAAAAGGATATCATTATGATCCAAGTACATACCGAGAGACTCGAGAACTTTCCAAAGGTGGATAAAAAAGAAAATGTCCAAATGGTTACGTCAAGTTAGGATTACGTGATGTGTGATTCAGCTTCCGTCATTTTGCATTTTCAGAGAGCTCTTTGATATATGTGCATGATGAAGAGAGAAACGAACGCTATATATACATAGAATCATCTGCTGCCTCATATAATTATAATGATTTAAAACCTCTATTTTGATTTGCATCCTTTTGTACTTGTGACACAGTCGATACAACCTTCTCATATATCCAATTTAAGATTTGTATTAACCGATCCTTGATTCGATGTTTACGATCCAATATCATGAATTTATCAAACATTTTCCCCGCTACTATACCTGATTTTCGACTAATGTTCAATTCGTCATTGATATCCAAGGCTTCATAAACCATAGCTACAACTCTCATTCCCATAATACGAATCACATCTCCACGACTGGTTTTACTTGTACCAAGAAACAGAAAAAGAACCGTCCCTACAACACTACCTATCCATGTAGGTAATAAAGGTACATTTCCTCCACAAAAACTACCAATGATTGCTACAGCTATCATGGATTGTATCATATTAAATTCAGGATCCTTACGTGATATTGGTTGATAGGACCATGGATTTTCTTCCATGCTGTCATCATCCATCAGGACGGGAGGAAAGGGACGACGACGTCTTCTCTGATTCCGAATACCGATAACACTCATGAGATATGGTCTTGTTGGATATCGCATTCGAACCTGTTGTATCCTTGTAATCATATATATAAAGCCTAGACCTAAAGCTTTGGATAATTCACCATAATCATTACGAAAAAAGGTAGAAAGTAGAAAGAGTATAGCCATAATTGTAGCAAAAGGTCTTGCATGATGTCCCAGGAGAGATTTACCCAAAAATGAACCAAGAATATATCCAACGAGTGTAGATGAGCCTTTTAATTGACAGGTCCCAATCATGGTTGAAGAATAACGTGTGATTGCATCTTGTCGAGCACTTGTATATTCCATGGGTTGTTGTCCACGACGTTGGCGACGAGGAGTAGCAAGGATACGACTCTCTGTAATAGTCGTCGGCGATTGTCGAGCTGTCTCATAATAATGATTCGTATTTTCCAGATTTCCAGCCGTTTCCAACATGGATCTCACGGGAAAATTGTAATGTATAGGATTCAATGAATTGGATGATGAAGTGATAGGATTTTGTATCGTTGCTTCAGGAGGTGGAGGTGGTGGTGGTGGTGGTGGTGGTGGGGGGATCGGTGTTTTTCTATATCCAGCTGAATTGATATTGGATTCTATTTTTGGAAGGAAATATCTCTGTTCCTTTGCTGCATCACTTGCTCTGTTGTCTCGTGCTGCCGAGGAAAGTGTTGGAAGTATTGTTGTTATTACCAGTATCAGCACTGTCATATGTACTAATAGGGACTTATTCGGTAGCAACGGTATCCGTAGTAATGACGACGACGAATGCTGCTCTTGGTCCATATTAGCTTTCATCTCCTAATTTCACGTTGATACTGTGATCCATATGCAAATAGTATAAAACCCCAGCAGCAAATCAATCGTCACATCGACCAATCGACACACATTGATGAAGTATTCATTATAGCTCTGCAACAACCATCACTCCTAATAAAAACATAGTTCAACAGCAAAAGTCCGCAAAATATAAGGTCAAACGTGCCAAAACCTTTGGAACGCACGAACCATACATAGGTCACACTGAAATGACATATGATCGACGTCTCTCTTGTTCGAAATCCTTTCGGATACCCTTTTAAAGCCTTGCTATGTCTTTATTCAGCATCGTTGTCACTTATTAAAGACTGGTGTTTCTACACAACTACAACTAAAATATGTAATCCATTAGTATCAAATGGAATATAACTCTTCTATTTTAATTCTGCTTGAGATCCATAGTAGAGTCCATGCAATGGACATTGTCAGTAATAATGTCTCGAGCAATCGCATTGGGATCAATTATGCATTGACATAGATTTAGCTTGCATTTAGAAAGAAGTTTTAATATTGGCTTGTCATGGATAGCGTCTACGCTAATCCTAGGTCTACGAAATGTTACACCCTCTACGCAACCAAGTCGACTGGACCAAGTTATGGTTCCATTCACTTCTATGATAACGTTCGATGGATCTTTATCATCGCCTACTAGTTTGATGGGAACGGAAATTTCAATATCGGATTCATTCATCCAAAAGTGTCCATCGCCTAATTCTACAAGAGTAGTAGTTCGTTGAAATTTTCCCTCATCACAAACACAAAAAAAAAATGAAAAACTAATTTTACTTACCAATAACATCACCAGCTACAGCACTGGATAAAGCTTCTGTCAAAGAACGATAATTATTCTTTTCCATTTGAGAAAAATCCAAAGCACCTGACTCCACTGGATAAACAAATTTTACAAACGAGGCATCTTGAGCTACCATCCTCCACTGTTTACAAACTCTTGAACAAGCTATGCGGTCGGGATAGGGGTTGAGGTATTCCATAACGGCTTTTAGAGAATCATGAGGTAAGGCCGACCAACCCAGTTGCTCTGCACGTTGATAGTTTTGTAAATCATTCAAAATCCGTGGCTTGTCCCACGTGGCCTCACCCGTATCTACATTATACCAAAATGGATACTTTGTCAAGCCATCGATACGAGTTTCCCAACTTTGACCTGTAAGTTTACGTTTGATTTTATCGGAATTCACTCTAGCCTTTTCTCGATGATATAGCTTTCGTTGTCGTGGGAGGATATCTGGTGCGGGATTTGTTATGAGTAAATCTCCTTCTTCAATCATATGCCTTTCTTCCTCAACTTTCTGAGCCTCAATAGCGTCAATGTCAACTTGATCATAAGAGGACATGTTATCTACCGTTGAAGGAGATACATACCACATGGAGTAAAATGGATCAATCGTCTCGCGAAAGTTCATCGCATATCTTTCAATGGGTGATAGAGACGCCTCAATAGACTCCTTGTCGAGACCATACTTAGCCTGTAGGGCGTTTAAGTCTTCCAAGTTGTTATCCTCCTTGGGTACATCGGACTCTTTAGCCTTGGTGTCCGCACTCGCCTGACTATCAGCACAATCATCATCATTCTTGTATTGGTAGGCTTCATCGAATTCTCTCAATTCCTCATCGACTTCTTTTTGAGCTCCGCACCTAGCCACGACGTCTTCCTCATCTTCTACGAGTTCCATAGCTTTTTCCATTTGCGCGAGACTATCTTCGGGGGTACTGACTTTACGTGATTCGTCTATCATTTTCATGTCAGCCTTGTCGACTCCTAATATGTCGAGTAGACCTTCTTTTGTCATAAACGCATCTGAAGTACCATCTAATGGAGGGATGACCGAATGTCTCGCGTCATCGATATCGAATTTGCCTTTATCCATCACAAGGTAATCTAAATGACGCTTCTGCTTTGCTTTGAGCAAAATATTTTCTTCCACTGTATGTGCACTCACAAGACGATATATATGTACTTCTCTTGTCTGACCGATTCTATGAGCACGGTCTTGGGCTTGAGCATCCATGGCCTATTATTTTAGTTTGGGTTGAATTCGTTACTCTATATAGCACTCAATGACAATAAAAGTGAATGCAGCAATTGACTTACAGGCTGTATTTTCCAGTTTGTACCGTAAGCGGCATAAATCAAGACAAGGTTGTTGTGTAGTTGTAGAGTCAATCAACATGATGTAACATGAAAAGGACACATGAATTACTTACATTCCAATCTGAATCATAGAAAATAACGGTGTCTGCACCTGTTAGATTAATTCCTAATCCACCACTTCGAGTACTTAAAATAAAGCAAAAGACTTTTTTGTCAACATTGAATCGATCCATTAATCTTTGTCTCTTGTCGACACCAGTTCCTCCATCCAGTCGAAGATACGTATGACCATTTAGATTCAAGAAAGCTTCAAGGATATCAAGCATTTTGCTCATTTGAGTGAAAATCAGACATCTATGACCATCATGTCTGAGGTCTCGTAATAGCGCTGCGAGAGTTTGCAGTTTCCCTGCATCATATTGAATTAGTCTTTTGTCGGGAAAAAATGAGGATAGGCGAGCATAGGCTCTACTAAAAGGCTTAAAATATGAGTCGAGTGTTTCTATCAGTGATGAGCGCGAATGTAGATCATCAGAAAAAGTCATCAGTCTTTTGCTCGATTGGAAGATTGGAGTACGAGCTCCTGCTTTCGGTATACAGAAGACTATCTTTTTCCCAAGTTCATCGATATCATCAGCCCGTTGCTGTAACGATCGTCTCATTTGTAGTAATTCATTTGGCGTCATGGCGATATTAGTGCTTTCCACGACTCCCTCGTCCACTGTATCAGAAAATAGTAGATTGATTTGAGCGGCGGATAATAAAGCTGGTGAGTAGGGTGCCGAGCACTGACATTTTTGGAAGTTGGTATTTAATAGAAAATTCGTTTGTTCATTTTCTTCGCGTATCGCCTGTTCTGAAAG
>Ga0169931_10013409_pt1 | contig 11196 bp, 6 predicted proteins | sample Kivu_15m_20L_FD_129675 | JGI IMG/M metagenome (GOLD analysis project Ga0169931, IMG submission 129675) | Freshwater microbial communities from Lake Kivu, Western Province, Rwanda to study Microbial Dark Matter (Phase II) - Kivu_15m_20L... | ecosystem: Environmental > Aquatic > Freshwater > Lake ... | reverse complement strand
GTGCGGATCGCGGGTCCATACGAATGCCGGATCACGTCGAGCAGCGCGTCGACCCCGCCGCCCTGGCCGAAGAGCAGATGGTACTGGTTGCCGACGACAAAGCGCGCGTCACCGCGCCCGGCGTACTCGGCGAAAAACCGGCCCGCATACCCGGACTGCTGTGGCCGCAGCGGCTCCATCCACGCCGGGATCGGCACGCCTTCGACCGATGGCAGCCAGTTGCTGCGCGCCGAGAATATCTCCATGCCGCGCTGGCTGCCGAGGAACCGCAGGAAGTCGATGGCCGCGTCCCGCTGGGGCGCGCCCCGGATGAGGCCGAGGTTCGCCGCAGCCTTGGTGTCGATCTCGGTCACCGGGCCTACGCGCAGTCCCAGGGTTTCGGGATCGAGATCTTCCAGATCAACGCCCCGGGCATGACCGGGGAGCGAATGAGCCGGCTCCTCCGCGCCCGCGGCATCCAGGCGCTCATCCTCTCGCCGCGCCTCCCGGGGCCGGGGCCGATGCCGGACCTCGAGTGGGAGCACTTCTCCGTCGTCGCCAGCGGCTACTCGATCACCAACCTCGCCGTGCACCGCTGCTGCCCGCACCAGGCGCACAACGTCCTCCTCGCCCTGCAGGAGCTGCGGCGCCGCGGCTACCGGCGCACCGGGCTCATCCTCTCGCCGCCGGTAAACCTGCGCACGCGCGGCAACATCCTCGGCGCCTACCTCGCCGACCAGCGCGCCCGGCCGCCGGCGGAGCGCCTCGACCTGCTGCTGGAGGAAGGCGCCGACCGGTCGATGCTGCAGCGCTGGCTGCGCGCGCAGAAGGCCGACTCGGTCCTGCTCACCGACTACCCGATGCAGTACCTCGCCATGATCCGTGATCTCGGCCACCCCGTACCCGCCGACTTCGGCGTCGCGCAGCTCAGCCGTTCCGGCGACACCGATGCGATCGCCGGCATCGATGAGCAGATGGAGCTGCTGGGCGAGGCCACCGCCAGATTCGCGATCTCGCTGCTGCGCCACAACGAGCGCGGCCTGCCGGAATTCCCCCGCTACTCCCTCGTCGAGGGCCGCTGGGTGGACCGCCCAACCGTGCGGGCGGTGGATCGCGGCTAGAAATAGCTTGCTCGCCAGCGTGATTTGACACCTTGGAAGCTGCCATGGAAAAGCGGGTCAGCCTCCGGGACATCGCGCGGCGCGCCAACGTGCACTTCACCACGGTGGGCCTGGCCCTGCGGCATGATCCCCGGGTCACGCCGGCGACCGCGGAACGGATCCTGCGGGTGGCGCAGGAACTGGGCTACACGCACGACGCGATGCTCTCGGCGCTCTCGGCCTACCGGCACCGCAACACCCCGCGGCATGCCGGGGTCATCGGCTGCATCGTCACCTACCCGCCGTCGGAGCTCGAGACCAACACCACGGAGCGCCAGCTCATCGCGGGCATCACCCGGTACGCCCACGACCAGGGCTTTGGCGTCGAGTTTTTTCAGATCACCGCCGCGGGCATGACCCCGGAGCGCATGAGCCGGATGCTGGTGACGCGCGGCATCCAAGCCCTGATCCTCACCCCGCGCCTGCCGCAGCCGGGGCCGATGCCTGACCTCGACTGGAGCCAGTTCTCCACGGTGGCGGTCGGCTTCTCGATCACGGACCTGCGCGTGCACCGGGCCTGCACGCACAGCGCGCACAACATCCGCCTCGCGCTGCGCGAGCTGCGCGCCCGCGGCTATCGCCGCATCGGGCTGGTGTTTCCGAAGGAGATCTTCGAGCGCACGTACGGCCTCGTGCTCGGCGCCTACCTGGCGGAGCAGTGCCTGCTCCCGCGGGCCGACCGCATCGCGCCGCTCATCGACAACCGGGTGACGAAGGCGATGCTGGGCCGGTGGCTCAAGACGCAGCGGGTCGACTGTGTGATTCTCACCGCCTATCCGCTGGAGATGACGGCCTGGATCCGCGAACTGGGCTACCGCGTGCCCGCGGATCTCGGCCTCAGCCTCGGGCAGCTCTACGGCAAGACCGAGGGCTTTTCCGGCATCGACAACCAGGCCGACCTGCTCGGCGAGACCGCCGCAAGTCTCGTGGTGTCCCTGCTCCAGCAGAACGACCGCGGCCTCCCGGCCTATCCGCGCACGATCAGCGTCGAGGGCCGCTGGGTCGACGGCACGACAGTGCGGAAACGTTGACCACGGATTGCACGGATCTGGCGGATGGAGCGTGGTTGAATGGCCACAAGAGGCGCAAAAAGCACAAAAAATGCCTTGTTCTGTGCCTCTTGTGCCTTTTGTGGCCATCGCTCAACGCCACATCCGCCAGATCCGTGAAATCTGTGTGATCCGTGGTTCAAAAAAAAGGGCCGCACGGTGACGTGCGGCCCTGGGGGCTAAGCGGAGACTACAAGTCGGCGCAACTCAGAAGCGGAAGCCCGTGGTGAGACGGAATTCCAAGCCGTTGCTGCGGGTCATGTCATTGATCTCGTTCGTCGCGTTGATGACGTTGAACTGGAAGTCCGTCGGGATGCCGGCGAGCTTCGTGCTGTAGGTTGCGAAGAGATCGACGATCACTTCAGAGGGAACGTACATTTCGAACAGGAAGGTGCCTGTTACAAGGTACTGATCCGAGTAGCGGACCGCTCCGCCCACGCTCAGACCCTGCCAGCTGCCATCGACGAAGTTGTATTTCGCGATGATGTTGGCGCGATGCTCGGGCGACTTCTGCAGGCGGCGACGGGCAGCCTGATTGGTCAGGGCACCCGGGGTCGCCGGATTCAAGCTCTTGTCGCTGACCGTCTTCGCGGTGTACTGCCAGGCATAATTTGTGACGAGCTGGAACTTACGGTTCGGGGTCCAAGCCAGGTCGGCTTCGATACCTTCAGCGCGGACGACGCCGCCGTTTACGAAAAACTGGACCTGGTCAGATGCGCTGCCACTGCTGTTACGCGGGTCGGCGTAGATCCTGAGGAAGTCGCCCTGCACGATACCATCGCGCTCGTCACTGTACATGGAAACCGTGCCGGAGAGTTCGCCGTCCCGGAAGTCCGTCTTTATGCCCCACTCCAAACCCTTTTCGCTGACGTTGTCGAGAAGGACAGGGTTGTCACTCGGGCGCACCCCACCGCCGATGGCGCTCAGGGTGTTCGTGAACGTCACCATTTCCGAGGCAGAGGCAAACACGTGGATGCCAGGAATGACGGTAAAGATCGCGCCGTACGTCGGGCTGTAGTCGGTCCGTCCGGTGTTGATGAGCTCCGACTTGCGGACACCGGCGATCACGTTGAGCCGACCGTCGAAGGCCTTGCCACGGTAGGCGAAGGTCATGGCCTCGAAGTTGGCAATGGAGTAATTGGTCACGCGCGGGCCTGAAGCGACCACCCGGTAGATGCCCTGGGCCGGCTTGCCGCTGAAGGGATCGTAGTGCTGGTAGGCCGAGGCGCCGGTGAGGTCGTAGCCGGCGTAGCTCTTGGTGCCGGCGGCGGCCTTGCTGAGGTCGATCGTGACGTTGTTGATCGAGCCGATCGTGCGGTCGCGTGCGTAACCGAGGGAGATGAAGTGCTTCATACCGAAGGCCTCCTTCTCGTACGAAAGGTCAACTTGCTGCGCGTCGGAGGACGCCCAGCGAGCCGGAGTCCAGGAAATGGCGGCAGCGGCGTTGAGGGCATTGACGCGGCCGTCGGGGCGGAGACCGGCGACCGGCTGCAGGAGTTGGCGGGTGAACGCCGTGTTGTTGATCATGTGCAGCCAGTGGTAGCGGAGGGCGAGACCCTCGAACGGCGTGAAGTCGAGGGCGACATCGGCGAACTGCGACTCACCGTCGTAGTTGGAGTCGGGGCCCTTGGAGAAGAACTTGTCGCCGCGATCCGAGAAGCGCCACCAGTCGATCGTTGAGCCGGTAAACCAGTGCGTTGCCGTGCCAGTCATTCTAAGCATGTCGTTGGACCAATTGGTCAGGTAGGTGCCCTGGGCTATACCCTGGGTCGAGCCGTTGGGGTTGCCCTGCACGTAGCCCCAGCGCTCGTTGATCTTGGCGCGGGCGGCGGCATCATCGGCCAGGTTGTAGGCGGTCTTCATGTAGGCGATGATCTGGGGCGTGGGGTTCATCACGTTCTGCCAGTACTGCGGGTTCATCGCATAGTTCCATTCAAAGGTGGCGTACGGCAGGTTCTGCTTGGACACGGCGTACTCGGCCGTCATCGAGAACTTGTCATTCGGGCGCCAGGTGAAGGACGGATCGATGAAGATCAGCGTGTTGTTCTTCTGGCCGTCGACGCGACCGTTCATCGTCTGGTAGGAGCTGATCAGGCGCATGGCCAGGCCGTGCTCCTTGCTGATGACGTACTGCGTGTCCATCAGGGCCTTGTAGTAATCGTAGCTGCCCGCCGTGAAGCGGAACTCGGTCGCGTTGATGAACTGCGGCTTCTTGGTGACGTAGTTGGCGACACCGTTCGGCGTGGAGTTCGTGTAGTAGAGCGCGACCGGGCCCTTGGCGATCTCGACGCGGTCGAGGTTGTCCACGGGCACCGTCGGCGTGAGGGAGAACGAACTCGCGAGCGCGACACCGTTGTAGAAGATCGGGAGCTGGAAGCTGCGGAGGGTGTAGAGGCCGGCCTGGCCGACCTCGGATTCACCGACCATCACCGTGCTCGTGTAGCGGAAGACCTGGCTGGGCAGCGCCACCGCCATGTCGCGCAGGAGCTCGCCCGAGAGGATCTCGACCGCCTGCGGGTTTTCCACGATCGGAATCGCGGTACGGGACGTCGTGACGGTGCTGCTCTTGCGGTAACCGTAGTCCTTCTCCGCCTGCACTTCGAAGGGCGAGAGTTTGACCACGCCGCCATCGGCGTCGTCCTTGGCCGTTTCCACCGGGATCATCGTTTCCCTTGCCGCCTGGCCGAAAGCGAGGGAGGCGCCAAGGATCGCTAACAGATAAACACGGCCTGCGCCGTGCATCGCTGACTGGATGGGTATGTTGCTCATGGTTATGGGTAACACTTGGGGGGTGTTAGTTCTTAGGGGATGCTGTCGTTACTGAACAAAAAACGTCGCCGGGCGCCGCCGGGACCTGGCGGGCAGGGGCACACGAGGGGAGAAATTGACCACAATTGAACAAGCGGGGCAGTTCGGCGGCTGTGACGGTGCGATGGGGAAACGGGGGGGGTGGCAACTGGATTGGCCGAGAGCCCATGCCCCCACAATGCGCCCGACATACTACCCGTAGAATCATCTGCCCCGCGGTGCACGGTCTGGAGGATTGCCTTCGCACCGCGTGTCTCTCACTACGCAGGCAGCCCCCATGGTCTCACTCAACGACGAAGCCGCTCCCGCCTCCGATGCCGTGCTGGAAGTCGAGGACCTGCGCACGCATTTCAAGACCGACGACGGTGAGGTGGCGGCGGTCGATGGGGTCAGTTTCGTCGTGCGCCGCGGGCGCACGCTCGCCCTGGTCGGCGAAAGCGGCTCCGGCAAGAGCGTGACGAGCCACTCGATCCTGCGCCTCATCCAGCCGCCGGGCCGCATCTGCGGCGGGCGCATGCTGCTGCGCTCCGCCCGCGCCGGCGACATCGACCTCGCCCGTCTCGACGAGCGCTCGCCCCTCCTCTACCGCGTGCGCGGCGGCCTCGTGAGCATGATCTTCCAGGAGCCGAGCAGCGCCCTCTCGCCCGTGCACACGGTCGGCGACCAGATCTGCGAGGCGATCCTGCTGCATCAGACGGTGAACAAGGCCGAGGCGCGCACGCGCGCGATCGACATGCTCGGCAAGGTCGGCATCCCCGACCCCGCCCACCGCTTCACCCAATATCCGCACGAGCTCTCGGGCGGCATGCGCCAGCGCGTCGTCATCGCCATGGCCCTCGTCTGCCGGCCCGAGCTGCTCATCGCCGACGAACCCACGACCGCCCTCGACGTCACCGTGCAGGCGCAGGTCCTCGGTCTCATCCGCAGCCTGCAGCGCGAGATCGGCTGCTCCGTCCTCCTCATCACCCACGACTTCGGCGTGGTCGCGCAGATGGCCGACGACGTCGCCGTCATGCACCGCGGCAAGCTCGTCGAACAGGGCCCCGTCCGCACCGTGCTGAAGCACCCCCAGCATCCCTACACCCGCGCGCTGCTCGACGCCCTGCCCAGCCGCCACGCCTCCCGCCGCGCATGAACACCGCCGCCTCCACTCCCCCTCCCCTCCTGTCCGTGCGCGGGCTGTGCAAGCATTTCCCGGTGATGAGCCGCGGCTTCCGCCCGCGCGTCGTCAAGCTGATCAAGGCCGTCGACGACGTGAGCTTCGACCTCGCCCCGGGCGAGACGCTCGGCCTCGTCGGCGAGAGCGGCTCGGGCAAGACCACCACCGCCCGCTGCGTGCTGCGCGCGATCACGCCGACCGCCGGCAACGTGCTGTTTCACCTCCCCGGCCGCGCGCCGGTCGACCTCGTGCGGCTCTCCGACGGCCAGCTGAAGCCGCTGCGCCAGCACATGCAGATGATCTTCCAGGACCCGTTCTCCTCGCTCAACCCGCGGATGACCGTCGGCGACATCATCGCCGAGCCCCTCCTGCTCCACGGCCTCGCCGGCAAGGCCGAGCGAGAAGACCGCGTCGCCGACATGCTGGCGCGCGTCGGCCTCAAGCCCGATCACCGCGTGCGCTACCCCCACGCCTTCAGCGGCGGCCAGCGCCAGCGCATCGGCATCGCCCGCGCCCTCATCATGCGGCCGGCCCTCGTCGTGTGCGACGAGGCGACCTCGGCCCTCGACGTCTCCGTGCAGTCCCAGGTGCTCGACCTGCTCAAGGAACTACAGCACGAGCTCAACCTCACCTACCTCTTCGTCGCGCACAATCTCGATGTCGTGCGCAACTTCTGCGATCGCGTCGCCGTGATGCGCCACGGCAAGCTGGTGGAGCTCGCCCCCACCGACCAGCTCTTCGCCGCACCGGCGCACCCCTACACACGCCTGCTGCTCTCCGCGGTCCCCTCGCCCGATCCCGACGTGCCGATGAACTTCAACGTCGGCGAGGAACTGGCGAGGCTGGACGCCTGCGCGTAGGGGCCCGCCCCCGCCAATCTTTCTCTTTCCTCTTAATCTTTCTCTTTCTCCCGCCGCAGGCGCGCCCGGGAGAATCAGGGTCCCTCCCGTCCATCCATCGTACTCGTTCTCGTACTCGTTCTCGTTCTCGAAACGGATGGACGATGGACGATCGATGGACGCGAGAACGAGAACGAGAAAGAGAAAGAGTACGAGTACGATTTGGGCGTACCCCCTTCTTCTGAAGAAAAAGGGGAGAACTCCGTCAGCGGCTCAATCGCAGGCTGATGATCTCGTACGGAGCGAACGCCAGCGTGCGGCCGCGCAGGGGTGCTCCGAGCGGCTCGCCGAGGAGGTTAACCTTCTGTGCGCGCCAACCCGGGGCGAGCCGCAGCTGGGCCGTGCCGCGCTGGCCGGCCACCTCGTGGAGGCGCAGGACCCAGCGGTCGCGCCCCTCGGGCTTCGCCCAGTGCGGGATGAACGTCTCGCCGCCCTCGAGGCCGGCGAAGGCCGACGCCAACGGCCGGCCGCGATAGGCCACCGCGGGCGTGAAAAGGTTGTCGGCCTGCACCACCGGCTGCTCGGCCCGAGGCGCAGTGAGATCGTAGTGACCGAGCGCGAGCTCGATCGTGTGGCGGCCGAGATCGGTGTAGAGCGTCGCCGGCTTGGACAGGCGGCTCAGGTGCGCCGGATAGGCCTTGGCGTGCTCCTCGTAGCCGACGTGGCGCGGCGTGCGCAGCAGCGTGAGGCCGAGGTTGCCGTCGCGGCAGCTCAGGCCGTACTTCGCCTCGGTCACCACGAACAGGCCGTCGCGCTCACCCTCGTCGCTCACCGTGGCCCAGCGGCTCATCGGCCATTCCCACATCGCCTCGACCTCGCGGTGCGTGGCGAGCTGCGGGCGCAGCACGCTGCCGAACGGCGTGCCGCAGCGCACCTCGCGGCCGCGATAGCGCGTCGGGAAATGCAGCTTCAGCATCGTATCGGTCTCCTGCCAATCGAGCTCCACCGTGACGCGCAGCACGCTGGCGCCCGGTTCGAGGTGGTAGCGGATCGTGGCCGTGCTGCCCGCGCCAAACTGGCGGGTGACGGCGAGCGAGTCCTTGCCGGGCACGATCTTCGCCGCGCCGCGTACCGGCTGGCCGAGCGACAACGCGTGACGGTCGATGTCCCAGGGACCGAAGTTGGCGGACTGCTCGGGATAGGCCACCAGCTCGCCGGCCCCCGTCGTCAGCGCGACCGCCCGGCCGTCCACGCCGAGCGCGGCGAGCCGACCCTGGGCATCGAGCTGACGGTTCCACCGTTCGGGTCACTTTTCATCTCCAGTCCGGGCACCACTCGGACGGCTGTCCCCAGGAAAACGAAAACCCGCTAGGCCTTGCGACCTAGCGGGTTCCAAAATGGTGGCTCAGCCCGGAATCGAACCGGGGACACAAGGATTTTCAGTCCTCTGCTCTACCAACTGAGCTACCGAGCCAAATCGGAAGAGTTGAGCAAACGGCGCGTCCGCGCTGCGTCAATGGGATTTTCGCGGTTGTTTCGTCAGCGCAATTCAGAGAGGCCTTGTTCCATGCAAGCGCCCTCGCACGCTGACCCATGCAAGCCGAGGCCTTCACCGCGAACCCCAGCGATCTTGATTCGCCTGGCGGCGGTGTGGCTTTGCGCGAGCCTGGGCCTGTTTGCCTCCCCGCCGAACGCGGATACCCCGCGACCAGCGGTGCGCTTGACGTTCGATCTGCCCGCCGATGCGGCCGGGAAATCGCTGCTGCGGTTTTCCACCCAGTCCGGGCTCGAGGTCCTGTTCGCCAGCCAGGTGGTCGCCGGGATCACCACCCATCCGGTTCACGGGGATTACCCAGTCATGGAGGCAGCCAACCTGATGCTGAAAGGCACCGGGCTCGAGGCTGTTCAAACCGAACCCAACGGCGTGCTGAGCGTGCGCCGCAGACCCCCAGAACCCATGAAGACTGACGTAATCGCGAAAATCCGCAGGGCCTTTGCCTCCGCCCTGCTGCTGCTCGGCGGCCACACCGCCGCCCAATCCCAGGACCAGGCCAAGGAAGACGCCGCCGCCAAGGATCCCCAGGAAGCCACCGCTACCGAGTCTGAGGTGGTCACCCTCTCGCCTTTCGAGGTGAACAGCACCCAGGGCAAGGGCTACGTGGCCAACGACGCGGTCACCGGCCTCAAGTCCAAGGCGCTCCTGATCGACATTCCCCAGTCCATCCAGGTGGTGCCGCGCGACCTGATCGAGGACCTCGGGCAGTTCAACAACACGATCGACACCCTGCGCTTCGCGGCGAGCGGCACGGCCACCTTTGCGTACGGCGAGGTCGTCATCGGCCGTGGCTTCCGCGGTCCCGGGCTTTTCATCGACGGGCAGAGCGACATGATCGTCGTCGCCGATCCCGTCAGCTACGACGCCATCGAGGTGCTCAAGGGCCCGGCGGCCGTGCTGTATGGCAACCGCACTTCGCTCAACGGCACGATCGTCAAGCACACGCGCAAGCCCCTCTCGGTCCGGCGCAACAGCGTGCGCGCCATCGCCGGTGAGGGCGGCATGATGCGCGGCGAGTTCGACTTCACCGGGCCGACCGCCGGCCTCGGCGACGTCAAGGTCTCCTACCGCCTCTACGGCGCCCTGCAGGAATTCGACGGCTTCGGCCGCGTCGACTTCAACAATCGCTCGGTGCTCGGCGGCGGCCTGAAGTTCGACTTCAACGACGACACCAGCCTGCTGGTCCAGGCCGACAATCTCGACAACGACAATCGCGGCATCTCGAACAATTTCCAGAACCAGGCCGTCACCGGCACGTACTTCGGGCCCGGCTATGATGCCGGCTACAAGTCGAAGTGGAGCAAGGTCCATTACGACCGGCTCTGGGCCAAGGCCACGCTGACGCACCGTTTCAACGACGCGTGGGACATGGTCGCCAGCCTCTCGCGCAACTCCTACAACCGCAAGGACCGCGAGGTCCGCAACGCCGGGGCGCCGGATTACGTCAACAACGTCATTCCGCAGTACTTCTTCGGCTTCGACTACCAGGAGGATCTCATTGCCTTCCAGGTTGATGCCACCGGCAACTACACGCTCGGCGGCATGAAGAACATATCCACGCTAGGCTTTTCCGCCGACCGCGGCCGGAGCTACAACACCTTCTGGTTCCTGCGTCCCGACACCCAGAACCCGGGCGGCAACGTCTGGACCTCGATCACGAATCCCCAGATCTACGACCGCGCGATGCCGGCGTTCAGCGAAACGAATCGGGACGCCCCGAACCGCGGCGTGCGGGTGCTTGGATACGGCTATTACATGCACACCCTCGAGGTCATGCCGGACAAGCTGAGCGTCATCGCCGGCATCTCGGGCAATTACCTCAACGGCAATGACCGCAACCAGGTGACGGGCGTCGTCGCCGACCTGCTCAACAAGGCCACCCCGCGCCGGCTCGGCATTGTCTACAAGCCGATCGACGGCCTGGCGCTTTATGCCAACAACTCCACCGCCTTTCAGCTGGTGGGCGCGCGCGACGCTTCGGGCAGCCTCCTGCCGCCGATCAAGGGCGAGGTGCTCGAGTTCGGCTTCAAGACCGCGCTCAAGGAGGGACGCATCTCCTCGACGGTGACCTACTTTGACTTCGACGTCACCGGCATCCCGATCGCCAACCCGCCGTCGCCCTTCCAGATCCCGGCCGGCAAGCAGAACAACACGGGCTTTGAGGTCGATCTTGCCTTCCGTCCCGTTGATGACTGGCAGATCATCGGCACGTACTACACCGGCGACATGATGGGGGTGGACGGCAAGCGCCTGGCCAACTCCATCAACAAGACCTGGAGCCTGGTCTCGCGTTATGATTTCTCCTCCGGCCCGCTCAAGGGCGTGACCCTCGGCGTGAGCGTCTATCACCAGGGCGACCGCTCAGGCGCCGCCTGGCCTTCGTTCACGACCACCAACCTGTTCGCCGGCTACGCCCGCGACGCCTGGTCGCTGATGGTCAACGTCGACAACCTCGAGGACAAGCGCTACTCCTATGGCGGTTGGGGTCCCTTCTATCAGGACGTCGCCCCGCCGCGGAATGCGAAGGTGACATTTGCCTACCGCTTCTGAAGGATGCGGCGACCTTGTCCTTAGATGAACAGTCGCCGCGTTTCCGTGGTGCAGCGGGGCTGGCGCCCGCTGCACTGCTTTTTCCTGATTGCGATTC
>Ga0169931_10013406_pt1 | contig 11198 bp, 10 predicted proteins | sample Kivu_15m_20L_FD_129675 | JGI IMG/M metagenome (GOLD analysis project Ga0169931, IMG submission 129675) | Freshwater microbial communities from Lake Kivu, Western Province, Rwanda to study Microbial Dark Matter (Phase II) - Kivu_15m_20L... | ecosystem: Environmental > Aquatic > Freshwater > Lake... | reverse complement strand
TGGAATATAGTTGCGTAGCCGCGCAAGATAACCAAAGAAGCTTGCGTCCCGTATCCCCTCCGGCAAGGACCGCCGTGCCCCGCCCCAAGCTCGACGCGACAGACCGCCTGATCCTCGCCGCGCTGCAGGCCGATGGCCGCATGACCAATGTCGAGCTGGCGGCGCGGGTGGGTCTTTCGGCGCCGCCCTGCCTGCGCCGGGTCCGCGCGCTCGAGAAGGCGGGCGTCATCCGCGGCTACCACGCCGAGCTCTCGCCCGCGGCGCTGGGCTTCAACATCACGGTCTTCGCGCAGGTCGGGCTGTCGAGCCAGGCCGACAGCGACCTGCGCGCCTTCATGGACCTCGTCGCGACATGGCCGCAGGTCCGCGAGTGCCACATGATGGCCGGCGAGACGGATTTCGTGCTGAAGGTCGTGGCCGAGGACTGGGAGGCCTACGAGGCCTTCCTGACGCGGCAGCTGACGACGGCGCCGAATGTCAGCCACGTGAAGTCGGCGCTGTCGATCCGCACGGCGAAGCAATTGCCGGGCGTCCCGGTCGACGAGGCCTGACCCGCGCCTCAGACGTACTTGTCGCGGCGCGCGATCGTCGCGTCCGCGACATAGGCGAAGACGGCGTAGTGGCGGAAATAGGTCGCCGCGAGATGGTCGAGGATCGTCTTCGCGAGCTCGGCGCGCACGACGGTCTCGATGCGCACATGCGTGCCTTCCCAGTCATGCGGTCCGGGCGCGTCGTCGGGGCCGCGGCCGCGGCGCCATTCCGAGAAGCCCTCGTAGCGGCTGTAGCCGCGCGCGCCGAGGCGCTTCACGTCCCCGACGATGCGATCGGCGATCTCGGGCTCGGCGAGGATCACGACGAGGCTGAAGCGCGTATCCGGCATGGTGTCACTCGTGGAGGAACCGCGCGAACCATGCATAGAGCGGCAGGCCGGCGACGAGGTTGAACGGGAAGGTGAGCGCGAGCGAAGCGGTCAGATAATAGCCCGGATTCGCGGAGGGCAGGGCGAGGCGCACGGCCGCCGGGGCCGCGATGTAGGAGGCGCTGGCGGCCAGCGTGCCCAGCACCGCGGACCCTCCCGGCGAGAGCCCGACCGCCCAGCCCGCCGCGACGCCCGCCGCGCCGTTCAGCAGCGGCGCGACGACCGCGAAGGCGACGAGGAAGCGGCCCACGGCGCGCACGTCCTTGAAGCGCAGCGCCGCCACCATGCCGAGGTCGAGCAGGAAGAGGCACAGCGCCCCCTGGAACGGATCGGCGAAGAAGGGCTTCACCGCCTCGTAGCCGCGCGGGCCGGCGGCGAAGCCGATCGCGAGGCCGCCGGCCAGCAGCAGGATCGAGCGCCCGGCCAGCACCTCGTGCAGCGCGGAGCCCATGCCTTCGCCCGCGCCCCTGTCGCGCGCCAGCATGAGGGCGATGACGATCGCCGGGACCTCCATGAGCGCGAGCACGGCGGGCATGAATCCCTCGGCCGGCATGCCGAGGCTCTGCACGTAGGACAGCGCGACGATGAAGGTGACGGCGGAGACGGACCCGTAATGCGCCGCCAGCGCCGCCGCGTCGACCGCGGCGAAGCCGCCCAGCCTGCGCAGCGCCGCGTAGACCCAGAACGGGATGGCCGCGCCCAGCGCGATCCCGGCGAGCGCCGGCAGCGCGATCTCGCGCGGGCTCGTGGTGGCGAGCGCCGCGCCGCCCTTCAGGCCGATGGCGAGCAGCAGGTAGATCGACAGCGCCGTGTAGACGGGCTCGGGGAACTTCAGGTCCGAGCGCAGCAGCGTCGCGAGCACGCCGAGCGCGAAGCACAGCGTCATGGGCGACAGCACGCCGAGGCGGAGGAGGTCGATCGGGTCCATGGCTGCGCGGCGATATAGGCGGGCGGGGGCGGCCGTTCGACCCCAGGCGCGTCAGCCGTGGAGGTATTTCGAGAAGGCCGCGTAGAGCGGCAGGCCGACCACGAGGTTGAAGGGGAAGGTGATGCCCAGCGACGCGGTCAGGTAGAATCCGGGATTGGCGGCGGGCAGCGCGAGGCGCACGGCGGCGGGAGCGGCGATGTAGGAGGCGCTCGCCGCCAGCGTCCCGAGCACCGCCGCGCCGCCCGTGCTCAGCCCGATCGCCGTGCCGAGGATGGTCCCCAGCGCGCCATTGGCGAGCGGCGCGCAGATCGCGAAGGCGACGAGGAAGCGCCCGACCCGGCGCGCGTCCTTGAAGCGCTGCGCCGCGACCATGCCGAGGTCGAGAAGGAAGAGGCACAGAGCGCCCTGGAACGGGTCGGAGAAGAAGGGCTCGACGCTGCGATAGCCCTCCGCGCCGGCGAGGAAGCCCATCAGCAGCCCGCCGGCGAGCAGCAGGATCGAGCGTCCGGCCAGGACCTCGTGCAGCGCGGTGCGCCAGGCGCCGCTGGCGCGGCCCTCGCGCGCGAGCAGCAGGCCGGTGACGATCGCCGTGACGTCCATCAGCGGCAGCGCCAGGGGCATGAAGCCCTCGGCCGGCGTACCGAGCCGCTGCATGTAGGCGAGCGCGGCGATGAAGGTCACGCTCGACACGGCGCCGTAATGCGCGGCGAGCGCCGCGGCGTCGGGGCCCGCGAAGCCGCCGAGGCGGCGCAGCACGACATAGGTCCAGGCGGGGATCGCGACGCCCAGCGCGATGCTCGTGGCCGCGGGCAGGGCGGCCTGCCCGAGCGGATAGGTGGCGAGGGCGACGCCGCCCTTCAGCCCGATCGCCATCAGCAGGTAGATCGAGAGGCCGGCATAGAGCTGGTCGGGGAACCTGAGGTCCGAGCGCAGCAGCGTCGCCGCGACGCCGAGCGCGAAGCTGAGCGTCATGGGCGACAGGAGGCTGAGGCGGACGATGTCGAGCGAATCCATGGCCGCCGACCGGTCTAGCATGGCCGCGGGGCCGGCGCGCCAGCGCGGTCCCTGTCTTGGCCCTGCGGCGGCGCCGGCTATCAGCGCTTGACGCGGTGGCGCCGGGGCGTGGAACCTCTGCCCCGTCTCGACAGAGGGAGCGCTCGTCATGGATAAGTCCCGCCCGCGGTGGCGCCACGTCGCGCTGCTCGCCTTAGCCACCTGCCTTGCCGCGCCCGCAGCCATGGCGGCGGAGCTCGATGGCGCGCGCCTCGGCGTCGCCTGGGCGATCCCCTTCATCGGCGTGCTGCTCTCGATCGCCATCCTGCCGCTGGCCGCGCCGCAGCTCTGGCACCACCATTTCGGCAAGATCACCGCGGCATGGTCGCTCGCCTTCGTGCTGCCCTATGCCGCGATGGACGGCCTCGGCGCCACGGCGGCGCAGCTCGTCCACGTGCTCGTCGGCGAGTACGTGCCGTTCATCATCCTGATCGGCTCGCTCTTCGTCATCGCCGGCGGCGTCTACCTGCGCGGCAACCTCCACGGCAGCCCGGCGACGAACACCGTGCTGCTCGCGGCGGGCACGGGCATCGCCAGCATCACGGGCACGACCGGCGCGGCGATGCTGCTGGTCCGCGCGGTCATCCGCGCCAACGACGAGCGCATCCACAACGCCCATGTCATGGTGTTCTTCATCTTCCTGGTCGCGAATATCGGCGGCTCGCTCACGCCGCTCGGCGACCCGCCGCTCTTCCTCGGCTTCCTCAAGGGCGTCGGCTTCTTCTGGCCGACCGTGCATCTCCTCGCGCCGATGCTGATGCTGAGCGTGATCGTCCTGGCGGCGTTCTACGCCATCGACAGCCATTTCTACGCCCGCGACGCCGCCTTCAAGGCGCGGCGTGACCCGACACCCGACACGCCGAAGGGCCTGAGCATCGAGGGCGGCGTCAACATCTGGCTGCTGCTCGGCGTGATGGTGGCGGTGCTCGCCAGCGGCATCTGGAAGCCCGGCATCTCCTGGAACCTGCTGGGCACCGAGGTGCCGCTGCAGGGCATCCTGCGCGACATCGTGCTCGTCGGCCTCGCCTGGGCGTCGCTGCGCCTCACCCCGGCCTCGTGCCGCGAGGCCAACGCCTTCACCTGGGGCCCGATCCTCGAGGTCGCCAAGCTCTTCGCCGGCATCTTCGTGACCATCGTCCCGGTCATCGCGATGCTGAAGGCGGGCGACAAGGGGGCCTTCTCGGGCCTCGTGCAGCTGGCGTCGCGGCCCGACGGCAGCCCGGACAACGTCGCCTATTTCTGGCTCACGGGCGTCCTGTCCAGCTTCCTCGACAACGCGCCGACCTACCTCGTGTTCTTCAACATGGCCGGCGGCGACCCCGACACGCTGATGGGCCCGCTGGCGACGACGCTGGCGGCGATCTCCGCGGGCGCGGTCTTCATGGGCGCCAATACCTACATCGGCAACGCGCCCAACTTCATGGTGAAGGCGGTCGCCGAGGAGAACGGCGTCAGGATGCCGAGCTTCTTCGGCTACATGGTCTGGTCCTGCGCCATCCTCATCCCCTGCTTCCTCCTCGTCACGGTGGTGTTCTTCCGATGACCTCGCTGCTCTTCACGCCGCTCCAGCTCGGGCCGCTCGCCGCGCCCAACCGCATCGCCGTCGCGCCGATGTGCCAGTACTCGGCCATCGACGGCGTGCCGCAGCCCTGGCACCGACAGCATCTCGGCGCGCTCGCGGTGTCGGGCGCCGGCGTCGTCATCGCCGAGGCGACCGGCGTCGCGCCGGAGGGACGCATCACCCATGGCTGCACCGGCCTGTGGCATGACGGGCAGGAGCGCGCCTGGGCCGAGCTGGTGCGCGACATGAAGGCGGTCGGCCCCGGCCTCGTCGGCATCCAGCTCGCCCATGCCGGCCGCAAGGCCTCGTCGCAGCGCCCCTGGGAGGGCGGCGCACCGATCCCGGCGGGCGCGGTCGAGAAGCCCTGGCAGACGGTCTCGGCGACGGCGACGCCGCACGCCGATGGCTGGCACCGGCCCGAGCAGCTCGACGCCGGCGCCATCAAGGCGCTGGCCGACGCCTTCGCCGCCAGCGCCTGGCGCGCGGCGCGCGCGGGCTTCGACGTCGTCGAGCTCCACGCCGCGCATGGCTACCTGCTGCACCAGTTCTTCTCGCCTCTCTCCAACACCCGCACCGACGCCTATGGCGGCAGCCTCGAGAAGCGCATGCGCGCGCCGCTGGAGATCGCCGCCGCGCTGCGCGGCGCCTGGCCGCGCGATCGCGTGCTCGGCGCGCGCATCAGCGGCAGCGACTGGGCCGAGGGCGGGGCGACGCCGGACGACGCGGTCGTGCTGGCGCGCGAGCTCAAGGCGCTGGGCTACGATTGGATCTGCGTGAGCTCGGGCGCGCTCGCGCAGTCGAAGGTGCAGGTCTCGCCCGGCTACCAGGTACCCTTCGCGGCGAAGGTGAAGCGCGAGGCCGGCATCGTGACGCGCGCGGTCGGCATGATCGTCACGCCGCAGCAGGCCGAGGCGATCCTGCGCGCCGGCGACGCCGACCAGATCGCGCTGGCCCGCGCCTTCATCGACGATCCGCGCTGGCCGTGGCGCGCCGCCGAGGCGCTCGGCGATCCCGCGCCGGTGCCGCCGCAATGCCTGCGCGCTCGGCCCGCCACCTGGCCGGGTGCAGCGCTCTACAAGCAGGGCGCCGCGTAGGGAATCCGGATCGGATTCTTCCGGTCAGAGCACGGCGCGTCGCGCAGGCGGCGCGTCGGCACCGAAGAACGTCACCGGGACGGCGTCGAGCTGCAGATCGTGCATCGGCCAGAACCTGGTCTGCGTGTACGGGAAGAAATGGAAGTCGTGCGTGGACATGCCGGGCGTGTCCACGACCAGCGGCACCGCGACGCCGGCGAAGCTGATCTTGAAGTGGTTGCCCGACTTGGCGACGACGAAATCGTGCGCCGCGATGTCGATGCCCTGGCTGGTGAAGGCGGCGGGATCCTGCGTCATCCCGGCCGCCGTGGTGACGAGCACGGTCTGGCCGTCGCAATCGAGCACCGCGCACGGTCCGAGCGTGCTGCGCTGGCCGCCCTGGTAGGGCCCCTTCTGGACGAAGTCGCCGTCCGAGACGTGCAGCACGCGTCCGGCGATCGCCATCGGCGCGAAGCCCGGAGTGATGCCGCCGCCGAGCTCCAGCCGCACCGTGGCACCGATGCCGGCCGCGATCGCGCGCGCGGCGCTCGCCGGATCGGTGGCCGGATGCACGCCGCGCAGCGCGAGGCCGCGCTCGCGCAGACGGCGGAGGATGGCGGTCGAATCGCCCGGCGCGCCGGCCAGCACGCGGTCGCCCATGTCCGAGAGCACCAGCGGCAGCGACGGGTCGCGCGCCGCGACGCGGTCGAGGGCGCGGTCGATGCTCGCGAAATCGTCCTTGAAGCGTTCGCGCCACCGCCACATCGCCTGCGCGATGGCCGCGACGCTGCGCTCGGCGAGTGCTGCATCGCCGTCGGCGATCGCGATGATCGCCTGCCCCATCTCGGGCACGTCGCGATAAGGATGCACGTTGAAGATCGAGACGTCGAGCAGCCGACCGGGCGCCGCGGCGATCGCCTCGCGGGCCATGCGGTGCAGCGTGGCGAGCGGCTCGTCGGTCGTCTCCCAGCCGCCGCGCGGCAGCATCGGCAGCTTGGCATAGGCGGTGACCGGTCGGATCCGGCCGTCGAGCATGGCGAGCGCGAGATCCGCGGCGTTCTCGCCCGCCTCGGCCGTGTCGGCATGCGGGTTGGTCTTGCACGCGGTGCAGATGTCGAGCGTGCGCAGGATCGCCGGCATGATGTGGCCGTGCAGGTCGAAGCCGACGCTGATCGGCACCGCGGGGCCGACCACCGCGCGCATCGCCTTGAGGATGTCGAGTTCGGCGCTGCCGCAGCCCTCGGCCGTCATCGCGCCGTGCAGTTCGAAGACGACCGCATCGAGCGGACCGGCCGCGCGCAGCGTCGCGACGATCTCGTCCCTGAAGCCGCGATAGACCTCGCCGGCGACCCGGCCGCCGGGACGCGCGCGCACCGCGAGCGTCGGCACCAGCTCGACGCCGGCCGCGTCCAGCCGGCGCAGCAGCCCGCCGAGCGTCGACGAGGCGTCGCGGTTGCGCATGATCAGCTCGTCGCCGCGCTCGACCACGAAGTCGCTCGCCTCGGTCCGCGCGGGATTGAAGTCGTGGCTCTCCTGCCAGAGCTGGCCCACGGCGATCCGGCGTCGGCGTGTCGCCGTCATGCGAGGCTTCCCGAGAGCGCGGCGCGCGCCAGGCCGAAGACGATCCCGGCAAGTACGAGCCAGTGGATGGCGAGGTTCCAGCGGATCAGCGCGGCGAGCGCCGCCGCCGCGGCGAGCAGCGCCACCCAGTCGACGCCGCGACCCGCGGGGATCAGGACGGCGCCAGCCAGGAAGACGGCGAGGTTGAGGATCACCCCGACCACGGCGGCGGTGATCGCCGCGAGCGCGGCGCCGATCCGCGCATCGGCGTGCAGCCTCTCGATGTAGGGTGCGCCGAGCAGCACCATCGCGAAGCTCGGCAGGAAGGTGCACCAGGTCGTCAGCGCCGCGCCGACGCTCGCCGCAAGCAGCCGGCCGCCTTCGGGCGCGGCGTTCCAGGCCGCGAAGAAGCCCACGTATTGGAGCACCAGGATCAGCGGTCCCGGCGTCGTCTCGGCGAGCGCCATGCCGTCGAGCATCTCGCCCGCGGTCAGCCAGCCATAGCCGCGCACCGCCTCGTCGGCGACGTAGGGCAGCACGGCATAGGCGCCGCCGAAGGTCACGAAGGCGGCCTTGGTGAAGAGCTGCGCGATGTCGGCGAAGGGCGCGGTGCCGAAGGTCGCAAGCACCACGGCGACCGGCAGCGCCAGCATTGCGAGATAGATCGCCGTGACGATCGCGACGCGCGACCAGAAGGGTGGGGCCGGCGCCTCGCTGTCGCCTGCGACGGCCGCGCCACCGTGACCCGAGGCGGCGAAGGCGGTGCTGCCGGCCATCGCGGCGAGGAAGCCGACGGCACCCGCGGCGAGCACGATCCACGGGAAGTCGATGCGCAGGAAATGGATCCCGACGAAGGCGGCGACCGCGAGCGCCACCGCCTCGCGGCCCTTCAAGGCGCGGCGCCCGATGCGCCAGACCGCATGCGCGATCACCGCGATGACGACCGGCTTGAGCCCGTCGAGCACGGCGGCGACCGTGGGCATGCCGCGCCCGGCGGCGGCGATCCAGGAGAGCAGCAGCAGCAGGAGCGCGCCGGGCAGCACGAACAGGCCGCCGGCGGCGATGCCGCCCTTCAGCCCGTGCAGTCGCCAGCCGACATAGGTCGCGAGCTGCTGCGCCTCCGGCCCCGGCAGCAGCGTGCAGAAATTGAGGCCGCGCAGGAAGGCGCCCTGATCGATCCAGCGCCGCCGATCGACCAGTTCGGTCTGCATCATCGCGATCTGGCCGGCCGGCCCGCCGAAGCTGATGCAGCCGAGCTTCAGCCAGAAACGCAGCGCCTCGCGGAAGCTCGGCTTCGGCGCGCCGGTATCGAGGATGTCGGCATAGGGCATCGCGCGGCTCATGACGTGGGAGTCCCGGCCTGCTGCGCTTGCGTCTGCGCGCAGCACCAGCCGTATAGCGCATCGTACACGACCATGCCGTGACGCAGTGTCTCGTGGTCGTCGTGGAACAGGGAGCCGAGGCCCGTGGAGATCGCGAGCAATCCGGCGGATTCGGGCGCGAGGTCGAGCCGGTTCGTGTCGGCACCGCGCACGATCCGCGCGAGACGTGCCATCGCCGCGTCGTCGATGCGGTAGGCCGAGACGAAGGCGTCGAAGCTGCACGCCTCGCCATGATGGCCCAGATCCGCGCCGGGGACGTCGAAGGGAACCGCGCCGAGCCGCTCGGCCTCGTCGCGCACCCGCTTTGCGGGCGCGAAGTGGAACGTGGCGTTGCGGTCGATGAAGCGCGCGATCAGCCACGGGCAGGCGATGCGGTCGATCCTGGGACGCGCGCGTGTGATCCAGCGCGTGCCGTCGACGGTCCTCGCCGTCGTCGCGCCGCCGGCGGCCTCCCACGCCGCGATGCCGCCTTCCAGGAAGCGCACGCGCAGGTCTGATCGCCCGAGCGCGTCGGCCGCACCCTGGCTGACGTGATGGCCATGGACGCAGTAGACGACGACGTCGCGTGCGGGATCGAGCGCGGCGGCCCAATCCGCCACCTGGACCGGGTCGCGCCACACCGCGTTGGCGACGACGCGCGGCGCCGCGGCCGCGACGTGGCGCCGACGCACGTCGACCAGTTGGGGCGGCGACCCCGATGAGAGCAGGTGCTGGAGTTCGAAGACGGAAATCGAGACGGCCATGACGGACCTCCCCGGTTGAAGCCGAGAAGGCAGCGCTTGGACGATCGCTCGTCTTGGAAGGAAGCGGGGCGACTGCCCGTGGCCCCGCAGGTCGTCACTCTGGTCCGCGCGCGCGCACTGCGTCAAGCGTGGGCGCGTGGCGGCAGTCTCCTCGTCGTCGCATCCGTCCCCCTCGAAGAGGGGGACGGAGCGCGCGGAGCGCGCTCAGGGGGAGAGCCACGGCGACGTGCGTCGCACTGCTGTAAGGATCGGCTCGCCGAGATCGACTATCGACTCTCCCCCTGGCCGCTTCGCGGCCTGTCCACCTCTTCGAGGGGGACGGTTGGAGGAGCGCCCCATGCGATCGCCCGGGGGAGGGTCGGGGTGGGGTAGGGAGCGGCAGAGGGAATAGCGCCGCGCGCCGGGGCGCGCGCGCTGCGATCAGCCGAACTTGACCTTCACGACCTCGTAGACCTTCGAGCCCTTCGGCGTGACGACTTCGACGCTGTCGCCCTTCTGCTTGCCGATGAGGGCGCGGGCGAGCGGCGAGGTGATGGCCAGCAGGCCGCGGTCGATGTCGGCCTCTTCCTGGCCGACGAGCTGGTAGGTGTTCTCCTCGTCGGTGTCCTCGTCGGCGAGGGTCACCTTGGCGCCGAACTTGATCATGCCGCCCGAGAGCAGCGTCACGTCGATCACGTCGGCGCGCGCGAGCTTGTCTTCCAGCTCGGCGATCTGGCCCTCGATCAGCGACTGGCGCTCGCGTGCCGCGTGATACTCGGCGTTCTCCGAGAGGTCGCCATGCTCGCGCGCCTCCGCGATCGCGCGGATGATCGCGGGCCGCTCCTGGCTCTTGAGCATCTTGAGCTTGGCTTCAAGGCGGGCATAGCCCTCCTTGGTCATCGGTATCTTGTCCATCACCGCAACCTTCTCGCGCGCATCGCCGGCGCGTCAAGGGTCGCCGGCGGCCTCAGAAGCTGGCGCGGAAATATGACTGGAGGGGGGCGACTTCCAGCGCGCCCGCGCGCAGGGCGGCGATCGCCTCGACCGCGGCGCGCATCCCGGCCACGGTGGTGTAGTAGGGAATCGAGCCCATCAGCGCGGTCTGGCGCAGGCTGAAGCTGTCGCTCATCGCTTGGCGGCCCTCGGTGGTGTTGAAGACCAGCTGGATGTCGCCGTTCTTCATCGCATCGACGATGTGCGGCCGGCCCTCGAGGACCTTGTTGACCTCGACGACGGCGATGCCCGCGGCGCGCAGGAAGGCGGCCGTGCCGCGCGTCGCGACGATGCGGAAGCCCATGCCGGCGAGGCGCCGGATGGGGGCCTCGATCGCCTGCTTGTCGCGGTCCTTGACGCTGACGAAGACGCAGCCCTCCCTGGGCAGGTTCGAGCTGGCGCCGAGCTGCGACTTGGCGAAGGCGTGACCGAAATCGCGATCCAGTCCCATGACTTCACCGGTCGACTTCATCTCGGGACCGAGGATCACATCCGTGCCCGGGAAGCGCGCGAAGGGGAACACCGCCTCCTTCACCGCGACGTGCTCGAGCCTGACGCGCTCGAGGCCGAAGCCGGCGAGGCGCTCGCCCGCCATCACCCGCGCCGCCAGCTTGGCGATCGCCACCCCGGTCGCCTTGGCGACGAAGGGCACGGTGCGCGAGGCGCGCGGATTGACCTCGAGGATGTAGACCTCGCCGTCCTTGACCGCGAACTGCACGTTCATCAGGCCGACGACCTCGAGCGCCCGGGCGAGCAGCGAGGTCTGGCGGGCGATCTCGTCGGTGGTCGCCTCGGGAAGCGAATAGGGCGGCAGCGAGCAGGCGCTGTCGCCCGAATGGATCCCCGCCTCCTCGATGTGCTCCATGATCCCGGCGACGTGGACGCTGTCGCGGTCGGCGAGCGCGTCGACATCGACCTCGATCGCGTCCTGCAGGTAGCTGTCGATCAGGACCGGGTTCTTGCCCGAGACGCGCACCGCCTCGGTCATGAAGCTGCGCAGTTCCTCG
>Ga0169931_10013405_pt1 | contig 11198 bp, 6 predicted proteins | sample Kivu_15m_20L_FD_129675 | JGI IMG/M metagenome (GOLD analysis project Ga0169931, IMG submission 129675) | Freshwater microbial communities from Lake Kivu, Western Province, Rwanda to study Microbial Dark Matter (Phase II) - Kivu_15m_20L... | ecosystem: Environmental > Aquatic > Freshwater > Lake ... | reverse complement strand
TTTTTAATCATTTCTTTAAGATCCTTTATGTCTTTGAATTATCTAGCCCCTTTGTTATATCTTTTTTGGCTTTGAACGTTTTTTTATTTTTGATTATTTTATTTTATTTTTTTGACATATGATGATAATTTATTTACGCTATGAATATACTTAGTTATCATTTTATGAGTGTGAATATTTCTATCAAATAGTGTATCATATAATTGATTCTCATTTTATATTTTTGATTTTTGTTTATCTAATTTATAATCGTTTCGGCATTCCATTACCCCTGTTAATGCTATATCATATCGAATTAATGCTGATTGAGTTCTAAATATATATTATGATTACCTTTTTAAGTCATTAGCATAGCCTTTGACTTTTAATTTTTGTTATTTCTTACGTACTCTAGTCATCGATTTCAATTTATTTAATGTTTTTATTTATACAGATTATCCAGCTTTAAATAATTAATCATGTTATGCTTTGTGATGAATAGGTGAAAAATTTATACTTTGTATAGGTTTATTATTCATTTTCAAAAAAGTTTAAGATCGATTTTTATTTTGATCTTTATTAGCATTCATTATTATATTCTATGAGAAGACATTTTTTGTTGCAATTAATGCTTCTATCGTTCTTTTTTTAATTAATTGTTATACTCTAATAAATTATTTTATTTAATGATTATTTTATTGAGCTTAATTAATAAACCCTAAAATCTATTAATACTTTTTTGTTAATGTATTTGTAAGTAAGCCAAGTATTTTAGCGCGTTCCAATGTCACTCTTAATATTGATTTTAATTTAATCCAAAATGATTTGATTTGACTTAAATGTTGTATTTCTTTGCTATTTTTATCAGATGATAATTTATCCAATAATTGCATTATTTGATTTGTATATATTTTTTGTTTTTATATGAATTATTGTTTGCAAATTTGATAAAGTTATGGCTTAAATGTTGTGGTAGAATTCGAAGTGAACATTTATAAGAAGAAAATTAGGCCATTTTAGCGTGCTCTGATATTACTAAGTAAGAATTTTATATCATCGTTGATTTTTTATTATTAAGAAAATTTCTTTTGGCTTTATCTTGCCATTCAAATATTATAAAACGATTATATAATACATATATTATACTACGTCGTTATCTCACTGAACAAAAAATTAATGACTCTAAAGAAAATAGTAATAAAATTAATATTTTTTTGATTATGAAAACTTCTTAGATATATTAAGAATAATTAAATATTATATGAATATCATAAAAATGTTATGCTTATAAGTAAATATTTATTTTTTATTGTCATTTAAAGCAATGTTACTTTATAATTGACTTTTTTGCCTTTTTATGTTTAACTTTTTATTATTTACATTTAATCAAATTTCTTCATTCCTTATAAAGTAATACTATGTAATGGACCAAGACCTAATTATTGACCTTTTAAACATATAGTTTACTGTTACATCTTCCATTAATGTGGAATTAGTTCTAATTTATTTAATTTAAAACATTAATTAATATTTATTTATTTTTGCTATCTCGAATCAATATTTATAAAAAGATTAGTATTTTTAATAACGCATTACCATATTTATCCTTCATGCATTATTATATCACCCCTTTGTACTTCATCAGATTTTACTTTATCTTGCTTTAAATAAATTTACCCTTATTGATTCATACCTTTAGTTATTAAATTATACAATTTTAATCAATGAAGAAATATATCATAAATCATTTAAATCATTTTAAAATTTTTAGAAAAATGTTTCATGAAATTTTATTGCATTTTAATAAGCATATATCTTTTTATTTACTTCAGTTTATATGTTTTGATAATTTTAAGATGTCTCACTGAGATCCTTTTCAAGTAACGATATAGTATTCGATTTTATTGTTAAGTTATCAAAAACCTTTGGTAACAGTTAATTTGCTTTATTGAGATGAATTTTTCTAATTCCTTTTCCAATGTCTAAAAAAGTTTATAAATTATTAAATACACCATGTTACTATTCTTTTATCCTATTATTATAAGGTGAAATAACTTTGATTTGTGCAATTAAAGCATTGACTTCTATTCTGCTCATATTACGACCATAACTTACAGAAGTACCTATTTTATTGAGTAAATTTTACAATTTCTTATTATTTAATTATTTTTGTTTTAATAAGATATATTTGTTTTTCATTTATCTCAAATTCACTACGAATAAATATGCCTTAAACAGAATTTTATTAATAAAAAATTAAACGACTGAATTAGAAGTATTAGATGATCCAAATTCTTAGCATCCGGCAAAAAGAATTTTTAATTTAAGAAAAAGCTGATCATGTTGACTTTCTATTTCGTTTATTTACATTATTATAAGTATAAATTTTTGAGAAATATAAATATTATAAAATTAAGTAAGTTATTATATAACATATTAATCAATCATTTTTACCACTTTTAGTAAGCATTTTTTTAGCTGCCTATAATTTAGATTTATTTTCTTCCAAAGGATTGAAAAGTTTTATTGTTTGCATAAAGCTTTTTAAAATCCACAATTGAAAAAATATCTGGAAAAGTGTTGTAATCCACATAGCATGTAAATAATTTTCTCCATTACTTTATAATCTTATAGAGAACCATATCCAAATCAATATTGGAAACATATATTGAAAAGAAAGACCTATAGCCATTCTATATTTTTCTTGAATAAAAAGAATACTTTCAGGTAAAACTAATAATATTGATCCTAATATCCACATATAGTATTGAAGAGTTATTACTGAATTAAAAGAAACAAATGCATATGTAAGTAAAAATTGTAAGCAGAAGATACTGTAAACTTTAATTTGTCTTGAAGATAATGATAGGAATATATACAGTAAAGGTATAAAGCGAACAAAAGATTTTGAAAAAGACGAATAATCATAACTAAGATAAATTTCATAGAAATATGCAGAAAATGAATGCCTGTTATCTTTTCTGATAAAATGATATAAGTATGTATTTTATAAGAAATTGTAACCATATATTATATAAAATAAGAGTGCTAAAAATATAAAGACTCCGCCAGCTATTAGTCCTATTTGAATTATTTGCTTAATTAAGACTGCTTTAGATTTACCATGAGCATAATATTGATGAATTAATATTATTGGCAAGAAAATAATCGGATAGATACGTATATGGACCCATAGGCCGTAAATTAAATATGATATTAATCTTTTTGATTGTTATGGCTGAAGACTATCTACTTTTTAAAATTTTAATTTTAAAAATGTATGATTACCAGATGCAGATCCTCCGAAATAATAATACCAAAAAGCATACATTAAAGCTAAAGTTATGCTTTAACAACTACCTCGAACTGTTAAATATATAAAAAGAGGATTAAAAGCATAAATCTTTGTTATTGTTAATGCACTTCTTAAGCTATATTTTTTGTTAGCTTCAGAATTATATCTTTTCAATATTTTATATAAAAATACCATAGCTATGCAATCAAATACGGCAAAGAAAATTTTTCCTATTGATTAATGAATATTATAGTTAAATGACATTAAATATGAAATGATAGGAGAATATCTATATGTATGTCTATCGTATGGTGATTAATATAGAGTCGCATCTGAATATACTTTATAGTCTATGTCAGTGAAGACAATAGAATGCTATTGTATATTTTAAAATCTAGAGAAAAATAGGATTAATAGTACTCTTAAAGCAAATCCATATATAACTGTTTTTATAATAGGCGTGTCTACTACCATAAACGATTTTAAAAATATTAAAATATTATAAAATTCAAGTATTTTTTAAAAGAGAAAATTATTAGATAAAAATTATATCTATGCAGATATATTAACAAATGCATGATTTTGTAAAATGATTTTATTTAATTAAGATATTTTTTATGGCATTATAAACTTATAAAAAGTAGTATTTTTCAATTGGTGTATTTTTAGAATTTTAAAGTATTAAAATGTATATATAAGATTCATAATTCTTTGTCTATTGAATCTTTTTTTAAGCAGAATTGATTCGAATCTTTAATTGTAAAATTCAAGATTATAATAAAAGAATTAATATTTTTATACCATATGATGAATTAGATTATCCCTATTCCAAAGAAGTCATTATGCAGATTTTATTTAAGAGGACTCTGCATATATCCAACTAAGGATTGCCCTTTCGCTCATGGAATATGGGATCTTAATTATCAATATTGGACATAAGATTAGTATATTTAGTATGACTATCAAAAAGCCAAAGATAATAATCAAAAAGCGATAAAAAATAAACCAGTCTACATAAATTTATACTAATACCAAAAAGACAAAATATATTCACTTTAATATTTATACAATAATCGACACGCACGAAATTAAATTAGAAAATTGATGAATATATAACATTACACTGATTTTATGCATTTACTTTAGATCAAACATCCCGATACTATATTTACTGATAAATTTTTATTGAGAGAATTTACAAGAGTTGGATTCAATAAAATTTTATTTGGCTAAATGAAAATCAATCAAATTACTACTTTTGTTTGTGATGAACCTAATAGTTAGTATTTCAGAACTACAAAAATCATACCTCCATAACTACATAAACAAAATGTAATAATAAGAAAAGCATCATAAGAATAAATAATTAAGACTTATAAGATTGAATTTTAAAAAATAGTGAATTAAACTTAAGGTCCTTTAGAATAAAATATCATAAAAAAGAAATTATATACAATAGTATTACCTGAAAATGTTCCATCTTTACATCAAATACTTAAAGATAAAAGGGTAGGTTTAGCAGAGTTTATTCAAGTTTATTTAGGACAATAAAAAGGAAAAATGTTAGCTTAAATTACCATTGAAGATATGTTAAAGGAAACTCTAATATTTTTATAAAACTAAATAAACTAAAAATATGTTTCATATAATGATGTCTACAACTTTTTAACAAAAAAATTCAAAAATAATAATGGAAATTCTTTAAATCAAATAAAACCTCTTTTAGTAAAAGAAAAATACGCATTTTTATTTTTCCCAATGATTCAATTCCTCTTTAAGTAATAAGCAAATTCAAAAATATTTAATAACTTATCAAAAACACCTTGTAAATGTAACTTTCAACAGCCTTATCCGATATAATAACTTTTACTAGAATCATTAAATATAAACTAATAGCTTGTTTAAGGATAAAGCTATGATATCGATAATTATTAAAGCTTAATCAAATGTGCGCCGTATATCCTCAAAAGTAAAATTTTAGGTGTTGATTTATAAGGAAGATTGAGAAAAGGAGGATTCGTTGAAATGATTCAACTTAATAATGGTAGTAATACATTTTTAATTGATATATGGCATATGAATTAAGTTGGAGATTTTTAAACTTTTTGGCTTGCAAGAAAAATCTTAAGAAATGTAATGGTTGATCCTTAAATAATTAAAATATTTCATAATTATAGCCATGACTCAATAGGTTTACATTAAATGCTCGAAACATGTATAAAAAATGTTTTTGATACTAGTGCATGTTAAACTTTAATCAATCAACTGGAATTATACAATAAATTATGGAATAGTTAAAAAAGATAAAATTTAAATGAATGTAAAAATTTAATTGCTCAATGTACTAATGTAAAAACGCCTGGATTGAATGAAATATTAAAAAAATACTAGGCAAGTCATGGTATTAATAAAAACAAAGATAAATTTCATAAAATGTGGTCTAAAGGCGATATAAGTTACTTCTGTAAACGGCCATTAGATCCATAATATAGAGATTATTGCATCAGAGATGTTTTAGATTTACCGTAAGTACATTTTAAAATGATGCAAATAATTCCAATTTAAGCTCACGATATAGCCTTTTGGATTAGTGGAATGTACGCGAAGCAAGGTTATTTATCAATTACAGAAAATTAGAAATAATGATAATAATGATTCAAACTATTCTGAGATATAAATCATGATCACATAAACTTTATACTTTCATCTATCATTTATAAAATTATAAACTCCTAACCCAACAAAAAATAGTACCAATAATGTTAATTCTATTCTGAATGTTTTTATATCTCTTAAATCCCATAAATTAGTATTTTTCTTCTACTTTTTTTTCTAATCCTTTAATACACAAATAGGGCATTAATCAAATTTTTTCATATCAAAATGAATCTATAAGCATTATTTATGATAGCTATGCCTACAAAAATAGCGAATATGTGAGCATTGATTTTTACGACATAATTAACATTTTACAAAAAAATGAATTAGATCAATGATTGAAGATTATATTATTAATTTAAATTTTTGATTATATTTATACATCAAGAAGAATATTATCCAGCATACTATTATTAAATGATACTAAATAAAGTTCCAAGATATCATTACGACAAGTTAAATGAACATATTTGATATCCATGAACATACTTTAAAGATAAAAGATATGACCTTAAATATAGTTTGACTGAATATAAGAAGTATTCCAACTAATTGATAGCAAGCTGACATTTTACTAGTCTATGTCATAAGAAATTAAATTTAACTAAAACATAAAAATAATATGTCAAATTTATTCTATGACTTACTTTTTTATTATCTTTCATTATTTTCAAAAGACAAATGATTTTTAAAAGACCTTTTTTCGATTATTTTTTCTGCTTTGATTTATATTTTTTATTTAAATAAATAAATATAGATATATTGATATTAATATGAATTGCTTTATATTTAATAATTAAAATGAAGATATTAGCCATAATAATCTTAGTAATAATCGTGAACTTCTCAAATTGCCTATTAGATCTTTCAAGTGTTACAGATAGTCAATTAGGTCCTCTTCTTCAAGGTAATTGGCAACAATTACTTCCTTCTAATGTTCAATAAACAAAATAACAGTTGATCAAACTGCTAACATTTACCCCGCAAACAATAGTTAGTCCACTAAGTCATGCAAAAAAATTAAATATGCACTATAATATATAGAAAAGTCATAATTGATTTTTGTGGAGATTATTTTTGTTGAAATATATACCTATACATCTTTAAAATAAAAAATTAAATCATAACTATTTATTATGATAATCATCATACTTTCAATATCATTATTATCAATCAGATTGTATTTGCAAATTTTTTTAATGGTTGAAGATTGAATTAGTTATTTTGTTAATAAAAAAGGAGATACAATAATAGTTTATTTGATAGAATATTAAAAAAGGCGTTAATTATTATTTTGATTCAATAATAAAGAATTTTAAATAAACTTATAAGAAGATTATGATAAATTTTAAAAACAAGAAATATAAAATATATTATTTTAAATATAAAAGATTATATCTATTCCTTTTAAACAAGAAAACATACGAACTAATTTGAAAAATTATAAAAAATTATCAATTAATTGATTAAACTATTTAGTATTATTAATAAAATCTATGTTAAGTATATTGATGGTAGTAAGATAAATATCATTCATGATTAAAGTTTATAAACTATATTAGTTATAATTTATATTGTAGTTCATGATACACCTGATGTTTGTTATTTATAAATACAATTATTAATTTATAGAAAATATACCTTTCTATATAATCGAATTATATAATGTAGAAGAAAATATAAAAAACAGCTAAAATCGAAGTCGCCATCAAGGACTACTAGTATCTTACGATATTAGGATAAGGTAAAAACATGATAATTAAGGGTCTTTTGGAAAAGTTAAGCTTGTCAAGAAGAAAAATACTGCTAAATATTCATGTGTGAAAATTATGAATAAAGAACAATTAATCAATTCACAACAAGTTGATCACATTGAAAATTAATATAAAATTTTGAATTCAATCAATCATCCTTTTATCGTATTACTTATTTTATTCAGGTAAAATTTTAAGGAATTGCTCAAAACTCAAGATAGCTTTTCTTTTTTCTTGAGTATATACCTGGAGGCTAACTTTTTACTCATTTAAGATAATAAGGTATGTTTGAACCTCATAAAACAGCGTAAAATTTAAAATATTAAGATTTTATGCAGCTCAGATTGTACAAATTTTTGAGTATCTACACAACAAAAGCATCATTTACAGAGATTTAAAGCCATAAAATATTTTGATAGGTGCTGACGGATATTTAAAACTAACAGATTTTGGTTTTGCAAAATAAATAGAAAATAGGACATATACACTTTGTGGAACGCCATAATATTTAGCTCCAGAAATATTGGAAAATAGAGGACATGGAAAGCCAGTTGATTGGTGGACTCTTGGTGTTTTAATTTATGAGATGATTGCAGGAATAGATCCTTTTGCTGATGAAGATCCTATCATGATCTATAAGAATATTCTCAATTAAAAATTAAGTTTTCCTAAAGGATTTGATGGTGATGCTAAATCATTAGTCAGACATTTATTAGTAAAAGATCTATCTAAAAGATATGGAAATTTAAAAAATGGTAAACAATATTTTATTTAGGTGTAAACGATATAAAGAATCATAGATATCTCAACACAATTAACTTTACAAACTTATTTAATAAAAAAATCAGTCCTCCTTATAGACCTCTTGTAAAGAATGCCAGTGACACTTCTAATTTTTCAAAATATACAGATACTAAAGAACAAGGGGCTTAAATTACCCCTAGCTTGGATCCTTTTTTAAAATGGTGATCATTTATCATTTTATATATAAGATTTATAGATAAAAAAATATAAAGATTATATACTAATCATGTTTTACTTTAATCATTTATTCACATTAATCTAACTCACTTCTTTTTATGTAGTTAAAAACACTGCAATCTACGATCTTCAAAGTTATATATTTTTTGACGACTAGATACTTTTTGTAATGGTTTAATATCATTTAATAACATATTTGGTATATGATCCATTTTATATATAGCAGTTTATCTAGATTCAGTCTTAAATCTTATTTTTCGATTCTAGTTTGCTGTAGTTTATTCTAAACTTTTTCTAATAAAAGTACAAGGACTATTTTTTTAATGATTATTTTGTCCTAATACTCTATATTTTAGTCTTTCATAATTTTTTTTCATCTTTTTTTATAGTTAAATCATTTTTTTACCTACTAATAAATTATTTGATTTTTTTAATTTGGGAGTTGATACAAAGCGTTATTTATTTTGAAATCTATAAGTCATACTATTAGGAATTATCCCTGTTTTATTCCATTCTAAAACATCACTATCTAATTTCCTTAAAAATTTATAAATATCATTTTTATTTTATATTTAATTAATCTATTCTCGCTTAGGTACATTTTAAAAACTTTATATTTTTTTATGACTTATATATTTATTCTTCTTATTTTTTGATACTAAAAATACATTTTAAGCATATTATTAAAATATTTATAGAGATTATTCATCAAAACATTTTTTGATTTATTATGTTAATTATCTAAAAAAGTTTTATTTTTATATCTTTTCTTGTTACTCTTTGTTTTTTAAGTATATTTATAATTTTTAATGATTAGATAATTATTTATTATATCTTAGACGAATCGTTTTGCTTACCTTCATTATATTATATTTCTATATTCTAAATATTATTCTAATTAGTATAAATTGACATAACATTATATCATTTAATAATCATCTAATAATTATAATTAAAAGACAATAAAAATGAGCATTTTTATAGTCTATTATACAAAATATATTTATATGGAATTTGATATTTATCTTTTCTTTTGTATATTTAATTAATAATAATATTTGAAGAATGAATTGTATAAAAAGATTTTCTTCAGCACCAATATCATATATAGCAGATTTAAGAAGAATCAGCTTCAAATAATATTTACATATCGGAACCAATTTTAGTCCTTCTTATCCAATTATGATATTCTCTGCATTAACATTTACTTTAATCTATTGTGTACTTCTACTATATTTTATATTCAATTAACCAACTGGTCCATGCTTTACACATATAAGAGGCGCCGTATATCTATTAACTTTTTTATATCCAATAGAGACAATTCTTTGCTTTATTTGTCTAACAGGAACTATTGCTCTATCTAAAAATCGATGCTGGAAAGTAACATGGATACTATTATTTGGTCCTATTTTATGTGGATTTGGATTTGGTTAAGTTGGATTAGTTCAAGCATGTGTATTATAACAAAGAGGAATACTAAAAATTCCTGGAGTGTTTACTTCATAAGCATTTCTTGATACAATGGTATATCTTTATATATCATTTTTATGTCTTTATTTCATTCTTATTCCTTCAATAAACTTGATCTACAAAAGATTATAAGAAGATTTAAAAAGTTAATTAGAAATTCCTAGATAAACTACTATAAAAAAAGAAGATGGTTCTGAAGAAGTTAAAACCACTAGTTCACAAAGATGCAAAAAATGTATAACGACTTCATATTATATATTAAATGGTCTGTTGTTTATATCTTTTGGGTTTGTAGTTTTAGTTAAAATATTTGGTCCTATCTTTTATACTTACTTATGGTTACAGACGGCAGTTTACTATGAAAATTTACATACATCATTATAAAAATTCATGTTTGCTTCATTATTATTAGCATATTTTTTCCCATTAGGATCAATTCTTATTACCCTTGCTATACAATCAATTGTAAAATTATGTCGAAACAAAGAACTTCCATCTAAAGAAGACGAAATAAAAACATAATCAGCTGATTCATAAAAAGTAAGAAATACTTGGAAGCCAACAGATCCTAAACTATAAATGACTCAAGGTATGGATAGAAATTCATTTTTTTCAAGTAGCGGAAGACAATAAGGTTCTATTATAAAAGATTACAAAATATAAAAAACTAATTCTTTAAATATATAAAAATAGCAATAAAACTTTTAAATAACACAATCAACACGATCAAAAAAATAACCTCTTTTATGATAATTATATATTTTTATTATTTTACTAAAATTAATTTCTATGCTAAAAATAATTGCTATAGAAAGTCCTGAAAAATAAGTATTATAAAAATAATGTAATCAAATAAATGGGTAATATATAGTTAGTCATAATCAAATAAGTATATTAAAAGAAATATTTCAATCGATCTCATATGAATATTTTTATGATAAGATGGGATAAATAACATAAAAAACTTTAAAAATTATATATGAGTTAATTAATTGTAGGTGTAATTTAAGTAATTTTCGAGAATTATTGAATAGCATAAGAAAATATTAATAAAATAT
>Ga0169931_10013403_pt1 | contig 11199 bp, 2 predicted proteins | sample Kivu_15m_20L_FD_129675 | JGI IMG/M metagenome (GOLD analysis project Ga0169931, IMG submission 129675) | Freshwater microbial communities from Lake Kivu, Western Province, Rwanda to study Microbial Dark Matter (Phase II) - Kivu_15m_20L... | ecosystem: Environmental > Aquatic > Freshwater > Lake ... | reverse complement strand
TTATTTGTGGTTGTAGTGATGTGAATTATAAAGTGTGTTTGCGTAATTGTTAATGTAATGATAATATTTGTTGTTTATGATAATTAATCAAATCACCAATAGAGTCATACCTACTTCTTATATCATTGGTATTATATTATATATCTTATTGATCTTTATTATCTTATCTAATATTCTACTTAATATCGATTTTATGCTAAATATTATCTTATCTGCATTTATTATGTTCAATATTATCTTATTTCTATTGTTTCTACTGTTTATTATTTTAATCTTAGTTAGTTTGTATGCCTTTATCTTAAGTAATTGCTATATTTTACCTAATATTGTTGTTACTTTACCTATTTCCATCAATCTTATTCTTATCTTCATGTTATTTTAATACATCCTTATCGATATTTATATCTTATGCTTTAAATTAATTCTATTAAGATTATTTCTTATTGAAATTCTATACTAGTTATACCAATGTATTATTATTTATTAAATTGTTGTTGATGGTATAATCTTTAAGACTAAAGTTATTAAACTTATTAGAGGTTGTTTTGATAGGGCTGATATTCTCTAATAGTTAATTAAATTATTGTTCATATATTTATCTTTATAATCTTCTTTATTAATTTTAGTTGACTATGGCTATGTTATTTAATTATTCTAAAGGAGATGCGTCTATTTAATTGATTATCTATTGATCAACTATCTATTCTCTACGCTCATCATATATTCTATTTTGATTAGGTATGTTGATGAACATTGCTTAATTATAGCTGTCAATTATTAAATCTTTATAACAATTAATATTTTTATTAGTTAGATTATTATCATTGCCATCTAAGTATCTCTATATGTTATTGCTTGATAATCTTTTTATTTATTACTATAATTATTAGACTATTTTTGAGTTGTTGGATAATATATTGTCATTATTCTACTATTAGAATAGTTTATTAAGTTTGTTCTAGAATTAATTGTCATTTGTATTGTTGTTTATGTTATTGTAGGCGTTTATTATGCTGCTCTAGTTTAATTACACGAAAAAGGCAGTGTTCAGGTAATGTTTTAGCTTCATCACTTAATTATCTGCTTTCCTTCTAAGCTATTACGATAGTTTTATTATTTTATATTGCTTTAGGATGTTCTATCTATTACTGTTCAAATGATTTAGAATAAATTATAATTATTTTTTGCAGATGTTTACTTATTATGGGTATGATTAACAATTCTTTAGATGATCTTAGATTGATTTTATTTTTTAATTTACTTATTTGTATGTCTATAACAAACAGTTAATATTCTTGTCCTATTATTGCTGTAACTACAGTTATTATCTCTTTAATTATCTCTTTTATTTCTATTGATGCTATTATTGTTATCTAAATTTATTTTATTGTTAATTTCTTTGTGATGATATGATTTATGGTTATTATATGAGTATATTTTGATAGTTTTGATGTTGCTATTGATGCTATTTGTTTGTTTCTTATTTAGATTTAGTGTTTTATTGATATCCTTCTATGCTTTTAGACTAATCTCCTTTGGTATTATAGCTTCTTTACAAAGAATTATTCATGTTCTATTAGTATTTGAATTATTATAATATATTTATGTTTTAGGCCTATTTAATGATATCATCTTATAGTTTAACATACTGTTATATATCATCTATAAATTATTTGCATTCATTTATATCTTTTTGTAATTTATTACATTATTCAATCATTTATTTTTGTATTTGCTCGATGACTTAATCTTATTTAAGTTTATTTGAAGATTAAATTTATTATTTGATGATGGGTTACTATTTGAGTTGTTTTGCGTTATATTTTTATAATTGATTATTACTGTCAATTTATAACAATATTGCATTTTATTGTATATATTTATTTTATTATTGTGCTATTTATTTTTATTTATAAATCTTTTTTATCTTTTAGATCTATTAATAGTCTATTGCTCCAGGAACATATCCATTATTTTACTCTGCTTTATGTTTTTATTAATATAATTATTTCATTCTTTTTATTTATTAATAATCAATAGCTCCAGGTACATAACTAGTATTTTATTAACCTTTAAGCTTTTATTAATATAGTTTTTTAATTCTTTATATTTACTAATAATCAATTGCTCCAGGCACAAAACTAGTATTTTATTATTCTGATTTTAGTTTTTACTCATATCTTTGTTTAATGTTTTAAATCTATTAATAGTCGATGGCTCCAGGTACATAATCAATTCTTTAGTGCTTCTTTTTATTTAAGTTTAAATCAGCATCATTTCTTTATATTATCATGAATGCTCTTGATCCGTCAATATCTTAATTGACTTTATTTATGCCATCAACTTATTATTGTTTATATTATATTTATTATTTTGGTTATAGTGCATTGAATTGTTATTGATTATTATGATTTAGCTACTTTATATGATTTTATTATGGTGATGGGATTGGTTACTGATTGATATTATCTTAGACTATTGGTATATCATCATCTGTAAGTATGAACAGTTGGTTATTATTTTTACTTTTTGGTTTTGTTGTTATTAAATAGAAATCTTTAATATATCCATGTTCATATTCTTATTCTTAAACTATTACAATTTCATCAATAATATACTGATCTTTATTGTTTTCTTATTATTTATTTTTATTATCGTCTTCATTCTTATCGTTAATATGATCATTATTATTATTGTTTTAAACTTGTTCTTTATTTTATTAATCTTATTCTTATACATTATTTATAACAATATCTACATTCTAATATTTGTTAATAATAGAACTCATTCGCTTAATCTTTTTCTTCTTCTTTTCTTATTATTATATTTCTTTTTGTCTCTTTTCATTTAGATGCTTGTCTTCTTCTTGTCGATCTTGCTCAATTTTCTTTAATTACTATATAAAAGTATTTCTATGAATGATATAATATTATTTTTTAGGGGTCACTAATGATTACTTTTATTATTTAGAAGACTAATGTCTTTGTGATGATGATATTGTAGATTTTCTAAGTTATGATAATCCTATAGACTGTACTATTAATTATTCTGGAGAAAAGGCTGGATTTTTGATGGAAGCTGATATATCTCTCCATGAATCTTTATCTTGTAATACTACTGTTCTTAATTTTAATATTTATAACTATTACAATGAACTCTTCTTTTATAATAAATCTTGTTATAATTGATTATTATGCTTTTATAATTATTTAATCTTTTATTACAATTATTTCATATCATTTTATTTCTTATTCAATATTTCTTATAGTTGATCTATCTATTTCATCTTTATTTATAATATATTTTCATCATTTTTAATCTTTTATTAATACTCAATTATATGTCGTATGTATTATTATTTTTATTATGTACTTCTTAGTAAATCTTAATTAAATTGTATATTTTAGGTTCTTAGGCAATCAATTATATCTTATTTCTGCTTGATGTCTTATTAGAATTTAGCATTTAGCTATAAATAATTTTATACTAACTTATTTTTATATTTTATTTCCTAGATATACTCATCGTTTCTTCTATTCAATAACTATATTTATTATGTATTTTTATAATTTTTTTGCTAGAGCTTATTAATGACTTAGTGTTATTGACTATATTTGTCTTATATACTATTTAATTCTTGTTTAATCAATGTCATCTAGTCATCCAATGTTTTAATAATCTGCTTCAAGTGTTTTATTTGAGATTAGAATAAATTTATCTATTATTTATGCTGATTTTATTTTAATATTTTATGTTAACATTTCTTTTTTTAATGGGATTACCCTGATTCAAGTAATTTGTTAATTTGAGATAAGATATCTTTGAAAATATGTTATTTTGATTCATTCTATTATAGTTTTTTGTGTTATATAAACACGTTTTTTATTTATTTGAAATATTGTTTATAGACATTTGGTTTTTTACTAGAATGAGCACTGTTTTAAATTGATTTCTTATTTTAATTAAAAAGTTTCTGTTCTCCACTAGACTGCTGCCATTAACTATGCAATTTCTTTGATGAGCTATTATTTTATAATTTTTTATCTGTAGGTATATTTAATCTTTTTTGTAATTTTTATATTTTCTTCAGCATTTTGTTTTATCTTTCAATAGTGTTATTGATAAATCTTTATAATATTTCTGAACATTAATCAATAGCTATTATTTATTTTTCTTGTAATCTTTCTAATAATTTTAGCCCATCTCTCATTTATTCATTGATATGATACTCTTTATATTTATGTTTATCTTTTTTATACTGATTATGGTGTTGAAGACTATAATAGTCATTTTGTAATAACGGTATAATTTTATTATAGACTATTCTTTCTAATCTTTATAAGTGTTTGATTGGTATTTCTTAAGTCTAATATGAGTCATTTTATCTAGGAAAATAATACCTGTTTCTTATCATTTATCTATGATTATTATGATTAAGGTTTTAAGTACTGTACAGATTATTTATGTAGTAATGTTTTTCTTGTGTATTTAAAATATAAAATAATTTTTATTTATTTAATAGATAAGCACTTAAATCATCCTATATTTCCTTATTGTGATAATTCAATATTAATTTTATTATTTTATCCGCTGAACTTAATGTTTATACTATGTGCTAGTTTAAATCTAAAGAAAGTCTTTTAGTTTTAGACATATCAATCACTGCTGATTTCTATTTTTATTATGCTGAAATTATGGGCAGAATATCAGCTTTTACTTATTTTTAGTAAGATTCTATGTGATGATGAGATTTTTTTTATTTTTATTATTTGTGTTTTTTTAAAGAATTTGCTTTGATTGGATTCTTTGATGATGAATTCTAACTCAGTGATAATTCATCTGTTTTTTGATTGATGGGTTGCATTCTATCTGAAATAGATTTAATGCTATTTATATAATATTTTTGATATAATACAAGAATAGTAAATAGTAAATCAGCACTTTTTATATTAAGAATTAATTAATATCATATATATAAAATAAGATTGAGTATTATTTATATATTTAAATTAATTAGTTAAAGTTATTCAATATAATTTCTATTGTTTGATGAAATAATAGTTGTATCAATAATAAAAAGATATACCTTTTAATATTCTTATTTTAAATAAAATTATTTTTATAAATAGAATTAAACTATATTAATGTTTATTATTCTTAATCGATTGATTAATATTTAATATTAAATATATTTTTAGACAATTATATTTATCATAGATAAAATAATGGAGACAAACACATGCCCTTTTTCTCAAATCCTCCTATCCGACAACTGGTCACTGTAATGCTCACATAATGATACAAAATTGCTAATAACTGTTTTTAAATTGGAGTCAAAAATTAAATTTACAAAGTGTTTCTAATCTGTTCCCTAAAAATTTGAAATTTTAGCAGAGTCATTAACTGAATTAGCTGCTTTATTTATGGAATCTAAAGGACTTTAGTTTTAATAGAATTGTTTGAATATCAAATGCCAAATCGGTAATAAGACAAAAAATGTAGGAATAATCCTTGATACTTAAGAGATTCCTGCTGAAATATATTCAAAAAACTTGTAAAAACTGTTGGAAAATCATAAAAATAATCAAATAAAATCAGATTAGTAGTATAATAAAAAAATCAAGCAATTGGAGTAAGAAAATTTTGTTCAGAAAAAATAAATTGTTAAGCTTAATTAAATGCTACAAAAATAAAAAAAATAATTATCAGAGTTAACATAATCGATTGAATAAGGTTATTATCAATGTAGCAAATGGGGATGCTAAGTGTTAATCGCAAAGAAAAATATTAAATATCATAAAACAGGACGTTCTGGATTTATTTGTGGTGATGAGTGCAGTTATTGATTTTATTCTTGTAAAATTTATTTTCTTAGACATTTTATATATTTTATAATATTCAAAAATGAAAGAATTATCTATAAAATAAATTGAATTAGTATATACGAATTAACACTCAAAAAGAAAATCATTAGTTGAAATATTTTCTGATTAAATATCACCAAGAAGGTCAAGTACTCGAAAACTTAAAAAATAAGATGATCTTTAATAAAGTTAAGTATCTGAAAAATAACAATTTTAAAATTTGCATTAAACTAGTTAAATGGACGATTAATAATAAGGAAAGAAAAAGAAAAAGTCTAATAAAAAATAGAAACAAAAAAAGTTTTCTTGGCCTATATGGAAAAAACTCATGTAATTTACAATGAAACGTAAAATCCATGCAATTATATCACTAATATTATCGATCTCATTTGCAATGTCATTAAGTTTACTTCCTTTAAAAATAGGTAAAGTTTTAGACTATATTACATTAACATCTGGATAAGACAATACAAAAAATATTGATATATTAAAGGAAAGTTTAGAGGATTTAAGTATATTAATTGGAGTATTAGCATTTGCTACATATTTTAGATATATTTGTATGCAGTTACTTCAATAATTCATCTCATTTGATATGAAGACTTAGTTTTATAAGACTTTCATGTCAAAAGATTTATACTTTTTTGAACAATATAAATCAGGATAATTAGTAAGTCGTTTATAAAGCGATGTAAAACAAGCAAAAAGTGCTGTGAGTAACAATATTACTTTACTTATCAGAAACTTAATTTTAGTCTTATCAAACATCATAATTTTATATACGATTAGTTGGCAATTAGCCTTTGTAATTATGTTAATTGTTCCTATCTATGCATTTATAACTCGATATTATAGTAGATTTAAAAAAGTCCTCGTAAGAAAATATCAAGATGTTTAAGCAGAAGTATCTTCACATATTGCATAGAAGTTTTTAGGAATTCAACTTGTCAAAGCCTATTCAAATTAATAGAAATAAATTTAAGGATATAGATAAAAGATAATGAAAGGATATTGTATTCAAAGAAAAAGAATACTTGTATAGGGTTTATATATATCTGTTAGCTAATTTTTACCATATTTAGGTATTTTAGTAGTTCTATGGCTCGGTGGAACAATGGTTATTTAATCAGATAGCAATATAACAGCTGGAGATCTAACTACTTTTATAATGTATTGTTCGAGTTTGGCCAGTTCAACATCAGCAATATCAAATAGCTATACTAATATCATTAATGGAACTTTTGCAGTTCAAAAAGTTTTCTAGATGCTTGAGTACAAACCATAAGTCGATTAAGCTAAAGGATAAGATATTAATATAAATGGTGATATATAATTTGATAATGTTACATTTAAATATCCTTCTTCAAAAATTCCTATTATTAAAAACTTATCATTAAAAATCAAAAAAGGATAATATATAGCTTTTGTTGGAGAGAGTGGCTCAGGAAAATCCACTATCATAAAGATGATCTAAAAATTTTATCCAATTTAATCAGGAAATATATATTTTGGTATGTATAATCAACAAGATATTAAAGCAAGCCATTTAAGAAAACAAATAGGTTTAGTTAATCAATAAGCAACAATCTTTTCTGGTACCATTAGATAGAATATAACTTATGGTCTTCAAGACTATAATTTATAAGATATGTAAGCATCTGCTTAAAGAGCAGGTTGTATGGAATTTCCAAAAGATAAAACAAGATTTCCTGAGGGATTTTAAAGCTCAATAGGTGAAAGAGGCTGTAATATAAGTGGTGGACAGAAACAAAGAATATCAATAGCCCGAGCCTTGATGAAAAAACCAAAGGTCATAATTTTCGATTAGGCTACTTCAGCCTTAGATTCGAATAGTGAACAGATGGTCCAAAATTCTATTTAAAAATTAGCTTTAAACAATGCATAAGATAAGCCTACCATTATAGTAATAGCTCATAGATTATCAACAGTAATGAATACAGATCGTATAGTTGTTATGAAAAACGGTGAAATAATATAAATGGGTTCTCATAATCATTTAAAATCATTAAAAGGTTATTATTATCAACTAATTCAAAAGCAGTTAGGATAAAATTCATAAAATAAATAAGAATGATAGTAAAAAATTTCTATTTATTATTAGCTAAATACATTTTATTATATTTATGATATTAATTATAATATTTGATTGAAATTTCAATTATATTTCTATATATTCTTTATAAAATTATTTATAGTTTTAAAGATGAATAAAGGCGAAGCTTATTCAAATATTTAAGAGTAATAATAATCTTTTAGACAATAACTTGGCTTAAAAAAATTATTATATAAATACGAGCACTAAAATTAGCAATTAAAGACTCAAATAAAAGCTTTAACTTAGAGATTGACAGATATATTATCTAAAAAAGATGAATAAACTGTATAATAATAAAAGCATATGAACCCTGCTGATTAATATCGATTATCTTTACTCAAACAATAATTAAAAAAGTTATTTGTAGATATTGAACGATTAAATGGTTAAATTAAATTAAACAAAGAGCTAGTTAATTAATATCAAGAGTTAAGATGTGTATAATTATAAAACAAGGTAAAGAAATAATAGAAGTAAATTTAACAATACAATAAGAAGATGTAGAAATATTAAAAGATGCAAAAGATGAAAGGATTTGCTTTGCAATCATTAGATTTGAAGAATAGTTCTTTAAGAATTAATAGTCATACTGATAAATATAGACAGTTATAGATGGAATTAGATCAAACTAGAAAAAATATCAGATAATTATAAAAATTTAGAGATAATCATGATAAAAATTAAATAAAAAGACAAACTTATGTTGTTGGATTAAATTAGTATACAAGAAAAATATCAAATTATAAATAAAAAAAAGAGCCTAAAGAGAGATAAGAATAAAATGGAAAAAAAGGTCTGTGGAATATGAATTATAATTAATAAAATTATTAAAAGATTAGAAGTTAGTTAAATGATTTAAAGAAATAAAAATAAAGAATTATATAATCATTAAAAAATTAATATGTTGTATTAAAAAATCGATACACTTCATTATCAGTATAATGTTAAGAACTTAATAAATCTATTCATTTACCTATGATTGATTATCCAAGAACTAAAAAAGAAAATCCTAAAGAAAAGGAAAAAGCTATTATTCAACTCAAAGATAGTGTTTAAAAATCTAGAGTCAATTCACCACCAAAGATGTATAATATTGGACCAAAAGACTTTTAAAAGAGTAATGATAAGAATTATAGCCCTAAAAAATTGAGAAAAATAGAATGGTAATCAGGTCAAAATAGAACGACTGGTATATAATGGAATGATGCACATTTACGATCTCCAATCACTGGAATCAATTTATGGTTTGATTCTTGTTTAATAGGAATTCAATTTTTACATCGATTAGGATAAAGTAATCAGCATCTTCATTTAACTAACAAAAATGTGTCTCCTGTTCAATATAGATTAAGTGGTAATGATTATGTTTAAAATATAGTACTTTGGATAAGTGATAATCAAATAGTTGGAATTTAGATGACATCAAAAAGCGGTAGAAAAGATGGTTTTGGCAACAGAGGTAAAGGTCGAAAATTTGATTTTAGTATTAAAGATCCTGAGAAACCTGTTTTTAGTTATGGAAAATTTAGAATAGTTAACAATGTTTCATAGATAACAAAACTAGGATTTGAAATAGTTTGAATGATATATATTTTTTAAGTTTTTCATTAGATAATTATAATTACATCATAAAGCAAAAAGATATTTTCTTATAGTATTTTCGCATAAATCTATATATTTTATTTCTCTAATTTTAATTATATATAATTCTTGTTTTATAAAATAGCTTATTAATAAAAATAATATAAACATGGGAAGTAATTTAACAGGTTCATCTAAAATACGATATTTGACAAAATAGAAAATCCCGGTATAGTATATTTACTATGATTTAAAGGGAAAAAATCGTTTTCCATAAATTCCTGACGATTAAAGACAAAGTAATGAATTTTTTAATTTAGTTTAGCAAATGTTTGAAAAGTGCTTACGATAAATATAGACCACTCCATAACAATTAGAAATATTGAAGGATTTTAATTTTAAATATAAATTTAGATTTGTGATTTTACATAGTAGAAAAATATAAGAATATAAATAAAAGTATTAACTTGATATATTGAGAAAATCTGCAATAAGTGAGTCAAGTGAATCTATTAATACTCAAGAAAAAAAGAAAAAAGATTTATAATAAAAAATGAAAATTTTATAAGGAAATCAATCCTCGATAAAAATGAATTTAGGAGCTATTGATCGATATATATCATAAAAGTAAATAACAATTTAAATAGAAATGCATGGTAGTAATTTATCATGATTGATGGAATTCATAGATTAATGAGAGTTTTAAATAAGGCAATATAATTGAATAAGCAAGGTACAAAGACTATCTTTCAAAATCAAATAGAAATACTTAAATTTTTGAAATCAATAAGTGATCATCAAAATAGATAGTATTTAAAGGCAATCGCTATCATTCCTGATTATCCAATAATATTATTACGAGGATATCATTCAGTAAATGTTGCAGTAACAGCATATGTTCTTCTATTACTTCAATAATTTGCATGGAAAGTTTAGCATACTAAAACTATAATATAGGTGCTTCAATAATATCAACTATAAAATCAATATTCATCATTCTTAGACCCTTTTACATAAACGATTTATTAAACAGATAATATTTTAATGTGCTATTACAACATGAAATTCATTAATGAAGTTTTCCTTTCTATTGTTGATGATGAAGAAAAAAAGGTTTTTGAGGAAGAACTTATGAAAAAAAGATATTAATTATTGATTGAAGATATCAAAAGTAAATTACAATAAAATTATTTTAAAATTGAATATTGTACTTTTATTTATATTAACCAAAAAATATATAAATAGGCTACTCGCACAAAAAAATAAACCAAATAAGCATTTTCTGAGGCGTTAGTTAATCGAGGAACAATGAATTTATAAGTTTTACAGCAGCATCTTTTGGGAAATTTTGTAGATAACTTGATAAACGCTAAAAATTAGATTAAATAAAATATTGATATGGAATTATCTGATGATGACGATGATTATATCTTAGTATTTTTATCTTAAAGTGATAAAAAGAATTTCAATAAATTTGTTCTTGATACTTTTTCATAGATTCAACATTATTACAAGTATACTATTATAATTGATTAGTTAGATCAAACAGGAGGGTATGAAAAAGTGCCTTAATAGGTTTAAAATATAAAAAAATATGGTATGAGTATATAATAATACATGAAACGTATAAAAGCCCTT
>Ga0169931_10013401_pt1 | contig 11200 bp, 13 predicted proteins | sample Kivu_15m_20L_FD_129675 | JGI IMG/M metagenome (GOLD analysis project Ga0169931, IMG submission 129675) | Freshwater microbial communities from Lake Kivu, Western Province, Rwanda to study Microbial Dark Matter (Phase II) - Kivu_15m_20L... | ecosystem: Environmental > Aquatic > Freshwater > Lake... | reverse complement strand
GCTCCTGGCGTATTATGCGGCGCTTGCGAAGCCTGAGCCCGAAAAGGCGCAAAGTTCACAACAGATCGACAGACAACAGGGAATAGATGGCGGCTGCAAGTAAAACTGTGGCATGACCATGGTCGAAACGGACCGGGCGGGTCGCCCCCTGGGCCAGCCTCCGGCGCTCCAACTCACGGCTGGCGGCCCCTCTGACGGAGAACGGATTACGCCGGCGGCTCCTGCGCCTCTCTTACCGCCCAGGGCGCGGGTTGCTCGCGCCTGCGCCGCCCGGCTTCATTCTGATATGGACAGGAGCGTCGGAAAGGCCCATGCGTGTGCCGGTCCGCTTATGTCACGGATGGGGCGGGGCCTGGCGGGGCAGAGGTTGCCCACCGGCGCTCCCGCCAGTATGGGGCTGGCGGGGTGATATCCGCCCGGCGTGTCAGCGGTCCATGGACCAGGGTGCGCCTGTAGTGTTCGGAGGCTCGTCGCTCGCGATGCGGAGATTTCGGATCAGCCTCAAGGACGGTGAGACCTCCGGTATCGCCTTCGGAGACCCCGTCCGCCCGGTTGATGTCATGTTTCTTCATGCCACGGGCTTTAATGCGATTACCTACCAGTCGATTATTGAGCCGCTTGGCAAGGTGATGCATGTCGCTGCACTCGACATGCGCGGCCATGGCCGATCCAAGCTTCCGGCTGATCCGCGTAAACTGACGTCATGGAACAGATTTCGTGATGATGTGATCCAGTCGCTCGAGAAGCTGTCTCCCGAAGGCGCCGTTCTTGGTGGCCATTCAATGGGCGCTACTGTCGCCCTGCTGGTCGCAGGCAAGCGGCCCGACCTGGTTAGAGGGCTCGTGCTCGTTGACCCTGTCATTTTGCCCCGGGCAGCGCTGCGGCTCTACAACATCCCGCTCCTGAATATGACGATACCCAGGAGTTCGATGGCGCGGAATGCGCTGCGCCGCCGGAGAAAATTTGGTTCACCGGGCGAAGCAGCTGAGCAGCTGCGCGGGCGGGGCGCGTTCAGAACGTGGCGGACCCCATTTCTTGATGACTATGTGGTCGACGGCGTTCTCCGTCAGGACGATGGGGCGTTCCAGTTGTCCTGTACGCCGGAATGGGAAGCTGCAGTATTCCAGGCGCACCGGTACCGGCCATGGAAAGCGCTGCGCCGGCTTCGGAAGAAGCCGGTTCCGATCATCATTCTTCAGGCTGAAAAAGAATCTACGAGCGGGGCTGACCTTGATCAACGGGTCCATAACCTTCGCCCGGACGCCGCTGTTACGCGTGTTCCCGGGACAACGCATTTTGTACCAATGGAGCGGCCCTATGTGGTCCGGGACGCCCTCAAGATGCTCTTTTACACCATGATCGAGGGGCATGAGCCGGTAGACTACGTGGGCGCCGTCAGACGTACGATAGACGACAGCGTCGGCATTATGGATTAAATGACGCCGGCTTTAACCCAGGCTTCTTTTGGCCAACGATTGTGCATCCAGAACCACTGGTCCGGCGCTTCGCGTATGCGCGCTTCAAGAAACTGATTTATACGTGCAACTGTTTTGTAGATGGCTCGGGTTTCATCCGGGTCATCATCGGGCATGAAAGGTTCGTGCACGGTCACCCGGTAACGCCCGGGCCCGGTCCGAATGCATGAAAAAGGAACAAGCGGCGCCTTATACTTGATAGCGAGGCGCGTCGGGCCGGGCGCCGTCATCGCGTCGTGCCCAAAAAAGGGGACAGCGATACCCTGATTGAACTTCTGATCGTTCATCAGCGCGATAGATCGTCCGGCTGCAAGCGCACGCATCAGATCGCGCGTTCCGGCCCCTTTGGGTGAGAGCGGTCCGGCGCCGTAGGCGCGCCTCGCTCGAGCGATGCGGCGGTCGATGTAGGGGTTATTGGCCGATCGGTACGTCATCTGGGCGTCGAGCAAACGGTTGCATACGGCCGAGGCGATCACTTCCCAGTTGGCGAAGTGGCCACCGATCAGGACAGCTGGTTTGCCGCTGTCCCTAATGGCGTCAAGCCGCTCGGTTCCTATGACCTCGATACGACTGCCGGGTGTATAGGGTTTGACACGGTCAAGGTGGGGCATTTCCCCTACCGTGCGCCCTAGCGTCTCCCACGCGCCTCTTGCCGTGCGTTCGACCTGCTCGCTACTCCATTCGGGAAAGCAGAGACGCAGATTACGGACCATTGTTCGATGCTGCGATGACAATGGTCCAAGGCGTCTGAGAAGGGCGGCGCCCGTGTCTGACGCCCAGGTCACCGGCAGCAGTTTCATCGGGTACCAGTAGAGAAGATCCCAGGCTAATGCCTCCAGCCGCCAGAGCAGGCGCGCAGCGAGGGTCGTTCGCGTTGCGCTGTCGAGGTCCTTTGGTCGAACAAAGCGGTCTGTTTCCTCGGTGTCAGGACTTGTCATACCGACACCCCGGACAGGAGGCGACTGAAGGCAGCCTCGTCCTCAAAATGTACACGCACGCGCAGCCGCATGACTTTGTCCTTCATATCTGCCGGCAGGCGTACAAAATCCTTCTCCGTCGTGACAAGCCTCGCGTCACGTTCCGCTGCAAGGCGCGTCAGAAATCCGAGGTCGGCGTGACTAAAAAGGTAATGGTCGGGGTAGGGCACGCCTTCGATCAGCTGCATGCCCTCCTGCGCCTGCAGGCTATCAAAAAAACGGACCGGGCGACCGATCCCGGCGAATGCGACGTAGCGCCCGGGGGGTAGAGACGACTGTGGCTCCAGCCGCGCCCGCAGGAGTATGCCTCCGAAGCCGGACAGCGCTGGCGGCGCCGGGCCCTCGCCCATCATGACAATGGCGTCTGCACGGGCGATGCCGTCAGCTACCCGCTCGCGAAGTGGCCCTTTTGGGAAAACATGACCATTCCCGAACGGATTTGTTGCGTCAATTACGACGACGGACAGCGTCTTTTTCAGGCTTGGGTTCTGATGTCCATCATCCATCACAATCAGCTGGACCCCGTCCGTCTTCATGGCGGCGGCGCCAGCCGGGCGGTCCCTTGATATCCAGCTCTCTCCGCTCATAGACAGCATCAGCGGTTCATCACCCACCTCCCCGGCCGTATGTCGCGCCGGATCGACGCGCGATACGCCTGTGAGCGAGCCGCGATAGCCCCGGGACAGGCTTGCGGCCCTTATGCCCGCAGAAACATAGTGGGCGCGGACCCGCTCCGTCAGCGGCGTCTTGCCCGCGCCTCCAAGCGTCAGGTTGCCAATACAGATGACCGGTAGTCCGCAATCCACGGGCTCAGCGCCAGCGATCCGGCGCTGTCCTGCGATGCGATAGACCGCAGCGAGCGGGGAAAGAACCAGCTTAAGCATAGGCGCCGCCGCCCGGGTGCGGCTGTCTGTAACTGTCCAAAAATAAGGTTCACGCATGAGAGGCCACATCCGGAAGCATGGACAGGATCGCCTTTAGCGTTGTCTCAAGCGGCGCCTGCGCGGCCGCGATCCCGTGCGGGCGGATGCCAGGCGAAGCGGGCCTGTCCAGTCTGGACAGCCAGTACTGCGCCAGCTGTGCAGGGGTGTGGCCCACACTTAGCGCCCCCGTCGCCTGCAGGGTCTCAAAAACCTCCGCGAAGTTAAATCCATGGGGTCCGGTAAACACATCTTTGCCGAGCTGAATCGGCTCCATGGGATTGTGGCCGCCAACTCCCTCAACGCTGGCGCCTCCCAGATACACCGCATCGCAACAGGCATACCAGAACAGCAACTCGCCTATGGTGTCGGCAAGGAGCACGTCGACGCCGGGGCCAGGTATGGATCTGTCCTTCGACCACTGGGCAGTTGATAGCCCACGTCCCTGCAGGAATGAGAGGATGCTCTCGCCGCGCTCGGGATGACGGGGCGCCAGGATCATGAGAACCCGAGGTTTCTCGCGGCGCAGCTCCACGAATGCTTCTGCAGCGAAGGCTTCTTCTCCGAGGTGGGTGGAGGCGGCTAGGACAATAGGACGCCCTGCCGTAGCGGCCCGGAACGCTTCCACCTTTTCACGTGGCGGAGAGGGAACTCTGACACAAAGTTTGAGATTACCGATCGGCTCAATGCGGCGTCTGAGCACTGCGCCCAGCCCTTCGGCAGTCGCTCTGTCAGCCGCACCTATGAAGTCGAAAGTCGCGAACAGGCGTCTCGCAGCCATGCTACGCGATTGCCAGCCACGTATAGACTTGGCTGTCATTCGGGCATTGACGAGCGCAGCCGGAACATTTCGCCGCTTCAGCGCTTCAAGCATGTTCGGCCATATCTCGCCCTCAGCAAAGATGGCCATATCAGGTCGCCAGCGGGCCATGAATGCTGCAACAGCTCTTGGGCCGTCCAGGGGGGCCATCTGGTGGACAACGTGGTCAGGCGCCGCTGCGGCGATCATGGCGGCAGATGTCAGCGTTTGGGTGGTGAGTGTAGCGTGTATGTCAGGCCGCTGCTGACGGAGAGCGGCAAAAAGGTCGAGCAGCAGCCGCGCCTCGCCGACGCTGGCTGCATGCATCCAGACAACAACACCGTCTGTTCGCGTCGCCATTGTGCGGCCAAAGCGTTCCGCAACGCGATCGGTCGCCTCTTTACCAGCTCTCAGGCGATGCGAGACAAGAAGAGGCGCGAGGGGCTCAAGCAGTCCCGTCGCCGTACGATAGAGAGCTAAGGAAGCTGTCACGTTTTGTGCAGCTCCCGCGTATCGGGCCCGACCGCATGTGGGGGGCGTTCGGGTCTGGTCCTCTTGGGTGTTTTTTCCTTACCCTGTAATGTCCTCGGTTCGCCCGCTGGCGCAGGCATGTCGTGAGGCAGGCCGACGAGCTCATCAGCCCGGCGGGTTGCTTCCCGAAGGGCGCTTTCGACACGCAGGCGGAGCTCTTCGCTGTCCATGCTTTTGGAGGTGGGGATTGGTTCTGGAATGACGATGGCGCCGCGCGCGAAGGGGCGTGGCCAGAGGAGACGGTCCCACGTATTGAGGCGAGCGGCGTTGGCCGAGAGGCCATAGATCACGATCGGCGCGCCGACCTGTTGAGCGAGCTTTATGGTTCCGATACCCACCGTTTCGCGCGGTCCCTTGGGGCCATCAACGGTCATCACAAGACAGCCGCCCTTGTTCAAAACCTCCATAGCTTCGCGGGCGGCCGCGACGCCCCGTTTGCTTTTGTCCGAACGGCCCGAAGAGGAGCCCCTGATGATATGCAGCCGCAGCCAGGCGCCTGCACGATTGGTGAACTCGCCATCCTTCGACGGAGAGACCATCAGAGCGATGGCGTGAGGAGGCGCAGGCCATTTAGGACGCAGTCTGATGGGCAGATAGGGCATAAGGAGTATCCGCGAGTGCCAGGCGGCCAGGATCCAGCCCTGAGGGCTGTCCCAGAGCCTGCGCATCTGATCGACCCCCTCGATCCGCCAGCGGATCGTGTGGGCGAGGAGCATCATGTAAAGCCAGATGAGGGTGCCCCCTATCCAGGGAATCATCGGCGACTGTCGACGGGGCTTTGACATAGACCCTTTATAGAGCCTGAGCGGGTCATCGCCATATGGGACGTCTGCTGATTGCCGAGCGCGGTCGTTCCCTTGGACCGGGGTGCAGGCAAGTACTGGCGCACACGCCTTGACCAGCCTATGACACGCACGCTAGGCGCAGAGGGTCTTTGTCGAGCGTTCAAGCAAGCCGTTGACCCGGCAGTGTGTTTTGGCCATCGCAACAGCTACTTGCTTGGTTGGGCTGAGCCCCTGCAGTCGAATGTTTAAGCCAGAGACCGGGACATGTCGGACCAGAACAGTGGCGGAGCGGCCTTGGCCTCGCCTTTAGACCTGAAAACGGAACGCGGACGCCGGGAAGCGCGTCGCGAGCTGGTCTGGGGGGATCACGGATTTCTGCGCTCCCGCTTCCGCAACCTTCACCGACTGTCCGATGAAATGTATCGGGCGAACCAGCCCGCGCCCGAGCACATAGCAGACTACGCCAGAGAACTCGGACTTCGAACCATCATTAATCTTCGCGGAGCCAGCCCGAAGGGCTACTATCTGCTGGAACAGGAGGCCTGCCGGCATCACGGAGTCGAGCTGGTCGATTTTCAGGTCTTCTCGCGCGAAGTTCCCACCTCCGCGACTGTTCTGGCTGCAAAAAGGCTTTTTGAAACAATATCCTATCCGGCTCTTATGCACTGTAAATCAGGGGCCGACAGAGCCGGCGTTATGGCCGTGCTGTATGTTCACTTCCGTCAGGGTCTGCCAGTGCAGGAGGCGCTCAACCAGCTGTCGCTCAAATATCTCCACATCCGAGCCGGAAAGACCGGCGTTCTCGATTTCTTCTTTCAAACCTACCTCTCTGAGGGGCACTCCAGGGGGCTTTCCTTTACGGAATGGGTGACGCAGGGTTATGATGCAGCTGGCCTGAAGCGGCGTTTTCTCGAGACGCGAAAGTGGAAGCTCAATCTGGACCAGCTGCTGCGGCGCGAATAACGCCGGTTCTTGACCTCCGGGGGGACGGGTTAAAAAATTGATCGCCTAGCGGCCCGTCTGGCGCTAAAAAAGTATTAACAGCGCGTGAGGGGTGTCCATGAAGTTCTTCATAATCAACAGTTTTCGGTTCCTTGTTTATAACGCTTACTTTGGAATTATTGCGCTCTATACATTCGGCGTGTTTCTTGAGCGGCAGCGGATTCAGGACATACTGTCCGAGCTCACGTCCAGCGGTCAGGTCCTTGTCGCCGCCGGCGCCGTTGATCCGGCGACCGGGCAGATCGCTCTGGCTCCGAAGCTCGATCCAGGAACGGTCCTGAACGAGCCCACACTGACGGCGGTGGCGATTGTCGCGGGTCTGATCATTGGCTGGATCGCGGCGACGCTCATCTGTGGGGTCCTTGTAACCCTGCTTGATATTCGTGATGACATTAACGACCGTCTGCCGCGCGCCAACTAGGTCCTGAAGCAACATCATTCCCGACGCGGTGGCGCGACGCGCCGCCGCGTCGGGATTGATTGTCAGCTATTGGCGTTTGGATCCTTCGGGGTCACATACAGCCGATGACCGACTCATTCACCGATCTCTTGCAATCTGTGCTCTCTGATACGCTTAAGTGGGGAGCGGAGGCCGCGGACGTTCGCCTTTCGCGGAACGCCAGCCTGTCGGTTGAGGTTCGAAAAGGCGGACTGGAGTCTGTCGAGCGTGAGGAATCATGCGGGATTGCACTACGGGCGCTCATCGGGCGCCGGCAGGCCAGCGTGTCTGGATCAGACCTGTCAGCTGGCGGGCTGCGTCTGCTAAGCGAGCGTGCTGTCGCGATGGCGAAACAGGCGCCTGAGGACAGATACTGCGGACTGGCTGCGTCTTCCGAGATTGAGACGCATCGGATTGATCTCGATCTGGACTGTGACGATACCCCAGAAGCTGGCGAGCTTGAACGACGGGCGGCCGAAATGGAGTCTGTCGCCATGGCGGTGCCAGGTGTCAGGCAGGTTGAGCATTGCGGGGCTTCGTGGAGTACGGCTGAGACGTGGTTAGCAGCATCGAACGGCTTTGCTGCGCAGAAAACATCCGGAATCTCGTCTATGGCCGTTATGGCCATCGCCGAGCGGGACGGATCTATGGAGCGTGACTACGAGTCATCCTCTGAGCGCAGGCGCGCCTTGCTTAAGTCTCCTGAATGGGTGGGGCGTCAGGCGGCGATGCGGGCGACAGCGCGGCTCGGCGCGCGGAAAGTCAACAGCCAGACAGCCCCGGTCATATTCGAGAACAGGCTGGCGTCCCGCCTGATCGGGGCGGTTATTGGCGCAATTTCGGGGCCTGCCATTGCGCGCGGGGTGTCGTTCCTTAAGGACAGGATGAACAAGCAGGTTTTTGCGCCGGGAGTTTATCTGATCGATGACCCCAAACGCCCCGGTGGGTTCGCCTCGCGTTCCTTTGATGGGGAAGGACGGCCGGTACGTCGGACGGCCCTCATTGAAGACGGTGTGCTGACACAGTGGCTATTGAATGGACCATCCGCCCGGCAGCTGGGGTTGCAGCCGAACGGATTTGCTAGCATGGGATTTGGGGACCCGCCTGGCGTTACAACCTCCAACCTCGATCTTCAGCCAGGCTCACGCGACCTCAAGGGTCTTATATCCGACGCCGGTACAGGCCTGCTTGTGACCGATATGTTCGGGCCATCACTCAATCCGAACACCGGTGACTATTCCGTCGGTGTCTCAGGATTCTGGTTCGAAAAGGGGGAAAGAGCCTATCCGGTATCCGAGGTCACCGTCGCTGGCGACCTGCGCGCAATGCTGCTTCGCGCTGTACCTGGTTCCGATCTGGACATACGCAGCGCCACCAATTCCCCCAGCCTTCTTATTGACGGCATGCAGCTGGCAGGGAAGTAGCCCCCGCAGCTGGCGTACGGTCCCGGTCGCTGATATTCCCCATTACGCTGTCTGGTCTTGCCTGCAGGAACCGAAGATGAATCGCTCCAAAACAGCCGCCTCTCAGTCTGAAAAGCAGCTCCTGCACCTCGTGATAGGAGGTGAGCTGAAGGAACTTGGAAAGCCAGACTTTGCCGATCTGACGGCGGTCGATTTTGTCGGCGCCTTCCCGAACTATGCGTCTGCTTTTGACGCCTGGCGTGCGGCGGCTCAGCGTACCGTCGATAATGCGCAGATGCGTTATTTTATCCTTCATGCCCATCGACTTCTCGACCCTGAGACCGGCAAGACCCATGACGCCTGACTAGTATGGCCGCCAGGCAATCCCCTCACGCCAGCAGGTTTCTCCGGGAGGGGCTTGCGCCTCAGTGGCCCTGGTTCGCCCTCGGGACCCTCTTTGCTGCCGCCTCCGCCGCCTGCGCGTTTGGCTATTCGAGCGTGATAGGCATTGCGGCTGACTGGCTGGAAATGAGTGACCCACGTGCGCTCACGATAGCTCCTTTCCTCATCCTGCTACTGGTTCTTCTCAGGGCGCCGATGCTCTACGGCGTGATCCAGGCCAACAATCACGGGGTGCAGAATGCAGTCGTCAGACTGCAGGAGGGCCTTTTCGCGGGGCTGATTGATGGCGACTTCGCGCGGCTTCAGTCGCGGCATTCGGGCGAGTATGTCTCTCAGTTTGCCAACGATATGGTTTTGGTGCGTGAGGCTGCTCTTCGGGTCGCAACAAGCCTCGCAAAATCGACACTCACAATCCTTGCTGCTGTCATCTTCATGCTGATGACCGACTGGCTGCTGACGCTGTTCATGCTGATCGTCTACCCGCTTGCAATCTATCCGGTTGTTACTCTTGGCGCGCGCATCCGAAAATCCTCAAAAAGGGCTCAGGAGCAGGCTGGCGAACTGACCTCAGTGCTCAATGAAGCTTTTCAGGGCATTCGCACCGTCAAGGCGTTCGGTCTTGAGTCCTATCAGAAGGATCGCGCAGGCCGTGGCTTTCTTGAGCGCGCGCGCCTGTACATGAAGGTGCTCCGAGCGAAGGCGCTGGTTGACCCTCTGCTCGAGGTCGTGGGAGGACTTGCGCTTGCTGGCCTCTTCGCCTTTGCCGGCTGGCGCGCCCTGAGCGGTGAGATCACCGTCGGGGACCTTCTCGGCATCATTGCGGCGATAGGCATCGCCTCTCCCGAAGTGCGAGCGCTGGGAACGCTTAACGCGGTTGTTAACGAAGGCGTCGCCGCTATTACCCGTGTCTACAGCGTCATTGACGCGCCACAGGATGTTGTTGACAGGGCTGACGCCCGTGATCTTGGGCGCGCCCGGGGCGAGGTGGCCTTTTCGGACGTTGAATTTGCCTACCCGGGGGGCGCCGAGCCGGCACTGAACGGGCTGAGTTTTACCGCAGCAGCCGGCGAGACGGTCGCTGTGGTAGGAGCCTCCGGCGCCGGCAAATCAACCGTTTTCAGCCTTCTCATGCGCCTCTATGACGTCTCGGCTGGCTGCATCAGAATGGATGGGCAGGATATCCGTGAGGTTACCAAAGCCTCATTGCGTCGAAACTGCGCGCTGGTCTCTCAGGACGCCTTTCTGTTTGATGCAAGTATAAGAGACAATATTCTGCTGGGCCGTCCGGGCGCCTCAGATGAGGCGATTGAGGTGGCGGCCCGTGCAGCCGCCTGCGACTTCATTGATTTGCTGCCTGGCCAATGGAATGCATCGGTCGGCGAGGGCGGTCGCAATTTGTCAGGCGGCCAGCGTCAGCGGATCGCCCTCGCCAGAGCGCTCCTGTCTGATGCGCCGGTTCTGTTGCTGGACGAAGCCACCAGCGCTCTGGATTCCGAAAGTGAGGCGCGGATCCAGTCGGCGCTGTCGGAGCTGAAGGGTGAAAGGACGATTATAGTCATCGCCCACAGGCTTGCTACTGTGCGGAACGCGGACAGAATTTACGTGATGGCGAAGGGTCGCTGTGTGGAGTCAGGAAGCCATGCAGACCTTCTGGCCCGCGGCGGGGTGTATGCAGGTCTGGTCGCCAGTCAGCTCTCCTGACCAGCTTGGCGCCCATCCGACGGTGCTCAACACGGTTACGCGTGCATATGCTTGCACGACTGGACATGCCGCTTTCATTGTCGCGGTAGGTGAGGTCGAGTCTAAATGATCCATATCCGGACCGCCCATCTCCAGGACGCCGGACCCATAGCCGGGGTGCATGCCGCGACCTGGAAGGAAGTCTATCGGGGGCTGATCGACGAGGCTTACCTAGCCGCTCTTTCTCCAGACCGCCTGACAGAACGCTGACGAACTCATCTCAGAAGGCGGAGCCAGAACTTCGATGAAGAGACATTCGTAGCCGTACGGGATGGCGCCGTCATCGGTTTCGCGACGATCGGGGCCTCGCGAGAGGCGTCCGCGCCATGGGATTCGGAAATCGAGATGATCTACCTCCTGGCCGATCAGCGTGGCGCAGGTGTTGGCCGGGGACTCATGACAGCTGTTGCTGATCACTCCTTACGCCGGGGGATGTTTTCGACAGGTCTCTGGGTGTTAAGGGGAAATAGGACCGGACGCGCCTTTTATGAGGCCCTCGAGGGTAAAGCATCTGGCGAAAAATCCGAACGGGTCGGCGCCCGCAACGCCCAGCTGATCTCCTACTGGTGGGACGATATCTCAACCCTTGCCAGCTGTTCGCGTCAATTGCAGCCGAAACGCCGGCGATAGGATGCTGTGGCAGCTGAAACGCGCTGCTTCAAACCTTGCGTTGCGCCCTTGAGTCGTCTCGCTGGCGCCGCTAACCGTCAGAGCACCAGAAGCAATC
>Ga0169931_10013400_pt1 | contig 11201 bp, 9 predicted proteins | sample Kivu_15m_20L_FD_129675 | JGI IMG/M metagenome (GOLD analysis project Ga0169931, IMG submission 129675) | Freshwater microbial communities from Lake Kivu, Western Province, Rwanda to study Microbial Dark Matter (Phase II) - Kivu_15m_20L... | ecosystem: Environmental > Aquatic > Freshwater > Lake ... | reverse complement strand
CGATGTTGGTGTTTTTTTTGACTTCTGACACCCAAAGTTTGGGAACTCTAAGGGCAGGAACATTCTGTATCGCACCTTGGTGGCTCTCGCGAGTTTGCCGCTGATTCACAACTTCTGCGGTTCTCTATCATTTGGAGCCCGCTCGCCAGGACCCACTAGCTAGTTAAATCTTCTGACTCCTTCAACCGACTGAATCGACGTTTTTGGGCGACTAGGAGGATCAGGATGGTGACGGCTATCGGTGCGACTGTACGAAGTCGCATTATCAGATCTGGATGAATGGTAATGGTGATTATTCCCGGTTGTAGTTGTTGTGAGTCAATTGTCAGTAGTCCGGCGTACTCAGTTGTGAGGAGATCGAGTCCGTTTTGCATGACACGAAGGGAAGGGTCATAGTTGATCGGAATCAGCAATCGTGAATGTTGCAGAGGTGGTTGGCTGAGACGGTAAACGGCAACGCAGTCTCGTAGACACACCGTGAGTGGCGGGCTGTCAACCATCTCTCCTCGTATGAGGCCTACCTTCGTTACACAGTCATTGGTGAGGAAAGGACAGGGTTCTATAAGAGATGTACGAATTGGAGTCCACCACTGATGAAATGCTTCAGTCTTGACCGCGGAATAGTGCCCCGTTGAGGTAGTTGCAGTCATCTCGTCCATGATGCTTTCTGGTTGACGTTGCGAGACGACACTTGACCAGGGAGGTGGCATCGGTACTGATACACGAGTGGCTCGGGGCAAGAATGTGGATGAGCACGAATCTTGGACCAATGACCATGTGACAGCCAAGATGTCGAGCCTGTCAGGCAGATAGTTGTCACAAGAAAAATCCCTAACTACATGTTGAAACTTGACTCCCGGCGTGAGCGTGTCTCCACGTCGTAACCGTGGCCAGGACAGAAGTGACGAGACCTGGATATCACGCAACTGCGAATGTGTCCGCAAACCCCACCACTCACGCGCTCCCTCGCCTCCAATCAGGCCCCCGTCGATAAGCATGCGCTTAGGTCCGTCACTTATAGATAGCTTCAGCTCATGGTCGTCAAGAACAGAGCGCCATCGTTCATTATCTGAACGGATCTCCCCGTTGAACTGCAGTGGGGAGAATCTCGTCTGACCACCATTCAGACGCAGTGGTTCAATGAACCTATAGGGCAACACGCAAACCAAACACAGCAAGCCAAAAACCACCGAAAGTTTCGTAAGATTAGGTAACGCGGGATTCAGCCTTGGCAAAAAAGACCGCGGTGGGCTCCCAGTACTGTTAGACACTCGCGCCACCAGATCGTTGGCACGCCATACCAGCAATACCAATGTCAACAACAACGAAACATCCGAATGCTGCCATCGACTGTTCGAGAGCAACCCACTCGGTATCAACTCAAACGACAACCAGTGCCCCGGCACATTATTCGTATTAAGTAACGCAATTGTCATCGACGTCACCGCAAGAACGGCTACTGCGCGCTCCAGACAGGATCCCTGTGACAGCTTCGGGCGAGCAACCGACCAGCCCGCCAGAATCAATGTCAACACCCCACCATGAAACTGAACCCGATTGTGGGGCCACCCGACCGCAGTCCAAGGACGAAGAAAAATTCCCTTATCTAAAACACCTCCGTACGCCCCCGGGTCGAATAGCGCAAGTAATGGGAAAAATAGGGTATGAAATAACGGCAGCACGCCCAGCAACCATCCCAAGAACTGTCCCGAAAAAAGCGTGTAGTGCAACACTCCCATCTCTGGCTGGTAGGTCGGAAGGGCAGCCTGCAACCGTTGCTCTCGCAAGATGTCCAAAATCCCGGGCAACAGGGCTACCACCACAAGCAATGGTCCCACCAAAACTTCTGGTTTGCGCACGATCCGCCGAACAAGCACACCGCGCTGCGAGAACACCACGAACGCGAACAACACCGCGATCGTAGGCGCGTACGTCATCCCGTACCCCACGTGCGGCATCATCAACATCAGCGTCCCCAGGCTGAGATTCGCCATCAGCGGAAACAGCTCCGCCCGCTTCGGATCTTCCACTACCTCCCGCGACGTCACGCTCACGACACACACCACCGCCCCCGCCACCTGAATTACGTACCCCTGCCACCCGTGCCACAGGGTGTAAAACGACATCAACCCCAACAAGGACGCATCAACCAGCACACACCACACCACCCGATGTGCAGACACCCACGCCACCACCCAGCGGTGCACCAACGCAAACATGAACCATAAAGACGCCAACCACGCCACCACAACCGTCGAGTTGACCGGCAATACCATCGCCAGATAAGAAAGGGGCGTGTCCGTCAACAACCCCTGCGTAGGCAAACGGTACCCCAACCCCGACCACTGGTCGTAGATCGGCACACCCCAACGGCGAATCACCTCGCCAGGATCGCCACGATCAAACCACGAATGCCACCCCGAACTCGACCCCAGCGAATACTCGATATGCAGTGCGCTCTCCATGTTCAACACACCCACTACACACCACAAGAACACCCCACCCACCGCAGGCACCAACGACCACCAACCGACAAACACGAGGGGGTGAACACGAACGTGACGCACTAAAGAGTCTCCCGGTCTAATCTCTCATCTCGACGCCAAAAATGAGATTTTCTTTCACTCGCCATAGTTTTTCTGTACCACGATTAACGTCGACAATCCTATCCCACGATGTTCAAAGATCTGTTCAACTTTGCGAATACTGCGGTAAGGCTTGCTATGAATTTGATAATCTCGGAATTTCCTGAACGACACGGTGTCGTCAATCGAAGACAACTTCGGGAAGATCTTCATGTTTTGCTCGCAGTGATTGACCCAAATGTGGCGCGCATATGTGCAGTTGAACTAGCTCCAACCACAATCGACTTCACCGACGAAAATGCATTTACATACGAATAGGCTTCCTCTGGAGTTAGATATCCCGAAGCGAGCGTGCCCATCGCCATCACCGCTAACTCTGGATGTGCGAGAGCCTTCTCACATTCCTCTTGACTCGGATTCACTTGGAATCCAACTTTGTTGACGTGAGTGAGAACCACAGGAAGTTCCATTCCCCATTCTTGAAAACGTCGAACTAGCAACGAAAGATTCTTCGTAGCAATACCTGCAGCAGTTCCAAATCGTCTTCGCAGCGTGGATTCGTACAGCGAAAAGACCTCCGGCAGGTTGAGCGCCATCAGCAGATCCGCAATGGCGTCATGCAAGAAGACGGTTGAAACATTCAGTTTCCGGAACATCCTTAGTTCGAGCCGCATCAACGCCCGAACCATGTCCAGCGGGTCTCGTCGGTAGATCGTTCTCGCAAAGTCAAGGCCGAGCCCAACTTTGTCTCTTGTGCTCGCTGCGGCAAGCGTCTGAGTAACGACCCGAACGAGCCCTAGCTCATTTGCGCGGGTGACGTACTTCTGGGCATATGGAAGCAAGGGGAAAACTTCCAGATTCGAACCAAGGAACGTATCGACCCTCAACGCCTCACAGATCGAAACGGCGCGAGGGTGCGTTGACAACATGAGTCCGCCCGCCCCAGAATCCACTGCAGATGCAATGACAGTCATTACATTCGCAACATCTGAGAAATACGCAGCTCGTTCAGCGCCACGCTGACTTGAGAGATGATCAACACCGAAAAACGCATTATGTCCTAGAACAATCCGCGGCAGCACAACTCCAGTCATGAGACGAGCGTGCCAACGTCGACTCGAGTACCACCCTGCCGCGCCGACTCGTATACCGCATCGATGACAAGTTGTGTCTTTAAGCCACTGGCCACGTTTGAATCCAAATCACTGCGGTTGGTAACGGCTTCAAGAAAGTCAATCATCTGAAATGTGTACTGGGTGCCCCCAATGTCGAGTGGAACAGGACGATATAAATCTGGTTTTCTCCAGGTGGTCCAACCAGAAGAAGTCTCGCCAATCGAGTTATCGAGGAATAATCGAACTTCATCATCGTCTACATCGAGTGTGCCGTTCGTACCCTGCGCATGTATTGAGATCGTTGGTGTCCGAAAGTGTCGAGCGGACCACGACGCATCAATAAAACCAACTGCGCCTGAAGAAAACTCGAGATATGCATGAACATGATCTTCCACGAGTCGCGAGACCAATTGGGATGTGTTACCTAAAACTCCAGTGATATCCCCGAACATCCAGAGCAGCTTGTCAATCACATGGGAATTCTGTGTGATGAGTACGCCTCCTCCAGATGTTGCGGGGTCATAGCGCCAACCCTCACCGGGTTTCAGAAGTTGCTCAACATACATTGATGAACGAACCATCTGTATCTTGCCGAGAACACTCCGATGGAGAAGTTGTGCGGCTTTGTGGAACGTGTCGATGTACCGACCCATGTAGCCGACCATGTTCGGTACCCAATTTCTGTTGAGGGCCGCAACTAGGGGCTGTGCCTCCTGCGCATTAAGCGATAGTGGTTTTTCGATTAGTACGGGAATGCTTGCCTCAACAAGCTTCTCCGCAATACTCACATGGCTCCCAGTCGGTGTCGCGACGATTACATAGTCGGACTGACGCGCCTCAATCAACTCCTCAACTCTCGAAAATACGTTGACATCAGGAAAGTACTGTCGCACAGCTCGTTGGATAACCGCCGAACTTTCGACTACTGCAGCGAGTCTGGAGTTTGGCAACCCATTTGCAAGTCCTGCGTGGAGCAACCCAAGCTTCCCGAAGCCGACAACCGCACCACGCAACCCAGTCATTGTTGTTCGACTAACCAACGCGCTGCTTTATTTGCTTCAACAACTGCAGCACAAACCCGAAGAAAAAGAACTGAAGCCCTGTTGTGACAAGGAGAGCAACGAGCGTCAATCCTGGTAGACGATCAGCAAGAGCATAGGTGAAACCTTCTTGCACCAGGATGACAGCGAAGATAGCGAAAGCAAGAGTGATCGCAAGAAGTCCCATGGAATACAGCCACCGAATGTGTTTGCCAGAGCGAACCAACAGCACCGGCAAGGTATATAAGACGTAGCGTGGAACGGATTCAACAACACGAGATTTTCCATGTTTCCGTGGTAGCCATCGACTTGCTATTTCGATGATTCGAAATCCTTTCTCGTGCGCGTCTACGATTGTTTCCTGCACGTAGGTGTGCGTTCCGATCATCTCAAGTTCCCTCACGACGTCAGGATGCATCGCTCGGATACCGCCATGGCTATCGGTCAATGGCAGACCGGTGCGTCTACGCAACATGCCAACGAGAATTCGAGTACCAAGCCGATTCTTGAGTCGATATCGGTAATCGACGAGCCCCGTTTCTTTGAACCGCGAAGCTAGCACCATATCGGCACTGCCACTTATTATGGGTTGAAGAAAACGTGGTAACTCAGTGACGACATCAGCTTGTCCGTCGCCATCAACACTTATGATGATGTCAGGTTTGCAATCTGCAGCAACCTTGAGGCCTCGAAACATTGCTATGCCAAGACCTTCCCCACTTCCTCGAACTATTGTCGCACCGTTCACGGCAGCGACACGCCGAGTTTCGTCGTGTGAGTCGTCGGCAACAAAGATTACACACTGATGGCCCAAATTGTGCAGAGCCGACTTCACTTCACCAATGACCTTGCCGATTGTCGCGCTCTCGTTCTTCGTTGGAATGACGACCGCGACTTTCATTGCCCATCTACCATGACGTGTGCCCCGCTCTCTGATGTAATTTGCCAGTGGATCGTGAATTCATTGTCACCAGATACCTGGTCTATGCTTCGCATGAATCGGCGGCGATGGAGCTTGTCACTGTTTTCTGTAATTTGCGATGGTGAATGGTAGGGGAAAAATTCAATAGCTGTAACCACGCCAACCATACGACCCTGCACCCTAATTCGGTCTACCACATCGACAGAATCACTCGACTGCACGACTTTGCGACGAAACGACATCCTCAGGGTTTCCTTTGGCCGACTCAGGCGTATTCGTGCCCACCACGACACCAATCGCGCCACGATTGGCACCCGACAAAAGGTAAAAAGCACTCGGTATCCGATTTCGAAACCCTCCAGTGGTAAGGCGTCACTCACACGAGTGAATGCATATCCTTGATCGACATTGGCCTGCCTGACGAGCGACGACCACCTGCGGCCAGCATTATCCGTAAATAGGTATCCAAGGTGTGTGACTTGGTCTCCACTTGCCGAGACGAAATGCACGCCGTGGCCGAATTCCACATGTGTGAAGAACGAGCCGCCGGCAATGTTTGCTCGAAGAATTGGCAATTGAGGAAGTTCTTGCGATTTCGAGGTCTCCACAGACGGAAATCTGTTTGGTTCGCACTCGAACACCAGCCGCCTAGAGAGCGCCGAAAGAGCGAACGTCATTAGGTAGCGGTCATCGTAACGCACAATTGCCTCAGCCTGGGCGGTCGGCTGAGTTTCTACTACGAGTTGCCTAAATAGCGCGGCTGACTCGACGATGTTCGCAAAATAGTGCACACCTCCGAAGAACTTGTGTGTTGTTCCACGTGAACCCAATACGAACGGAAGATCACCACGTGAGCCAACAAGTAAGTTCAGCTGCCTGCACAGACCCGCGACAAGCGGCTCGCATTCATTCAAACCCGCTTGGTGAGCAGCAACCAGAAGATCAATGCTGAGAAGTGAATAGCCGAGGTCGACGCCCGCATACTCGGCGAGATACCCTCGAATCTCTACGTCTCTCATCAGTTCCTGCAGCGAAGCGACGGCGGATTGTCGCATGTCGGCGTCGTCTAACAGTGTTGCAAGTACAAAACGCGCGGCGCATGAAGCGACATTCTGGTTGGCCGCGTGCGGGTTGCTTCGACCTCTCAACCAGAGCTCACTTCGTCGTAGCTGCCCACACCTACGGTTCAGGTCGCTTGCGGAGAGGTCATTTCTTAATATCCACAGTGTTTCGGTTGCACTGTGCAAACCCATTGCCGTGGCGCAGTAGCTCTGTTCGTTACGATACCACTCGTTTGCGGAGCCGTTTGCGTTGCGACTGCGTATCCAGAAATCAAGCACACACAATGCATCAGCTCTGAGATTCTGCCGCTGGAATTCGTCCTGCATTCCCGCCAAATATGCGAGGCCGCTCATTACATGTTGATACGGCGCAGAAGCAAAGCCACGCAATGTTCGATAGGCCCAGAAGTCACGGTCGACGCAGCCAAAGGTGCCCGACGAACTATCGGCGCACAACAGCGTGCCCAACCGGTCGAGTGCCATGCCACAGGCGCGCTGAACCACAATCGTCGATTCGTTCATCGTTGAAAATCCTGCTCAAGCCAGATGTGCATTGCCGCCAATGTCGCAACCTGCTTGGCTGCCAAGAAGTCGCCACCATCGAGTTTCGACATCGTTCGCGACACCAAGGTGTCGGAAATGATGCCGTGCTTGTTCGTGGTTGCCGGACTCAGCCAATCTTTTGCCAGTGAGTTAAGTTCTCGACGATGCTTGTCGGTTACTGGGGTGAAGAAGGCACGTTTCGGTCGCTCGGCCACCGGATTGCGCCATCGCTTCAATATGTCCCGCAGGACCCGTTTATTGCCTTTGCGTGAAAGCAACAACCGTGTTGGAAGAGCGGCCACAAACTCATAGAGCTCCACATCGACATACGGGACTCTCGCTTCCACGCCGTGCGCCATAGAGAGTTGATCCATTTTGTTGAGAATCTGGTTCGGGAGCCACGACTCGAACCCCCAATCGATAAGACTCGCCAAACCCAGATCACCAACGGGTGCTACCAAATCATCTGGGGGGAAATAGTCGTTGAATCCAAGTTCGGCGTTTGAGAAAATTGACGTGGCGTTGTCCAGCGCAAGCGATGCATCGTTGCTCGACCGGATGATGTCGACAACCTTGGCCTTGCCCGACTTTCCCAATGCGGCTTCGTACGAGAAGAAGGCGTCCAAGACTTGCCACGGAGTGAGCCGAACGGCAGATGAAATAACGTTTCGAGGCATACCGAACTGAGCGAAGCGACCGAGCAGTCGTAGAGGAGCGATGTGAGCATACCCGGCCATGAGTTCGTCTGCACCTTCGCCAGTCAACACCACCTTGCGATCCTGCCGAACTGCTTGCAGCAGCTCGTAGGTCGGTGCGATGATCGCGTCACCGACGGGTAAGTCCATGCACTCAACGGCCCGTATATAGTTGTCTGCGAAATCGGTGTTGTTGCCCGAGATAACCCGATGTTCGACGGCATGCGCCCTTGCGATGTCTGCCGCATCATGCACCTCAGAGGCGTCCCCCGTCATGTCGTACGTATAGGCGATGAGGTTGTGTGCTCCCGACTCAACAGCGGTGTGAAGCACGGCCGCGCTGTCGACGCCACCTGAAAGCAACACTCCGAGCGGCACATCGGACAACAGTTCACGACTGACGCTCGACTTCAGCAGCTCACCGAACTGTTCAGTGAGTTCGTCGGTTGATGCATGAGCAGTCTCGGAGAATCGTCGACGAGACCAGAATCGTCGACGAGTGATGGCCCGTCCCTCGCTGATTACGTACTCTCCGGGCCGTACCGTACGGACGTTTAGATACATGGGTGTACCGCTCTTCACGTAACGAAAGCGCAGAAATTCCCTGACTGCTGACGGATTGATTTGCTGGCCCACGCCATGGTGCAGGCTCACAGCCCGTGCCGACGAAGCAAAACACACGCCATCGTTAGTCATTGCGTAGTACAGGGGTTTGATGCCGAAGTGATCGCGGGCCAAAACAAGCTGACGGGATAATCGGTCGAAGATCGCGATGGCAAACATGCCCCTCAAACGGGGGAAGAGTTCCACTCCCCATTCGTAAAATCCGTGCGGAATCACCTCGGCGTCGGAAGTGCCGATGAATAGATGGCCGCGAACCTCAAGTTCTTTGCGAAGCTCAGGAGCGTTGTAGATCTCTCCGTTCATTATCGACATGTAACGATCGTCTCTCGAAAACATCGGTTGATCACCCGTCGAAGACAGGTCATTGATCGAAAGCCGAGCGAAACCGAACATGGCTCCAAGTTCAACGACCTTCTTCGATCCATCCGGGCCTCGACTGGCGATGACCGCGAGCATGCGGTTTATCAGGTTCGCATCGCACGAACCAGTGATGCCGACGATGCCGCACACGAACGACTACTCGACCCGTCCGCTCTCATTGAAAAGCCTGACGCCTCCAGTATCCTCACACCGAGCCACAAGTTTTGCTCCGACGCCTTCAGCCACACCACCATGATAAGGACGAGGTCGTTGGTTCGACTCTAATTGACCCCACAAGATACTCCTGTGGAAGTTCGCCGAGTACCCCATTTCCCTTCATAGCTCGAGGATGTAATTTTGTAGGGATGATCATGGCACGAAAACTTTCAGGCGGCGGCGCACATCAAGCACGAATCGTGGACTTCGTGTTGTCGATATCGGCTCCATTCGCTCATTACTTGTCCGGTGGCGCACTGTTCAGACCCTGGGCAAATGGAATTGATGGAAGCATGTATCTCGCATTGTCAAATGAATCAGATGATCTGCTAAAGATGTTTCCGCAAACCTATTACGTACGACGATACGTCAGCTATCTTTCGATGCGCTTTTTTCACAATCTGTTCGGGCTGGAAATCGGCTACCTACTAATGCACGCACTGTGTTTTGCGCTTCCAATCTTCTTGCTACTCCGGGTCGGCAGATTAACGGAAAACGTACTTGCTAGCCGGTTGTCTGTGGTCTTTCTGGTGTTTACATATTGGTACGGCAACATCTTTACCAGTGATTACATATTCTTCGGTGTTGCCCTCGCATCAGCTTCGGCTATTCCAATCGTGGAAGCTGTTCAATCAAGATGGGCATGGCGGGTCGCCGGTCTATTAGTGGTAATAGCAGTATCGGCATATCCACCAGGCTTTATTTTCTTGTTACCTCACATCGTTGCAACAATCGGCACACTGATGTGCCGCTACCGGCATTCCGTTGGCCGTGCCAAACCCTTGATCCTTGCATTGATGACAGGAGTTGTCGCTGGAGCGGTTGGAGTCGAGACTGTTTGGAGACTTTGGTCCAATACTAAAACCGAGTATTGGTCTGTGATTGTGAACGTTGCACGAGGTCTCATATTGGAAGGAGGAATGCGAGACTGGTACGTTAGCTTCAGTAATGGCGTACAGGCACGACCCCACTTCCTGATTCCATTAATTGTCTCAATTTACTGGATATTTACAACGAGCGTGGAGTGGCAAAACCGTCGCAGCGGCTTTAGAGAACTAAGCCCTCTGGGAACATATGTCTCGTTCGCAAATATGACTAGTTGGCTGGTCATCGTGAGCTTGTACAGACGAGGCTCAGGGATTTTCGTTGCTGACTACTCTTTCGATCCTGTTGTCATTTTGGTAGCTCTAAATCTTTTGTACATAATCGGTATTTGGCATAGAGAAACCAAAGTCAATTTTGCATCCAATCGCGTAAGCACATTGCTCACATCTCTCACTGTGTTGCCATGGTTAACCATTGAGGTCGTCAGCTCCGGTAACACGGTGTCTCAGATTGTGGTCATCGCTTCGGGGTGTGGTATCGCGTTTCTTGTCATTATTCGGACAAAGGGGATCACTCAAAGTAGTAAACCGCGACTCCTGACAACCTTCGCGCTTCTCACCGCATTCTTTGCATCATCAATTTGGCTTACAAATTCCGGCACACAATTTGAAAGAAGTCGTGAACTCGCTAGACGAGATGTCTTCAAGAATCGCTCTGTTATTCTAGAGTTTCAAGACTGGGTTGCATCCGCAACGAACGGTCAATACACCAGTTTCTGGTATGACCCGGCGAATTCTCTTATGACATTAAGTCAATCGTCATATTTTTGGGGGTGGACAATCGCAACCTTTCAAAGCTCACCGACTTCTCCAAAGCTACAAATTGCGATGGATGAATCTTTATTACAGAATTCAGAAAACTCTTCGTATGTCGTTGCAATGGCACCAGATCGGTTTGAGTTACGTAAAGGCGTCAAAGATATCTGTCCGAACGCATTGGATGATGCAGTCACATCACCACCATTCTCGGGATACCAAGGTGAATTCTTCGCAATGGCCATTCAAAACGAAATTTTGATAGCCTGTCTAAAAGATCTCGGCGAAACCTGACAGATTTCAATAGCCGAGAAGAACGAGCCTCGAGTGAATAGTCGTGACGAAGAGTTACCGAGAACAGCGGTCAATCCAAAAGTTCGTGTGGCTTAACTGCAGAGAT
>Ga0169931_10013399_pt1 | contig 11202 bp, 4 predicted proteins | sample Kivu_15m_20L_FD_129675 | JGI IMG/M metagenome (GOLD analysis project Ga0169931, IMG submission 129675) | Freshwater microbial communities from Lake Kivu, Western Province, Rwanda to study Microbial Dark Matter (Phase II) - Kivu_15m_20L... | ecosystem: Environmental > Aquatic > Freshwater > Lake ... | reverse complement strand
GATTAAAAAAGAATTAACAATAAACATTTTCATCGTATTTTTATCAGCATCTTAAAAATAACAATAAAATATTAGGTTTATAACTGACCAGTAGTTATATCATGATCCATTAGCTATTATATGTATATTTTATAGTACTGTTTCCCTTGATAATATTTGAATTATGACTGACATCGTCTACCTCGGTACTATGTCTCCTATCCAGGTCTCTGCGTTCGTTGAAGATAGTAATGGCTAGAGAACCAATCATTTGTTGTTTTCTATTCAACAAACAAAATAATAATCATATTTTTATGAGTATTTATAATATTTTTTACTGTTTATTTCTGGTGCTCTGGCTGATGCTAATATACCTCAACACTTGTACTTATAATTACTTTTCTCAAAAAATGATCAGTCAAGGCACTGTAATCGGCCCCGAAGGCAACAAATTCCAAGTCATGTAGCATCTAGGCGATGGCGCCTTCGCTACGGTCTACAAGGGCAAAAACTTGCAAAACAACTAGATCGTGGCTATCAAGAAAATGAAAAAGATGCTTAAAAGTGTATGTATGAATATACTCAGGATGTGATGATGATGGAGAAAGAGATCAAAATCATGAAAGAATTGCAGCATCAGAATATTGTTTAGTATAAAACTGATTTCAAAGTCAAAGAAGGATGGTTCATTGTGCTCGAGTATTGTGGCAAAGGCGACATGGAGCATTATAAACAAAAAATAGGTAAAAATACGCTAATACAGGCAAAATTCCATAATTTCATTGTAAACTGTTTGTCAGAGGCATTTTGAAGGCTATCGTTGAGCTTCATAGAAAGAAAATAGCTCACAGAGATCTTAAACTAGCCAATATTCTCATCAACGATGATTATGAATTAAAACTGGCAGATTTCGGGTTCAGCAAGGACTACGAATCTGGACTGATGAAAAGTTTTTGTGGATCACCTATAACAATGTCTCCCTAAATCCTAACAAGATAGAAATATTCAAACAAGTGTGATGTATGGTCCCTAGGTGTGATGACATACATGATGATATACAATCATCCACCCTACTATCCCACAAAGACAGACGGAGAGGGAATAATTGGATTGACAAATGCAGTGACCAAACGAAAACATAAATACGACTAGAACGTGAGGGTAAGTCCAGAAGGTATTGATTTTATGAATAAATGTATGGAGAAAGATCAGAACAAGAGATCAACGTCCTAGGAACTACTCAAGCATCCTTGGTTCAGTTGTGATAATGTTACAGGTATGAGTCAGGTGAGCAAAAACATTCTTAAAGATAGTTTTACTTAATCACCTTAATTGGTTATTGAAAAGAAATGCAAGTTGATGCTATTTGGAGTTTTCCAGAAATACATGGGCAGGATAAGCTAAAAGATGCAACTAACTGAATCTTGTATATAGAAAAATGTGGCTTTGCTTAAAAAATACTATGAAAAATAGTAGTAGATTCTTTAATGGTATTTGATCTTGGTAACTAAAAAGCTATTCTAATGGACAAGCAAGTAAATAATCTTCAAATTCGTCGCATAATGCATTAAGGTTTAATTAAGCGAAATAAACTTCTTCAACAAACATCATCAGTAAATAAAAACCTTTTTAAACTCACAGATTAAAAAGAAAAGCAAACAAGTAAACATTTAAAAATAACTTATTCTTTTCGTCAACCAATAGACTTAAATTCTCATGGATTCTGTTAATCAATAAGAAATCGAGGAAAAACTTACTTTGTTGAAAAATATATGCAAAATGACGATAACTGACTATGATAGTTCAGTAATCAATGTTATCTGGGGCTAGCCTTAGTAGTTCAAAGATTTAGGAAAAACTGTATACTCTTATTTGGAAAAACTCAATACATAAAAAATTGTCGAAATTATTAACGAAGAACTATCAGATTAAGAAGATATCGAGATGATGTGGCTGATTGAAAATCCTATTTCTGAGAAACTGGTATAGTCTAAGGGCAATTAAATTGAAATAGGAAAGCTTTGTCTGTATATTTTGAACATCGAATCGAATTTCACGACTGATAAAACGATGGCAACTTGTCAGATATAGCTGGAGGAGTATGGGTTAGTCGCATGAGTAGTTAGATGATATTTCATCATTTTTTTAAGAATTTATTGATTAATGTATTGTCAAATCGTTAGTTGAAACAAAGCCAATCATCTAAGCAAATCATTAATTCCTACGTTTTTGAATTAAAACAAAATCATAAAGAACATTTTTAAACAAAAAAATCGAATTAAAATAGAGATTGCATTTATCATTCATTGAATACTTGCTATTTTCCCTTCTTGCTAGACTGTCTTTTCAAATAAAGTTCCAAGAACTATTTAGTTTTTCTGTTGAGATCAAACTAATCGATATCTACTATAGGAATCCATCTCCATTAGGCTAATTACTTATTCTATTCGATCGAAAAGCTTTTAATATCTAGTTTGCTATCTTAAAGATTAATGAATTATTATATTTTTGCTTATATTACTGCAAATCTTAACTTTTCATTATAGAATGTTTATCCATAACACTTCACTTTTATATTTGTCTCCTATCTAGTTTAGCGTTAGGCACATTACTAGTTGCTTTAACCTTCGGCTATGCTTCCTTTGGGCAATCCGTACTTACCTGTTCTCCTATCTCTAACCATCAGTATCTACTTCTTATTGTTTCGGGTTACATACGCTCCAACCACTTTTATTAGCATATAATCATATGACATTTAGACAAATATGTTTTGAGAATACCTGTACTAATCTGGCAAATATTAATTTATTTTTTTAGCAAAAGCAATTTTTTCTTATCTGTCTGACTTGTTGTTTGCGAGTGGCTATAGTCCTGAGATGTCCAAAAATGAATAATAAGCTTGAAGAATATGATGAAATATCCTGTTTTGTACCATCTCGTCTTCTCCAGCGTTTAGAATAAATTTGACAAGCAAAGTTTATATCATCTAAAGGTTTGGGGGTTTTCTTAACATTTTGTGATTTGTCTCTTATAAATATTATTATCAACAGTTGATGTCAATATAAAAGATTAAATTTTTATAATCTTTTTCAAAATAATCTAATCTAATCATGCGCCCTCTAATAATTTTTCAAAATATATCGATTTTAATCTTTTTTTTGATTTCGATGATATTACCTTATCACTGTGTGTATATAAACCATTTATTATGCAAATTGTAAGTGAGGCCCTATTTTAAAAACTCCCCCTCCCAGTCACTCTCTACACTTCCACCCATAACCACCTCGCCTACCTAACTGCCCACTAGCTGGTCCTTAGGAACCTAGGCACCCCTGCCAAATCTCACAACATCAAAATCAAAGGCAAAGATATCATAGACATCTCCCTTTAAAGCCAGCACTACGTTCTTGTACTGTACGTCTAAGGAGTTTTGTAAATTAGGAGGTCAGCTCATCCGAATTAAGTGATGGCGAGGGTGGGCGGGTTGGTGGTAAAGTAAGGCGTTTCTAGGTTGAGAGCGGCGGGCGAAATAATATACCTTTTGGGGCTGAGGGTGCAGAAAATAGTGTTGAATAATGGCTAGCCGAGGGTGTAGTAGATGTAGCTGCAAGAGTAGTAGAAACAATACGGGTCTATAAAAAACATAATGGTTTCATCAATGCTTTAATCCTAAAAAATAACCATCGTGCAATTCGAATCATGCTTGTGTTTTTCAATAGAAGGAGTGCCTTTGGCATCGATTCCAGTCAAAAATATTACCAATTGTGTGCTCTTATACGATCCTTTGCAGATCGATGATATCAGGGAGTATCTCATAGTTTGTTAGGGAAATCGATGGTTGAGAGTTTTTGATTTCCAGAGTCTTCAGCAAATATTATAGATGGAGCTGTTTAACGATTAAAAATAGCAAATTTAGATTAAGGTTGATCCCCTACACTAGTACTTGATGATCAGAACATTTGATTCTCAGACCAAAACAACAACTCGTAACTCTCTTTTAAAAATAAACAAAAATTATTACTACTAATCTAGTTTACTTCAAACCTAATCATTCTTCATGTTCGACATATAGATAGGTCTAAAATAGAACCTAATTCTTTTCCCAACTCACTTATAAGTCATCCACGGCAACAAATTTCACTCAATAGATATGTGTTTTTTCACCCAGAAAGAAATAAGAATAGCAACACTAGTAGTAGATATCAATCACTAGACCAAACTGCATCATACTTGTCAATTTGATCCCAGTTGGAAATCAGTTATTCATTGGGAAGAAATAGTTACAAATCTCAAGCAAAGATAGCCGGAAACGGTATTGGTGAGGGATAAAAAACAAATAGAAAGTTAAAAAAAATCAAGTAATACGAGTGAATAATGGGATCGTTTCATGATAAAATTTCTTCAGTAAAATCTACAAAATCTAAAAAACTAAGGTTTTGTGATAAATTTTGATAAACCTACTGACCACGTTCAAAAATATTTAGAGTATTCAGCTAACAAACCTTTCAAAACATAGACCTAAGACGCACTTAACACTCTAAGCGGTTCATAATCATACCGTAGCTTAGGTTCTGTTACTCATTAACTTTAATAGAGACTTCTAAAAATGATCTAAGGTGATTTTAGTGAAGGATAGCTCTCTAAATAAAAGCACTCACAGGCAAGTATTAGATAAGCCTTGTAGATAGATTCTTAATAGTAGAGTTAGGAAGATAAAGATTCTAATTTATAAAACTACCAATAAACATTCAAAATAGGTTTTATGCCGATATAAGAAATGTTGGAAGGCGTGGAGGATCGTTTGCAAAGAGTGGAAGATGTACACATAAGAAAATTTAAAAATATTCAAGGAAAAGTCAGATAACATACCAAATAAGCTGTAAAGATGGATTTCAATTTGTAAAAATGGTGTGGAGAAGAGATGAAGATCATGGGGGCGTAGATCCAGGAGAGTTTAAAGGAGTTTAGCGTGACTATAGGCAAACTAGATATCGCTAGTATTCGTTACTTGAAAAAGATGAAAAAGAGATATCGAGATTATGTGTACGATGAGATATAGACGCGTTAGGAAAAACTTGAAGAGCACTAGTCTTCGAGTTAAAAAATATCAAGTCTGCTTAGGAAATTAGGGTCAGTGTGAAACCACTCATCTCACTAATTACTAATCTACAACAAAACATCTTTATTAACCAGTTATACAGCTATATTTTTGAGTTTTTTAAAACAAAGTATTAAATTTTTAAGTCAATATAAGTAGATATATTGTTTTAAAGATAAGCAAATCACCAATCTGTTATAAACTCGCAGCCGATATAGCATATCTTCAGATTGTCTCGATTATCTCTGACCACCGCTCCGAACATTATAGTCGGCAATTAGTTCGGTCTAGCTTCCAACTTGAAACTTTATCCTTGCCCTCCTGCGTTAAATGTTTAATTTTTGCCAAACTTAGATACAAAGGTCAAACTTGTGACAAAGCCGTCCTTTATTTTTCCAGATATTTTTGTCAAGTAGTCTCCTTCTTTGAACTCAACCACCCGAGTATTTAGATCATCGATTTAACTGGTCGTGAAGGGGATGATTCCTTTGACTTATCGGTTGTCGTCCACACGGTAGTGAAATTGACAGAGGGCTGGGGTTTAGGCTGAATCGTACCAAACTTGGATCCTCACTATTTTTGATTTTTTGAATACTTTCAATTAGTTTTTATCAGAACAGAAGATGGAGTCTGGCATAATTTTTCCTTTTTCTCTGACCTCGCCTTCAGGAATCATCCATTTCTTTACACCCCTTTAATTCTAAGGATTTTTAGCCTTAAAAACCTTTTTTCCATTCTGCATGGTGTACTCATACTAGGCTTATTCCCCTTAGCCATTTTGTCTATTTCCTCCACTTTTTTTATCTTATCCTACTAGCTTAGCAACTTAGTTCATCTTTATTTTTATGGCATTAAGTTTTCTTTGTTTTTATTTGAGCATGGTCTAGTTATCCTCAAACGATTTTATTTATTTGTTTCTTAGTCTGGTCAAAACCTCAATCTTTTTATTGTTTTCTTAGTGATTGCGTTTAAGTTAGACCAGCTGAGCCCTCAGCACCTGCCATTATCTCTAAGTAATTTCTTAGGCGTCTACTGCGGTGCTTGATTCTCTGTTTGGTTTAGAGGTAAGACCTGGATAGTATTCGTTGTTTTGTTTGCGAAGAGTTCTTTCCAGCTCGATGAAATATGCGTGTTGCTTCATAGCCATATCTTATCGTTTTTTGGCTTGTCTTTTTGCCATTTTTAGTTTTTCCTTGAGTTGTTTAAGCTCGTCTTATAGTTCAGTGACTGATGTTTTTACATCATTATTTTCATACAAATGAAGTTCTTTTTATTGCGATTACTTGATATTTTTTACATATTTCAGCTATTTGTGCAGCTGTTAGATACTTGCATCTTAAACTCTTATCTTGTTTTAAAGCATATTCAGTCTACATCAAACATTATTTACTTATCAGCTGATTCTGTTGATATTTCCTTAGCTTTTAGATCCTTAAGAACTGCTTTATACATTTCGATTTGTTTATATGCATTTGCTAGTTACTTTTTTTATTTCTACAAATTACGAGTCGGACTCTAAACTCGTTCGACTGATCTTCCTAACTTTATTTTTTGTTTGTTTATCTTTTTAGTTAGCTATTAGTTTTGGCGTTTAAGAGTGTCGATAAGCTCGCGATTTATCAGCGTCAATTTTTTTATCTTCTTCTCTCTAAATGTTGTCAAGTTTACTTTTACTTGTCGTCTTATTAGATGGGTTCGGGTACAGCAACAGCTGTACCTATCGGAGCGAGCTCGGGTTTTTTCTTTCTTTAGGTTTGAACACTAGCCTACATTTTTTACAATAAATTTATCTATGAAATATTATAATGGACCAACTCAAATATATTAAATGTTGTTTAGTAAATTGATTTAACCTAAAAAATCAAAAGAATAATCACATTTGATAAATTTTATGAATAAAGTTTTTCTAAAAAAGCTTTACTTTTTCAAACGATTAAATGATCAATAGAATTTATGATTAATTTAATTTAATGTAAATAAGGTCTTAGAAGTACAGTTTAGTTATGATTATGTTCATTTAATATATTAATATTGTATAATAACTATTATCATTAAAGTAAAAATAAATCATAGATTGATTTAAGCTTTCTTATTAGCTCCAAACCCATATACCTGATCAACATACCTATCTTAACATATTTTATGGCCTATAAATCATATATGTTTGTTTTTAAAGATTTTATGGATATTAAAATAATGAGAGACTATTCAAACAAGAAGTTGATTTTTGTTGATGTTCTGGCTCAATGAAACAGAGTATTAAGCTAATCCGATAAAAGACATTGAAATCAATACATTGAGAATCTGAAAATTGACAAAAACGTCGCTAGAACATTCTTTAGAGGCCAAAAAACATCAGCACATACCCTAAAACTTGTTCAAAAACACAGATAACAGTATTTAATCCACAAATAATGATTGAATGCAAGTGTTTATTAGAGTGCTAAATGCAATTATAATAGGATTATAAGTTGAGATGAGCCACCAAATTAGCAACGAAGACATTAAAATGGCAGTTGAAGCATCTTAAAGCCTTTAAAAACTCTCCAAAACTACTCTTTGTTAGTTTTGCGGGGTTTTTAAGATATAATTTTCTGGATGCTCAAATGAGGCCTTGATCAAGTTGTTTAAAAATAAAATAATAGACATATTCCTTCAGGAAAGGTACCCTTCATATCACTTAGAGAACTCTATAAAGACTACTTGAAACTGCCTAAGTTCGCATCTCTTAGTGATTAGGCCTCCAATACTATCGTCCGGATATTTTAGCAACTGTGGCAAGAAATTAGAGGGTTTAAAGAAAAGGAGATCTTTAGGTAGACTCAAAAAAGAGTTCAAGAACTTATGCCGAAATCTCAGTCTACAAAACAAGCAGCATCGTTCCATTTGGATTTATTGGAGTTATATGAAAATGCATCCTTCTGCCCCATCAACGCCCAAAAACAAACAAACAAATAAACTAAAACAAAATAAAGGCGAAAATAAAATCAATAGAACCACCAGGCAAACGGATAAGAAAGATCAGAAAATGTTGGACAGGTCGGTTCTAGTGGTCTACCGATCAATGATGATAACCTTCAACAATAAAAGAGAGAAGTGGTCCCTAAAGTATAAACAGAATAAGTTTACCCCATACATTTAGTAGGAAATATGCCTAATTTGATGGTTTCAGGCATGCCTCAGTTAGTCGCTCAAGGAATGTCTTATCAAATGATGCCTCAAGGAATGCAACATTATATTCCAGCAGGAATTCCTATCATTAATCCAGCTATGACCCAAATGAATGGCTATCAGATCAATTCTCATCTTCAACAAAACTATATGATGGCTGGACACTACATGATACAAAATTAAAAAGGTCCTTTGCAAGTCTACTTGCCTAATCATTTTTCAGCCGACCCTGGTAGCTTCACAAATTCATTCAAGTTCATTTTCTGCGCCTGCCATGGCAAATCTAGCACATAGAAAGCACATTTTACTTGCTAGAGGTGCTAACACAGCTACCATTTTTAATGTTTGGGCTTAAAATAAGCAATGGTGGTAAAAATATGTCCTTTTTGCATTCTTAAACAAAATAATTTGTTCTGCACTGTTGAATAGTAGCCAATCACCTATGTCTGGCATTAATATAGAAACTAAGATCTAAGACTGCAAATTAGTAATGAATAATCTAAAATGATCCACAAGAAGACAGAGTAAGGTTTGACAAGTCAGCTCAGGTTCATCAAAGTATAAAGCTAGCCTGTCATCATAAATCCTGTTGAGAGTAGATACTAGCGAAGATCTCAATACATAACAGATAAGAAAAGTATAAGTATGGATCTTTACTTGCCTGAATTTTATTAGCAAAGACGAGATCCGATAGTAATACAGATTGACCTTAAAAAAAACAATCCTAAAAATCTTAATCGATTTTATTTCTTATTTGCTATCTTCATGATCAAACAAAAAAGTATTAAAGATCTTCTGAATTAAATCATCCAAAATGAGTCCATGTTTTCCGATGTTAGGTTTTACTAACAAAACTGGCCTGAAAAATAGCCTTCGATACATCTCAATACTATCGATCCAGTAACGTAGTAGCAGATACTGTATCCAGTGAGAGGAAATAACTGCCAGCATTTGAAAGCTTTTGACTACTAACATTTCTTAAAAGCTTATTAGAAAAATTAAGATAATCAGATGACTTAATTTTTATGTCCAGTATGCAAAAAGAAAATTGATTTCTTTAAACTCGACAAGTTCCTTTATGATGCGATCATTTAGAATAATGAGTACGAAACGACTAAACCTAAAGGATTGATTTATGACAAAGAGGGTTTGATTTAGTGGTAGTGTTCAGAGCAAAATCAAAAATAGAAAAAGAGAAAGTTTTCATAGGAGTACTTTTTTGAATAAGGTGGTGATGGGTGCGAAAGGAGTGAGGAAAACAACAAAATAACTGAGAAACAAAATGATTGAATTCTTAAATAGATAGATTTTAACAGTATGATGATTTGATTGTATAGTCAGATTGTAAAGTAGATAGGAGGTTTATGGATATACGAATAAGGAGTTCCCTCCTTTTTATAATATTTGAATGCGCGACCTCGAAGCCTCCCGCAATTTCAATTACTCCAAGTTCAATTCCAACGGCTGGCAAAACTTCGCCTTCGACGATGCCTCAGAGTAGCTCTCGGTGATGCCCAAACACAGCAACGCCAATCATCAAGCATCCATCCTTCATTTTCAATCGCTACTCAACTAACCCCCTCGACCACCCGCCAGCATATACAACTGCCTCTAGAGCGACTAAGAAGAGCAATAAGATATAAAAGAAGTCTAGTACTTGCCCAACGAGCCATAGGCGAAGAGAGTGAACTCAAAACAATATTTTCGGATGATGAAGAGACGAATAAAAAAAGTAATGAACTAGTTTCAGCTGGCATAGGGCAAACCAGCGGCAGTAAAATAGGATAGTAAAACACGGCCTAGATATTTGTACGAATCAAGGCATCAACATGCAGCTAGACGTCCTAGAGGCAAAGATGGCAAATTTTTAGCAAGTAAGTAGATGGTTATTCAGCTAGACCCGAATAGTAGAGATTTAAGTAGAAAAAGAAGAGAGGGAGAAAACCTAAAATTCTCATGGAGATGTCTACTTTAGTCGAATCTAATCTATGATCTTGTGATAGAATAGTAACATATTTATATAATGTTTACAAAATACAGAATGAATTACTTCAGAAATCATCGGATTACAAAATATCAGTTTCCACCATAGCTTGTTTTTTCACGTCCTTTATTTTCGTAATTCCAAATCTTACCAAAATCTGATGTAAAGTCTTTTTGACGTTAGGCTCTATGCAATTTTGCTATAAATCCACCATTTGCTTAAAATATATCTTCTTGTTGTTAGTGGTTGTATCTCTCAAGTGCATAGGTATATGTTCTTTGTGATTGCTTACGCTCTACTAGTTGTCTTATTTCTCCATACCTGCCCATGAAAACATCGACATTACTCGTGATCTGTGCTATTACTATGCGATAGATGAGTTGGTCTTGTTGGTTTTTGTTCTGATCAACTGCAGATCTTGAGCTGAACCTTTTGATTTTGTTCGTCTCAGTTATTGACCCGCAATATCTTCATGGATCGATGCAACTGATTTACTTGTCTTTGATTTATTTTCGCGCTTGTTTTAGCTGAAAGTTCTAGGCCGATATGAAAAACGCATGTTGTGAGAATGTATTTATTTATTTTTATTTCTCGTTCTGAAATTAGTAGATCCACTTGAAGTATACGCAGATTGTGAAGCAATACTCCGAAAAGCTATGTCTTAGTTACCAAATTTATCAGCAAATAAGCTTTTATTTTTTTATTTTTAAATGCGATCTGTTGTTGTAAGAATACTATTCCAGTCTCTGCAATCTCTTAGTTTTATATTAGGCTATCCTAGAAATCTTTCCTTGTATTATATTTATTTTAAGAGGTGTGAGGCCTTTGCTTGTGTCTATTTTCGGAACTAGGCTAGCTATGTTTTGTCTTATTAGAGCTTAATTTTAGTGGATGTACTTTAACTACAAAGTTATTTATTCTTCGATTGTATTTTTAGAGAAGGACTGGTCTTACGTTGTTATTGTAATTT
>Ga0169931_10013398_pt1 | contig 11202 bp, 10 predicted proteins | sample Kivu_15m_20L_FD_129675 | JGI IMG/M metagenome (GOLD analysis project Ga0169931, IMG submission 129675) | Freshwater microbial communities from Lake Kivu, Western Province, Rwanda to study Microbial Dark Matter (Phase II) - Kivu_15m_20L... | ecosystem: Environmental > Aquatic > Freshwater > Lake... | reverse complement strand
CCAATACCGGTCTCAAGCATTCCACCGCACCAAACTGGGATCTTATTTTTTACACACAAATCATGAATCTTCACCGACTCTAAGTAACCACCAACTCTGCCAGGTTTGATGTTGATAACAGTTGTAGCTTTTAGCGATAGCGCATCTTGGGCAGATTGCAACGAGATAATTGATTCATCAAGACATATTGGTGTCCTGACCTCTTTAGCAAGGAGTGCGTGTCCCAAAATGTCATGCTCATCTAATGGTTGCTCAATTAACAATAAGTTAAATTCATCCAGCTGAGATAGGTGTTTGCCATCATCTCTTGAATAAGCCTGGTTTGCATCTACTTGTAATGGAGTCTCTGGCCAAATCTCTCTAATAGTTTTAACCGCTTCTATATCCCAACCTGGTTCAATCTTTAACTTAATTCTTCGATATCCAGCATCCATATAGGATTTAACCTCTTCAACTAAAGCATCTAGATTGTTTGCGATTCCAACAGATACTCCACACTCCACCCTACTTTTTGTAGCACCAAGGTATGCAGCAAGTGATCTTTTCTCATCTCTTAATTGCGCATCCAAAATGGCCGTTTCAAGAGAGGCCTTTGCCATCTGTCCACCTAAGAAGGGTTTTAAAATTGTGGCAACCTCTTCAGCTTTAAAATCCCCAGCCTTTTTTAATGCAGGAAGTAAAAATCTCTTTATCAGATCAATACAGGCATATGTGTACTCAGGTGAATAAAGAGGCTCAGACATTGCCACACACTCAGCCCATCCAGTTGTGCCATTCTCATTTACCACCTTCACCATTAAAACTTGGCGCGATGTTTGGGTGCCAAATGAGGTTCTAAATGGCCGTACTAGCGGTAATTGAATAATCCTTAACTCAATCTCTTTTATTCTCATATCCGCACAACATATTCATTATTTTTTGAAAAGCCAACTACTTTCCCATTCTTCTCAAAAGCAGCTAGGAATTGATCCCTTACCTGCCTGCGCCACTTCATGCTCTCACTTTGATCCTTAGATCGAATCGCAACAATATCCTCTGGAATCTCAATCAAAATATCATCAGATTTTGGATGAGCAATCAACTGCCTTGCTTTAGGTTCATCTATATCTGTACTCCATGAAACCATCAAACGATCTGATTCATCCCCAGCATTTAACGCATCTGGCATCTCCCCATAAAAATTGGGATAGTAGGCAGAGATATTAACTCCAAGCTTTACTATATTTAACTTCGCATTTCTTCTTACCAATGGGTCAAAGGTCCAAGAAAGATAAGAATATTTCTGTTTTTTTGCCCAATTCCATTGATCAATCTTTAAAGCGTAACCCACACCTTGATCCCTATATTCATCTAAAACCGCTGTCATATGTGAGTGAAGGTGTAATCCACTATTTGTTGCAGGGAATGCTAAGGCAGCGCCAACTATTATGTTGTCAACAAATGCACCAGATAGATATGAACCACCGTGAACCATTGCCATTAAAAGGTTTGGTGTTATTTCAGTACCTCTGGTCATTTTCCATGTTTTATCAAAAATTATACGAGCCTCATTTTGCTGCTCGACTGTTACTAAATTATTAATTAGAATGCCCATTACTTAAGATTACCAAAATTATTAGACTATGCTTCCATAGAGTCTTAAAGTGGATTATTATCCGATTTTCGCTTGATTTTGGGCGACTAAACTTTTCCAAGCATTTGACATTTATATGGTGTAGTTTCAATCTTTTAGATCGACTGGATAATCATGCCCAGATGTAGTAGTTTGGCAGGATGGAAAAACGATTTGCAATTACTGGGGCTACCGGGCTATTAGGATCTAATTTAGTCAATAAATTGATTTCATTTGGGCATGAAGTATACGTTTTAATCAAAGATGAGAGTTCTAAAAGTATTTTAGATTCGAGTGTAACCAAGGTTTACGGTGACATATCTGATAAACGAGATATTGAATACTTTATTCAAAAAACTGATCCAACACATTTTGTACATCTAGCTGCACAAACGCAAGCATACGACTCGTTAAAATATCCGTATCCAACTTTTTACAATAATATTGTTGGAACCTTAAATATTCTTGAAAGTTTAAGAGAGTACGGCAAGTGCAGAGCAATTATTGTCGCCAGTAGCGACAAAGCTTATGGGGAGTTGGTAGGTAAAAAATATTTAGAAAACCATCCTTTAAATGGAATATACCCTTATGACGCTTCTAAGTCAGCTACGGACTTGGTCTCAAGTTCTTACCGAAAATCTTATGACTTACCAATAATTGTGACGAGAGCGTGCAATATTTATGGTATCGGCGATTACAATCGCCAACGCCTCATACCTGGAATTGTTTATTCGCATCTTAGAAAAAGTGAATTTGTTATAAGAAACGGTGGCAGAGATTTTCGAGAATATATACATGTTGAGGACGTTGTAGATGCATATATCAGGCTACTAGATTATGCTGAAAGTAATAATTCAAAAGGAGCATTTAATATTTCATCTGGTGATGCTTTTTCTACTTTAGAATTGTTCAATTTAATTCAATCCGAAATTGGTGTTTTAATCAGTCATTCGGTAGTTGATAAACCATCACTGGAGATTGTGAGCCAATTCATGGATGCTCAGTTAATAACTTCAGAAACCGGATGGACCCCAAAACATGATTTGAAGAAAAGTATTGGAGAAGTTGTACAATGGTATATCGAAAACATATAAAACTTAATATTTGAATAAAGTAACTTAGTGTTTAAGCAGCTGCGACTTGTTCTTTATGATTTTAACATTTGACGTTAGTTTGTTTTTTATTTGTGGAGCATAAAATTTGAAATTTTGCATCTGGCTGCGAAAGAACTGAAGGAAATTTCTTCGCTTTACTTTTTTACTCAAGTACAGAGCGTCACCCCACCCTGCCCCGAGCGTCCACCTAGTGCAAATTCTTCTAAACCCATTACCGACCAGAAATAGATCAATCTCTTTGATTAAGTCACACCCCTTATAAACTTCCTTGTTATTAACTTCTGTGTAAATTACATCTACTTGGTTAACTAAATCTCCCAAACCCTTTAGAGCTTTTAGCTCTACTCCCTGGATGTCTAAATTTATAAAGTCAGGAATGTCTCTGTTACTTAGTATGGTCTCTAACTTTTGCGTTTTCATGGATAATCTCTCGGTAACTAAAACATCTGGATAATCATATGAGTGAGTTCCGAAATCTAATACACTTGAGGATTGCGAATTTGTAGAGATGTTGAAATTCACGATTTTGTCATCAACGTCTAAAACGCATGCCTCAATTATTGTATTTGTTAAAGGGTTAAGTTGTTTTCTTAGTTTTAAACAAAGTTCTGATTGCGCTTCAATCCAAATTACAGGTACATTAAAGTATTTATCATATGGTTTTGATTCCTCGGCTTGATGTGCTCCAACGTGGAGGATCAATCTAGGCTTTACATTAAAATTACGAGATAATTCATTTACAGGAATGCGCACTTATTCATATTATCATACTCTTGACAATTGTAAATCTGTGCGCTTGATTTATTTCACCATAATCTTATAGACGATTTCTATTTGAAATATTTTTTTCGAACTTGCTTTTCATGATTCTCACAGTTCTATAAGCGATTTTGTTTCTTCTAAGTTTTTTCCTTAAATACTGAAAGCTAGCATATAGATATTTATTGTGTTTAGACCAATAGATCCATGACTCATAACTTTTATAAATCCGAGCATCTTTTCGCCAGGTGTGGAATATATTTTTATGTTGGAAATTGCGAATTGGAATTGGATTTGTACCGACCCAGCTACTCCGTTGATTTGCGAAATATGGGGAGTTTGGATCAGTTGGTTGATGAGTTCCTCCCCATCCTTGATCCAGAAGTCTACTTGAGTTCGGAGTAGCTAAAAACCCTGTTTTAAGATAACTCTCTATTCTTGAATCCCAACCTACATTACATATGTCTTGCAAAAGGTAGGACAAAGAAAAGTGCTCCCATGTTTTTTTAGTCAAAGCTCCAGCTTGCCCATGCAACCCATACCTAAGCAAACTATATGTATATCTGTTCTCTTCCGTGTTTGATTCAAATGAGCCTAAATTAACACCCCGAAAAGATTTATCTAATTTGTATTTTTCGCACATTTCACTTATAAAAGATAACGCATCGAAACCTATTGAAGTATCTTCTTCAATTCCAAGTACCACGTCAGAATTCAGCAAGTCAAAACATATCGATGTCCCCAGAATTCGATTCTGATTAATATTTCCTAATGTGATTTCAAAATATTTCTTTACTCTTAAAACTAAATCGAAGTAATTTTCATACTTGGCCACAACTTTTTCAACATCTGAATAGCCGGTTTGCAATACTATTACTTTTTCCCACTCTTTGCTGCCAAACGCATTTAATACGCTTTCAATAGAGCTTAGCAAAAGATCTGCTCTAGAATTTGCAAAAATTACAATTGATTTTTTCACAACAAATCCTGATCTACATTTATGCCTAAATTAATCCCAAAAACATTCATTCGCAAATTATAACATTATGTAATCAAGTCTTTGTAAATTATCGCGCCCCTTTTTAATCTGCTTTTTAATGATTTCAATGCACTCTTGAAAAATACTGAGAAAACAAAAAAGGTTCTGGATTTTTTTTTGGACTCAGAAACATGCTTCATAATCATATTTTTGCTTTTTTTAATGTCGAATAATGCAAGATTCTTACTGTGTATGTGTAAAGAAAACACAGGCGTATATAGATCTGATGAATCATTCTTTATAAATGGAAAGTTCCTTTCCGGCCTCATAACCAAATTAAGTTTTCGAACATCTAGGTAAGTTCGTAAATCATTATCTCTCACGGTCGAAAACCCTCTTTTGTTCCGTGGATCATCACCAAAAAGGTATCTACCTATATCAAACCCATCAAACACTCCTCCGAAGTTTGATATTAACGAGTCTGACATTTTCAAAAATTCATCCTTTGATTTCGATTTTTCATAACTGTTTGTCGGGGCTGTTGGAAGAGGCGCGAAATTCACTGTAATATCTCTACTTAACTCACGTAAGATATACATATCTGTGGTCAAGTTATTTCTTTCGGATTCTAATACTGCGAATTTTGCTAAGTAGTTAGCCGCTTCAGGATTCTTGATATAAATTGTGCTCCCAATTGCATTAACATCACTCACAAGTGGAAACATCAAATCGTAGTTTGCATTTGATAACTTTTCAAAAGGAAAGTCGTCTGCAATTATCACGTCAGATTCTATATGGATAAATTCTTCTCTAAAAGAATTGGAAAAATCCGCAAGTGCAAGGAATCTTGCAGTCGAGGTAAACCAGAAATTATCTCGAAATTCTCTTGAATGTTTCAACTGTGATTGTAGTTTCCACCAGTCTTGTTGATGAAAATATTTATATACAAATACTTTATTAAATTTAGTTCTGTCTATTTGTAAATCAGTGATCAAAAATATTTGATGGGATGGGAAAAGTAAAGTCGATCTTTTTAAGTTTCTTACTAAATGTTTTGGGATTGGAGAACCAAAATGAGCGAAGACTAAATTCATTTGGAAAGGATATCCTAACTATATGAAATTATTCTGCTAATTTGCGCTGTATCGTAACATAATTTGTATTATCAATGAACTTGTCAAAATCTAGATAATTACTAATGACAACACGAATTATCAAACTTGAATTAAAATATTTGACGCTCTACGAGATATATAAAGTTTAAACATAGGATTTGAACCAACAGGAAAAACAAGTATCTTTTTTTGGCATGTGTCTCCAATATCATAATAGCCAAGAAATAGAGGGGGAATATGTGTCGAGAGCTCATGCATGAAATACAGCTATTGTTCCAAAAATAATTGCTGGCCCACCCTGTATTGGTAAAGATAAATAATGATGCATACAAAGGACTAATTCCCAAGGAAAAAAACTTGAGAGAATCTCTATTTTCTATGCATTTGCTACACAAGATTAAAAATGCAAAAAAAGCCAATGAGAACGTTATTGATGCGCTATTAAAGGCCCAATCATAAATCGTGTTACTAAACATTTCAGACATCTTTGCATTACCAATTGCAAATAATGGAAGAAACAAGATAAATGGAATTGCGAGCACTCCTGTAAAGGCATAAAGGAAATTCTCAGGTGTTATCTGCAATTCTAAGTGATTCGAATTTATGCGGCTGAACAAAACTGAGGTGACTAGTATGACGATTAAGCTTATTTCAAAATACCATTCTCGTATAGAAGCTAACCGAAAATTCCTGATCATCAAGACTGCTAATACTAGGAAGCAGCAACTTAAACTGAGTTGAGGTTTTCCTAGAGAAATAAAAAGTAAAACTATAAAGATATTTCTTATCTTGCTTTTTGCTACCTCATTTTGTGGTAATTGGTTTAAAAGAAGAAAACAACACACTATAAAAAGATAGTAGTTAAGGTTCATCCACAACAAGAGGTCGAAAGACTGATAACAACCAAGGCAAAGTGCCACTACAACTTTTTTAAAAAGTTTAATTTTAATGTTTCGGAAGAGTATTAAAGATGAACAGCAGAATCCAACAATTAAGCAGCCAAATAAATGTAAGATAATCTCGGGTATAGAACTATAGTTAAACACTATCCAAAAAACTGATCGAGTCAGAGGCACCCAATACCCAGCATCGGGAGTGAAGGCATTTTGAATGAAACTAGATGAACTCGCAACTACTGCCCAGTTAGCCTCATCGGCGTAAAATTGAGAAATAGAAATTCTCCACATAAAAATTAATCTATAGATTGAGATTAAAGCTGAGACTAAGATAAAAATAAGAGAAGTATTCTTCTGAAAATCTTTAATATGTTGACTTGCTACTGAGGCAAATTTTTTTTTCGTAAAATTCTTTGAATTACTCATAGTCAATTATAATCAAAATTTTGAAATATCATTGACTCAGAAACTTTTTTGATCAGAAAAATACGATAAACTTAACAAATGAAACGTATCGTATGGGTAGATATGGCTGGTGGTCTAGGTAATCAGATTTTTCTGTTTAAAGCAGCCAATTTTATAGCTTCCATTAACAAAAATGTAATATTTGTAAATATGTCAGGCATTGACAAAAGCCATTCTGATGGCAAATCCTCCATAGGCGACTTTGTTTTTCCAAAGGCGGTAAGATTTTTTCAGATTACTGCAATATTAAATTTTATCTACTTAAGAACAAGGAACTTTCTGAGGAGATTCAATGATTACAATCAATCACTTATTTTTGTATTAGATGAAAAGTACAGTTCATGCACTAGAGAGGAACTTTATAAATTAGTTTTGGGTAAAAATCCGTTATTAATGATAGTGACCGGCTTTTGGCAAAGTTTTGAATATTGGGATCAAGATTTTAGATTTGAGTTGAAAAGCGAAGGGAAAAAATTCCTAGAACTTTCTAATGAAATAATGGGTGAACATCCCATCGTTTTTCACTATAGGCTTGGGCGAACAAATCATGGATGGGAGCATGGATGGGGGGCTTTAAGCCCTGCTTTTTTATCTAATTCTTTGCTCGCCCTAGACGAGGCTGCCGCAAAGTTAAAAAATGTTTGGATTTTTTCAAATGATCTGTCAGAAGCTAAGAAATTAACTGAACCATTTATTTCTAAATCACATCAATTTTTCTATATAGATGATTCAGCGCTATCTCCTGCCGAGCTACTGCTTTTGCTTTCATTGTCACAAACTTTAATTTGTAGTAACTCTACATTTAGCATTCTAGCTGCAAAAATTGGAAATGTTCCGAATGTTTTTGTGCCATCAAAGTTATCTAAAAATGGCCATAAGGGTTTTGAACTCCCGGATCAATGGATAAAAATCAACTCCACTTGGTTAGATTGATTTATACTCCACATAATAGTCTGAACCTTATCCCATTCTTGTAAATTACAAATCTTAAGATTTCTTTGATAAAACGATCTGTACCTGGAATGAGAATATCTCTGGCAGTGCCCAACAAAAAAACTTATCAATTCTGTCTTGTAATGCTAATAATCTAGGGCTGAGTTTTATATATTTTGTTTTGGCAATCACCCCTCCAGAATTCGCAAAACTGATGAATTCTACATTCTTATAGTGAATTATTTCCCAATTTGGAAATTCCTTATCGAATTTTCTTGGGTCTTTAAAAAGCAATTTGGGAATTGAACAATTCGCTGACCACGGATCATCTTTTTCATTGCATGGCAACTTGTCATTAAACACGTTGATTTTCTCATTATAACCTTCATGTTTGGTTACCCTGAGTAGTATTCGCATTAATAGAGAACTGTAAATATCCTGAATCAACAATTTTCCGTTTGGTTTCAATATTCGATCTACTTCTCGAAAAAAAAATGCAGGAAAAGCTAAATGATGAATAGTGTTTGAAACTACGACAAAATCAAAACTGCTAGAGGCAAAGCCGGTATCCAAAGCGTTTATGTTTTTCACATCTAACCAGTCTGAATCTAGATAATCTGAAACTAAGAAATTTCTACACATTATAAAATCTTTACTCGCCGCAATTCCTGAGCCTAATTCTAATCCTATATCTTCAGACTTTATGTATTCATTCATCCAAGCAAATCTTGATCTCAATAACCAATTCAAATTCCTGTTGGTTCCTTTGATATAAATGTCACGAGAATTTTTTATATCGCCAGCATGGTTCATTCGACTTGCACCATTTTTAGGCGAAAATTTAGAAAAAATCACATGTCATAGCATATCAGTCGACTCATATAGATCGGATAGTGCATACGTTTTCTTTCAGTATTACTTTGAGCTTTGGTGCATTTATGTTAAAAAGAACTGCATTAATTAGAAAGAGGGTTTTGATCACGCTCTCAATTATGAATAATAGATGCAATGTAAGGATTCGGTGCACTCTTGGTTTTAGTAACGAAATTATGGCCAGAAATTCGAGTGAGTTCCTTTCGGTAGGAACTGAAAATAGGTCGGATATTTTTAAATTTTAGTCAGCCTTTTGTTATGTTTAAGAATTGTCGCGTTGAAAATTAAAGAAGCATATTCTCTGTGGTTCGCATATGAACATTACTTCTTGGGTGTGGCAAGATAATTCATGAACTCAAAGATTTCTTCTCTTTCGGAGTAGTTCTTGATTTCAAGTAATCCTATTGGTGTGTAGCGATACAAATTGAAATCGATTTCAGTAAAGAAATTCCAATAATCTTTAAAATAATTTTTAGCATCAATTGCTGTTCCACCAAACTCAAACTGAATTGCCTTTACATTTTTAAGTGTATTAACCCCTCCTTTCAAAATAGATAACTCTGCACCTTCAGCATCAATTTTAATGAAATCCGGTATTATTTTTTCACTTCGAACCCAATTATCTAGTGAGTCCATCTCAATTGTTTCGACTAGATTAAATGTAATTTCAGAGTCACCGAATTGTCGCTTATAGGTACTTGCCATTGGGCTTCCGGCCAGATGTGAATAAAGATTAACTTTTTTCTGTTCTTCTCCGAATCCAATATTACAAGGAGTTATCGATAACTCACCTTTTACATTTTGCGCCAACTGATTGAAGGCAGCTCTAGAAGGTTCAAAACTATAAATTGTGCTTCCGGGGAATAGTTTAGCCACCATTAATGAATAACTGCCAACATTTGCACCGATATCAAACAGTGTAAAATTTTCAGAATGTTGGCCAATTAGGAATTTAATTTCCGTTTGTAAAGATGCATTCCATCCGATTCCCTTGGACTGCTTGTAGGCAGAATCCACATGAGTACTCTTAGTCAAAAATTTAGCAATATTTATGATTATTGTTTTTTTCAAATATCTCTTAAGTGAGTTCATGATTTTTTCGATAATCCGAATAAGCGATTAACCCCAAAAACAAATTCTTTGAAATCGTAGTGTTTTTGGATAGTGATTTTGTTTATTGGCAATCTCTCTTTCTCTCCTTCGCAAATCGAATAATTTCTTGTGCGCCCGCAGGGATTCAAACCCCGAACCTTCTGATCCGTAGTGTGTGAATTTCTGGGCCCTTCGGTCATCCAGTAATTCACTACGTCTCTGACGTGCTTTGAGGCAGTCAGAAGACCAGATGCTCTATCCGTATGTCTTTCCTAAGTATGTCGCAGAAATGATTATGCAGCAAGAACCCAAAACCAGACCCCAAGTTGCTTATTAGCAACGAAGTGCCAGATGTACTACTTGTATAAGAATCTGTGCCAAAGTAAGTTAGTGTAGCGTTCATCATCAGAGTATTTACCTTTTCCTCTTTCCTGCAGCCTTTTTGGGAATGCCTCTTCAATGAAGTTAAAGTAATGGCTTTCTATATAGCGCATAAACTCCGTTCCCAGAGTTCTTCACATATTCGTAGTCCATACCTATGTACTTTCCCAGATTTAGGAAGTAATCCGTGTGAAAGCGCAGGGTATCTATAGGATATCGGTGCACTGGCATCAACACATTATGTGTGAAAATAATTATGATTCCTCCAGGGATGACAATATTTGATAAATTCTTTACTAACTGGACTGGATCTATTACGTGTTCGAGAAGCGATTGTAATATTAGGACATTAAAAGACCCTACTTGCCTTAGGTCTACATTAGGTAGGCAAAGGTCGTAGTTTGGTTCTTGTGCATTCCAGTTGACGCTTAGTAAAGTTTCTAACTCATAGATTTCGCGATCTAAATCATAATTTTCATTAAGGTAATTCGATATTTCTTTCCCTACACTTGGCGGTTCACTAATCAAACACCATTTCCCTGAATTTTTCTCGTGCAAAACTGCTAGGTCGACTAAACTTTTACGAAAAAATCCACTTTCATTTTTCACAGGAATAAAAATCTCTTCAAAATCTTTAAACCAGTCTTTCGAGTGACTTATGTTATCGCTTAAAGATCCTCGAATTCCTTCTCCTAGGTGATTATTTCTTAATATGTATCTTAAAACATATAAAGCAAATCTGAGTCTTCCAATCAATTAACACCCCTAATGGTTCGTATAAGTAGGTTGAAACTTGAAAGATCTGCTGCTCGTAAAATTGTATTGTAGGTAGAGGGTAAATACTTTCATTTGCTCCTTTGAAGGCATCAGAAGTCTCCAAGCCTTACTGATAGTTGTTAGGGGTCTCTACTTACGCGTGAAGCGCGCCCGTAGGGATTCGAACCCCAAACCTTCTGAGCCGTAGTCAGATGCTCTATCCGTT